>Ga0208720_1000227_pt1 | contig 15439 bp, 12 predicted proteins | sample LakMenEpi20Apr10_FD_150716 | JGI IMG/M metagenome (GOLD analysis project Ga0208720, IMG submission 150716) | Freshwater microbial communities from Lake Mendota, WI - 20APR2010 deep hole epilimnion (SPAdes) | ecosystem: Environmental > Aquatic > Freshwater > Lake > Epilimnion/Euphotic zone ...
TGGTCCATCGCTTCGTATTGGAAGGTCGCCATTGCTCAGAACCTCAAAGGGCCGTTGTCGTTTCGAGTGGTCGCCGCCGTGAATCCATCACACTGACTAGTTTGATCGAAAAAGTCGCAAGTCACTGCTCTTCTGATTCTTAAGCTGGAATCAGAGGAAATCTGTCACTCGTCAAGAATTGTCTCGCGAATGATCTCGTCGATCGTGGTTTTACCTTCGTGAACCGAGAGCATGCCGGTCTCGCGCAGGGTCCGCATACCGCTCCGCCGACAAGCGGCACGATATTCGTCAAGCGATGCCTCCTTGACAATCATATCGCGAAGTTCGTCGTTCATGATCAGCAACTCGTAGATCCCCATCCGGCCTTTATAACCGGTATTTTTGCAGGTATCGCAGCCCTTGCCCTTATAGAACTCGAGGCCGGCCGCTGTGGCTGCCGTCATCCCCAGTTGGCCAAGCTGTTCGTCGTTCGGCATGTACAACTCTTTGCAGTTGGCACAGATCCGCCGGACAAGACGCTGGGCGAGAACTCCTTCAAGCGTGGATGTGATCAAGAATGTCGGAAGGCCCATGTCACGCAAGCGGGTTACGGCCGATGGGGCATCGTTCGTGTGCAGGGTCGTAAAAACCGTGTGGCCTGTGAGGGACGCCTGAATCGAGATTTCGGCCGTCTCCAGGTCGCGGGTTTCGCCCACCAGAATGATGTCGGGGTCCTGTCGCAGGATGGCTCTGAGGCAGGCGCCAAAGGTGACGCCAATGTCGTGGTTGATCGGGCACTGAACCAGGCCGTCGATGTCGTACTCGACCGGTTCTTCAGTGGTGATGATCTTATCCTCAATCGAGTTAAGCTCGTTCAAGGTGGCGTACAATGTGGTGGTTTTGCCAGACGATGTCGGGCCTGTCACCAGAATGATTCCGTTCGGCTTAAGGATCAGGCCACGCCAGAGATCGAGCGTATCCTGAGGCATCCCGATCTTGTTGAGGTCAAGATTCACCACGGTTTTATCAAGAATCCGGAGCACCACCGACTCGCCAAACAAGGTCGGCAGGGTCGAGACCCGAATGTCCACCTGATTGCCGCCCAGGGCGAGTTCAATCCGGCCGTCCTGAGGAATCCGACGTTCAGCAATATCGAGGTTCGCCATGACCTTGATCCGGCTCGAAATCGCAGGCCCAAGGTGACGAGGCGGAGGAATCAGTTCGAACAGAACACCGTCGACCCGAAGCCTCATCTTGTATTCATCTTCAAAAGGCTCAAAGTGGATATCTGAAGCCTTGTCGCGAATCGCCGTAAGTAGCACAAGATTGACCAGCTTACGCACAGGAGCGGCGTCGGCCATTTCTTCGATGGCTTCGAGGTCAATCGTCGTTTCGTTGCGATTGGAATACTGCTGCAGAGCCTTGTCCGCCTCAATCTGCTTGATCACATCACCGATGGATTCCTGCTGTCCAACATAAAGCCTTTCAATAGCGGCTTTAACGTCAGACTCGCTGGCAATCACGGCCTTCACATCCACGCCCAGAAACGAGCGAACGGAATCGAGGGCCTGTGGATCTTCCGGCCGGGACATGGCGACGGTGACCGATTTGTCCTTCTTGTTCTGCGAGAGCGGAATCACGCGGAACATGTCGGCCATCTGCTGGTTGATCAGTTGGCAAAGCTCGGCAGGAATCGTGATGTCCGCAAGGCTCACCACCTTCATGTCAAGCTGTTCGCCAAGCGCTTTGAGCAGTTGGGCTTCCGAGATCAGATCAAGCCGCATGGCGATTTTGCCGAATTGCTCGACACCACCCCCCTGCTGCTGCTCCTCAAGGATCCGCCAGGTGGCATCCTCGTCGAGGTAACCCATGTCCTGCAAGATGGTTCCAATTCGGCGTGCCATGATGGATTCAGTCCTGATTCAGTCTTCGTTACAAAGATTCGTAGAGATTTGAGTGAACACGATCGTTGAATCCATGGCTTCAGCCAGAACTCGGGCAAGGCCCTAAGCTCTGGCTAATTGCCAGTTTCCATATCAACGCTTCTTGGCGCCGGCATCTTCATCGTCGGCATCATCATCGACGTCGTCGATAATGCCCTTCTTGGCCAGTTCGATACGCTCACGCAATTCGGTCGGCTTGCGGGACCGGTAAATCGCGTCTTCTTCTTCGACAATCCCCTGACGCCAGAGGTTGAAAAGCGAGTCGTCCATCAAAATCATCCCGTGCTTCCGCCCGGTCTGAATCGATGAGTCAATCCGATAAGTCTTATTCTCACGAATCAGGTTCGAAATGGCCGGTGTGATCACCAGCATTTCATAGGCCGCCACCATGCCCTTCGGCTTCCGGGGCAAAAGCGACTGGCACAGAACGCCGATAATCGCGACGGAAAGCTGGGTCCGGATCTGGTCCTGCTGCTCTTTTGGAAAGACGTCAATAATCCGGTTGACCGTTCCTTCAGCCGAGTTCGTGTGCAGGGTTCCGAACACAAGGTGTCCAGTCTCAGCGGCCGTGATGGCAGCGGAAATCGTTGCAAGGTCCCGCATTTCACCCACAAGGATGATGTCAGGGTCCATCCGCAGGGCCCGTTTCAGGGCTTCCGGGAAGTCAGGCACGTCGATGCCGATCTCCCGCTGATTCATCAACGATTTCTGGTGCTTGTGGAAGTATTCGATCGGGTCTTCGATCGTAATCACGTGGTGATCCATGTTTTGGTTGATCCAGTTCAGCATACTGGACAACGATGTGGTCTTGCCTGACCCGGTTGGGCCTGTGACCAGCATCAAGCCCCGGGGACGCTTGATCAACTCTTCGCATACCTTGGGCAAACCGAGCTGCTCGAATGTCAGGAACTCGTTCGGAATCCGTCGCAGAACCATCCCGATATTGCCACGCTGCTTAAACACAGCCACGCGGAATCGTCCCAGGTCACCGAAGGCGAATGCAAAGTCGGTTCCGCCCACTTCCTGCAATTCCTGCTGGCAGCGTTCGGGGGTGATCGACTTCATCAGTCCGACCATGTCACTTTGCTCTAAAGTCTTTGTGTTCAGAGGGTGCATGTGACCACTCAGACGCAGGGTCGGCCTGGCACCCACTGTCAGGTGAAGGTCACTGGCCTTCTGAGTTAGAGCTGTGTGCAGCAGTTTATCGATCAGCAGAGTGCCCATGAGTCCTCACGTTCCACTTTTAAACCTCGGACGAGTCAATCAATCGACACCTTGAAACGTTTTCCCGGGTTGAAGCGATTCAGCCATCGATGCTGAGACCTCAAAACTTATCCCGGAACGTCACTTGACTATCTTTTCCCCGATACGTCGATGTGACGCAAGTCGAAGGACCGAAGTTTTTCCAGCGAATCTGTTCGTGGTTGGGTTCAGCGGGCCGGAAACACCGAAGAATACGGCGCATGATCCTCTCCCGCTAACCACATCTTAGACCGCTGGTACGACTTCTCCAAACATTTCCCCTGAATCGCCAGATCAGACCTCAAATCAGGTGAAGCCGTAACCTGGGGTCAGGCTTGCCTCCGATCGGCGTCCAATCCAAAATCCGTCGTGGATCAATGCCCACCACCAGGCTTGATCCCTGTGGCGGAAGTGAAGAGGTCGTGATTGGTGATTTTCAGAACCTCATCCACGGTCGTCTGGCCCTTCATGGCCTTGATCATTCCGTCTTCGAATAGAGTGCGCATCCCCTCTCGGCGGGCGACGTTACGAATCTCAAGAGAGGTCTCGCCCTTGAACGCCATCTCGCGAATCCTGGACGACATCACCAGGAGCTCGAAAATCGCCATCCGGCCACGCGTGCCTTTATTGTTGCAGTAGGCACAGCCCTTGCCTTCCATAAAGTTCGCTCTCTTAACCACTTCTGGCTTAAGTCTCAACCCCTCAAGAATGTGGGCCGGTGGGTCTACCCGGACCTTGCATTTCGGACAGACTTTCCGAACAAGTCGCTGGGCCATGATGCCCGTAACTGAGCTTGTCACGAGAAACGGTGCCACCCCGATGTCGATCAGACGTGTAATGGCGCTGGGCGCATCGTTCGTATGAAGTGTACTAAAAACCAAGTGTCCTGTCAGTGAGGCCTGAATAGCGGTTTGAGCCGTCTCGTTATCGCGAATTTCACCGACCAGCAGGATATTCGGGTTTTGACGCATCATGGCCCGGATGACTTTCGCAAAAGTCATGCCGATCTTATGCTTGATTTCACACTGATTGACACCTGGGAGGTAATACTCCACCGGATCCTCAGCCGTGATGATCTTGGTGTTGGGCGTGTTCAGCTCATTCAAGGCGGCGTAAAGCGTGGTGGTCTTACCGGAACCGGTTGGACCAGTTACAAGCAGAATTCCGTTTGGACGACGAATGAGAGTACTGAATCGCCGGTAATCCTCTTCAGAAAATCCGATATCCCGCAAGCCGACTTTGATATTGTCCCGGTCGAGGATCCGCATCACCACGGACTGACCGTGGTTTGTGGGCAGAACGGAGACCCTCAGATCGATTTCCTTCTCGCCGGCCATCATCTTGATCCGGCCGTCCTGAGGACGACGTTTTTCCGCGATGTCGATCTCAGCCATAATCTTGAGACGGCTCAAAACCGCCATATGAAGCTTTTTAGGAATCGCATCACGTTCGATACAAACACCGTCAATACGATATCTTACACGAACTCGATCACCAAACGGTTCGATATGAATATCGCTAGCCCGATTCCGAGCAGCTTCAGAGATCAGGAGGTTCACCAGACGAATCACAGGAGCTTCGCCGGCCCCTTCCATCCCCAGAATCCCTGCCTTTTTACTCGTATCCGTCCCCATCTCATCAAGCGCAGAGTTGGTGAATTCCTGAAGCAGGCTGTTCACCGATTCTGTATCGCCCTTGCCACCTGCACCAGCGGAACCTGAACCGCCGAAATGTTCGTTGATGGCGGCCAGAATGGCTTCTTTTGAAGCCATTGAGGGTGAAATCTCCTTGTTCAGAACGAACCGGAGATTTTCAACGGTTTCGTAGTCAGGTTCTGCCAGGGCCACTTTGAGTTCGCCGAATTCTTCTGCGTAAGGCATACAGAATTTGTCACGGCAAATGGCTTCTGGGACTGCAGATACAACTTCTGCAGGAATACTGGTTTCTCGGAGATTGACGTAGGTATAACCAAACTCTTCAGCCTTGGCCTGAGTGATTTCTTCAGGGCCAGCATAGCCTTGGCGAATCAGAGCATCTTCGAGCGTCATGTTGGGCATGCGCTGGGCTTCGGATAGTTGATCGCGTCCGATGACGCCATTTTGAATCAGAATGTCAGACCATTTGGCCATGATTATGTTCCCTCAATACCGATCCGAGTGCCCCAGAAATGGATGAGAACAGCTTGCCTGGGGATGACTTAGAGCATGAAAAGAAAGGTGCGAGTCATCGTCTGACCAACCGGATGAACGACAGAATGCCGCGCATCACGACCGATATCGACGGAAAAGCAACCTGACCTAGACATGAGATAACCACTAAATTACCACAAGTTGACGACTGTCACAATTCTTCCGGTTAGAAGGTTTTTGAAAGAATGTAAGAAAAGCGTCGGAATTTTAGTTTGTCACGGTTGTATGGATGTTACAAGCAAAGTTTCAAAACAGAAAAAACCGGTGAAAATCTCACCGGCTCGAAACACTCTAAGTTTCACTTCAGCAGACACATAGACAAGAAGGGCATCAACCAAGTGCGACAGCACCAATCTTCTCTCTCTGCTTCCAGGTTCCTTCGACGCGTTCAATCCGGTGATAAAGCGTATCTCGCTCGACGGGGACTCGACCTGCCTCGATGATCAGACGCTCCAGATCAGCCACGCACATCTCTTGCGGTGAATCTGAACCAGCTTCGTGATAAATCTTTTCGTGCACGACCGTTCCGTCAATATCATCGGCGCCGAACGAGAGTGCTACCTGAGCGGTCTTCATACCCAGCATGACCCAATAAGCTTTGATGTGGGGAATGTTGTCAAGCATGAGCCGAGAGATGGCCATGGTCTTTAAATCCATGAAGCCAGAGGCTTTCGGAATCTCATCCATCCTCGAGTTGTCAGGGTGAAAGGCGAGCGGAATGAAGGTCTGGAATCCGCCGGTTTCGTCCTGAAGCTCGCGAAGCCGAATCATGTGGTCAATCCGGTGCAGGGGCTTGTCAATATGCCCATAAAGCATTGTACAGTTTGATTTTAGACCCAGATTGTGTGCCAATCGGTGAACTTCCAGCCAGGTTTCGGTCGAGGCTTTGGCATCACAGATTTTTTCGCGCACTTCTGGGTGGAAAATTTCCGCACCACCGCCAGGCAAACTCCCCAAGCCTGATTCTACAAGATCTTCGAGAATCTGCTTCAACGACTTGCGGGCGATTTTGGCGAAGAACTCGATCTCAACGGCTGTGTAAGCTTTTACGTGAATTTCAGGCGACTCGGATGTCACCCATTGGACCACATCCGTGTAGTAGCTGAAAGGGAGTTTGTGGTGCAAACCGCCCACAATGTGAAGCTCCGTGGCACCTTTGTTATGAGCTTCCCGGGCCCGTTCGCGAATCTGCGATTCGTCCATCACATAGCCGCGGGGGTCGTCCAAATCGGCCCTGAAGGCACAGAAATCGCACTTGTAAACACATACATTTGTAGGGTTTATATGCGTATTTACGTTGAAGTAGGCGAAGTTGCCGTTGAGTCGTTCACGGACGTGGTTTGCCAGTTCGCCCAGAAAGAGCAGGTCACGGCAATCCTCAAGGGCAAGGCCGTCCTGCAAAGTCAGGCGTTCACCGGTATAAACCTTCTCTTCGATTGCTTTTAAGTGCCCGAAATCAGCAGTCGCCATGAGCATGAACCCTTTCCACAATCACGAATTCCGACTTGTATGAATTAGAGTTTAGACCTTCGTATCGAGATCATCAAGGCAAAACGATCTGAAAGTGTGATAAAAGTTCGGTCAATCCAGGCCATCAAACGCCCCTGCTGAAATGACTTAAATTTCATCAGTGTCAAGATTATGGAGCTGCCTGAATCCGTTCGTGGCATACGCGATTCGAATGATTCCTAGTGAATTTTTGATGTCGCATCGGAAAAGTTTAACCTGAGTCGCCTGAATCAAGCCTGTTTTCAGTCCGGCGAAATTCACTCAAAGTATTCATGAATTATAATTTATCTCTGTTTTGCATCCCGCCTTTCATGGTATATTCGACCTCGTCATAGTATGGGTCCTGACGATCAGGCTAGCTTCTGAGGCATCTGCAAAATGAGCGTCCGCATTTTATTGGTTGAAGACGAAGCGGCCATCGCTGATTTCATCACCAGGGGACTCATTGAGGAAGGTTTTACGATAAAACATGCCTCTACAGGAACGCAGGCTTGGGAAGCGATGACGACCAGCGACTGGGATTTGATTCTGCTTGACTGGTCACTACCGGGCGAGGAAGGTCTCTCTCTGCTTCATCGATTTCGCGATTCGAAGTCAAACACCCCTGTCATGTTCCTGACAGCTCGCGATGCCGTAAGCGACAGGGTCATCGGCCTGAATGCCGGTGCAGATGACTATCTCTGCAAACCATTTGCATTCGAGGAACTTCTCGCCAGGGTCAGGTCATTGACTCGCAGGCACGACGTTCAACCCTCAACCATACTGACCTTCGACGATCTTCAAATCGACATGGCCAACCAGCGTGTGGATCGTAACGGACACAGAATTGATCTCACTTCGAAAGAGTACGTCCTGCTCACACTTTTCATTCGCCGGCATGGGCAAGTCCTATCACGAAATGATATCTACGAGCAGGTCTGGCAAGAGCCATATGATGGAATCTCAAATACGCTTGAGGTTCATATCAAAGAGCTGCGGCGTAAACTTGAGAGCCAGGGAAAGAGGCTCATCTATACAATACGTGGTCAAGGGTATAAGTTAGAAGCACATTCCGAAACAGCCTGACCGATTCAGCGGGGTCAGTGAGGTCCTCAAGAAGTCGTATGATCTGAATCAACCTGAACCCTGGTGATCTACAGAAAGCGTTCTCTGATGACCGTTTCCAACCGCAGAATCGAGCAAAGTTGTGGCTTCACACTGATCGAACTGCTCGTCGTGATCGCCATCATCGCTCTGCTAATCTCCCTGCTTTTGCCAGCAGTGCAGTCGGCCCGTGAAGCGGCCAGGCGTACCCAGTGCATCAACAATTTGAAGCAAATGGGACTGGCCACCCACAATTATCTCTCGACAAACACCACTTTTCCGCCATTTTCTGTCATTCCCAAAGGCTACACCTCACAGCCATGGTCAGCCCATGCCCGGCTCCTGCCCTTTATGGAGCAAGCCAACCTCTTTAATCTGATCAACTGGAGCGTTCAACACCAGTTCACATCAGGCCCGACCGTTGCAGCACTTCGCATCTCCATGTTCATGTGCCCCAGCGAGATCAACGACAGGGCTCGCCCGACCGCCACTCTGACCTATTACCCGCTGAATTACAGCCTCAATCAAGGCACATGGTTCATCTATGACCCGCAATCGGGCGAGGTCGGTGATGGTGCATTTATGCCGAACAGGGCGTTCACCCCAGCGAATATCACGGATGGTCTTTCTAACACTTTGGCAGCCACTGAAAACAAAGCATACCAACCGAATGTCTGGGATACAGCTCAGCCTGCAACAGTTGGAGTTCTGCCTCCAAGCGTGCCTCAGCAATTGACCAGCATGATTGGAAGCGGCACATTTGATAGCAACGGACATACGGAATGGGTTGAAGGCGATGTCCACGAAACGGGTATCACCACCACCTTTACGCCAAACACCAAGTTCATGTACATGCCAGCCGGTGCGATTGCCCCTCAGGACATTGATTTCACCTCGATGCGTGACGGCGAATCGATCACCCTGCCCACTTATGCGGCTGTGACAGCAAGGAGTTACCACCCTGGCGGAGTGAATGCACAGATGATGGATGGATCTGTGAGGTTCATCAAAAACTCGATCTCGCAACAGGTCTGGAGAGCGATTGGAACCCGAGCCAATGGCGAAGTGATCAGCAGCGATTCCTTCTAATCACAGGAGTCTCATCCGATCCTTATCGAACCACTGAAAATCAGGAAAACCATGCGTCATAACGGAATTTATCTCCTGCTTCTGATTTGCGTGACGTTGGGGGGCTGTAGCCGTTCCCCAAGTCTGCCGGCTGATCAGGGGCAGTCGATCGCCGAAGCGTTTCTGAACGAGATCAAATCTGGCAAAGTGGACAACGCCTGGCAAGAGACAACGCCCGAGTTTAAATCATTGATGGGGAAAGAGGCGTTCCGCGATTACGTGAAACGTAGGCCCGCTCTGAAGTCAGAGATCAAATTCGAGTCCTCCAAGGCGAATCAAAACACCAAGATGAAGCTGGTGGAATTCCAGTTCCGTGCTGAGAAGCCAAAGCCCTCGAAAATCACAATCATGCTCTCGCCCTCAGAAAGCTCGTGGCGCGTGGAGCGTCTTGTCGCTGACTAGTCTTCTCATTCACTCGTAAAATCAGGGGTTCAACTCTCAATTGGCCACTGATTACAGAGCTTTTCTCGACTTTCTAATCACATATCAATCTCAGGCCCGACTTCCACAAACATGCCACTTTCGCTTACCAATCGACTGATGGCCTTTTTCCTGGTCGCTCTTGCAATTGTATTAACAGCGTTTTCCATAGCCATTTTCTTTTTTGCTCGTTTTGACCTCAACCATGAGCTTGAAGACAGGGCCGCCTCCACTCTCGAAACCCTCGTTGCAGCCTGCGAAGTGCATCAAAATGGAATTGAGTGGGAACCCCAACAGCACCAGATTTCATTCTGGCATGAGGATCAGCCCACCATCTGGGCTGTGTTTGATCCGTCAGGTCGAATGGTGGACAGCTCTCCAGCCCCTACATTTCCGGTCTCGAAATTTTCCAGATCCAACGCCCCTGTCAATTCCATTACTCAAGAGAACTACATATGGCTCGATCAAGACTGGCAGGTTTTCAAAATCAGGCTTGACTCGAGTAATTACAAGAACGCCAAGGTGAGTGACAAGAAAAAACTTTATCAGGGATTGGTTTTTATCACAGCCTGGCCATTAAATTCGATGTCTTATTCTCTAATCCGACTCGCCTGGACTCTCACATTTGTAGCCGTTTCTGCATGGATCATTGCAGCCATTCTGGGCCGATCGTTTTGCAAGAAAGCACTTGCTCCGCTAAGCGACATGAGCAAAGCTGTGAAGCGGATTACAGCCGACCAGCTCTCGTATCGACTTGGTTCCATGCCAACCCGCGACGAATTGCAATTGCTTTCCGAAGCATTCAACGGGCTTATGGATCGCCTGGAATATTCATTTGCGCAACAGTCGCGATTCACCAGCGAAGCCTCTCACCAAATGCGAACTCCGCTCACGGCCATGCTCGGCCAGCTTGATGTGGCACTGCGGCGAGATCGCGATCCGGAGGAGTACAAACGCGTATTGAGTTCCGCCAGACTCCAAGTCGTACGCCTCCAGAAAATTGTAGAACTGCTTTTATTCCTGGCCAGAGCCGATGCCGGATCCATCACATCGAAACTGGAAATGATCCACGTTAAGGAATGGCTTAAAGACCATCTCAAAACCAGCTGGAATGATCATCAAAGGTCGAACGATATCAAACTTGAAGTGGATGAATCATCACAGATTGTGGTTCAATCGCATTCCGCAATGCTCGGCCAAGCGATCGACAATCTGATCGATAATGCAATCAAATATAGTGATTCTGGATCGAAAGTCATTGTTAGAGTGGAAAGTCTGGCTGGTATCACAATCGTTGAAGTCCAGGATCATGGCAAAGGAATTAAAGAGTCAGAAGTGGCACAGGTTTTTGATCCGTTCTTTCGCTCCAGCGACAACAGAAATAATGGTATCGAAGGCTTTGGCCTCGGCCTTGCCATCGTGGCTCGAATTGCAATGGCACTTGATGCAGAATATTGCGTCATGAGCAAACTTGGCGAAGGATCCACTTTCCAATTAAAATTCAAAAGTCGAGTTTAAATTCTCGTCGAAAACAAGTTCCAGCGATCAGCCAGCATCGGCCTCCAAACCTCATGATGAAATGGCTGGCTTGGCAAAATCCCCCTGTTGGATTCTAACGCTCAACCAAAAACGGGACTCCCATGGATCGTTTTCGAAAAATTCTTTGATTGCCTCTGGCTTATCTTGTTGCCAGCGATAAAAATAGATCCATCGAATCCTCGAGGACCTGCACGATATCCTGATTAGCCATTCAGCTTCATCATATCAAGCATCGTCAACTCCTGGATCATCCCTAACCTACATCCATCAAAAAAACGATCGAAGAGGCTCCGACTGTGGACCAAAAACCACCTAACAACACCCCTGAACCTGCTATGGACGACCTGGTTGTGGGCAGTTGGCTTGTCCAGGCTGGCGTGATCACTTCCGACCAACTCATCCAGGCCATCAGACACAGCAAAGATCGCACCTGCAGTTTGCGAGACGCCCTGATCTCCCTGCGTTTCATGCCCTCCACGGCTCCAATGCCTGGCCAAATGGCGGCCGCTCCTCCTGCCGAGGCCTCTGCTGACCATCCGCAAAACCATGGTCACACAGGAATTGCTGGATTCTTTGGGAATTTCTTCGGCGGGGCATCTCATAGCCCTGACGTGGCGAAATCGGCCCCAACCCAGACAACTCCAAATCCGTACGGCCAGCTCCACCAAACCGCCCAAGGCTTTATCGCAACCGGCCAGCAACCACAAGGTCAGACAGGCACAGGTTCTTATCCTGCTGTAGCGAACCAGGAACTTCGCGAAGTTGAGATGCGTCAATCGCTTCGCGTTATGATTGATAACAAAGACACGCCGGAACTGACCGACGCTCTCTTCAGTTCTGCGATTGATTCACGCTCCACAGACATCCATTTTGATCCCCGTGAAACCGATTACCGGATCCGGTTCCGAGTCGACGGCCTGCTCCACGATATCATCACAATCCCTTATGAGCAGGCAATTTCTGTTGTTAGCCGGATCAAGATTCTGGCCAATCTGGATATTGTCGAGCGTCGATCTCCACAAGATGGACGGATCTCTCACAACCATAATGACCGACGTCACGATCTTCGTGTTTCGACGATGCCTTCAGGGTATGGCGAGAAAATCGTCCTGCGTGTTCACGACGCCATCGCGGAAATCATTGGCCTGAATCAACTTGGACTCAGTCGGGGCCAGGACGAAGTCCTTCTCAGGCTACTCCAGCAGCCGAACGGAATGATTCTCGCCAGTGGCCCGGTTGGGTCTGGCAAAACCACGACCCTGTATAGCTTTATGGGCGCAGTAAACACACCTACCCGGAACTTGATGTCGATCGAGGATCCGATCGAATACAGGCTCGACGGAGTCAATCAGGTGCAGGTCGATGGACGTGCTGAAGTTGGCTTCTCGGAAGGCTTAAGGGCGATGTTGCGTCAGGACCCCGACGTGATCATGATCGGAGAAATCCGCGACGATGAAACCGCTCAGATTGGCTTGAGAGCAGCCCTCACTGGCGTTCTTGTCTTCAGCTCGACCCATGCCGGCGACGCTGCAACCACAATCTCAAACCTCCATAATTTCAGCGTGCCCAACTTTATGCTGGCCGGTGGACTACTCGGTATCGTAGGCCAGCGACTTGTCCGTAAGGTCTGTCCCTATTGCCAGATAAAGCGCAAGCCTGATCCTGCCAAATGGCAACTGATCGGACTCCCGGAAGAAGAACTTGACACTGCAGAAGTCTCATTCGGGCAAGGTTGTCCAGCCTGTTTCCACACAGGCTATCTTGGAAGAGTTGGTGTTTTTGAGATTTTAGAGGTCGACGAAGAGATCCGCGCTCTGATTATGCGGAAAAGTCCGAAAGATCTGATTAGACAAGCTGCGGAAGCCAAAGGTATGCAAACTTTGAGAACCTCTGTGGTCGATCTCATTCGTAGTGGAGTGACCACGATCGAGGAAGCGTTGCGTGTCGTTCCCATGTAAGCTCGGTTTGACCGAACTTCTTATGGGTTCACGCATGCTAAACGCCCCCTTAGGACGTGATGGACTGGTTTGGTCCATTCAGGAACAGTCCCCAAGATGAAAACGGACATGGAGGTCCAGATCATGCGTATGAGCCCTAATTTCTCTAGTCGTAAGTACTTTACCAACGCCTTTGTTGCCAGCCTGGCACTGGCCTGTTGGGCTGGATCGGTAACGCCCACTGCTGCTCAGGATGATGCACGTGGCGGACTTGGGCTCTCGAGATTCTTCCGGTTCGGATCCTCAAAAAACGATGCGAAACCGGATCAGGAACACAACCACGATCATCCTCGCAATGACCAGATTGCTCGTACACCAACCGATCGCAACTTCAAACCCAATAGTGAGTTGCCATCAGACGCACCGACCACGTTCAGCCCTGCTGTGACCTCCCCGGGGTTCGGCGATTCATCCTCAACGCGTGTCACCGCCAGACCCCGCCACAACGGGCCTGTGACCGAGGCAGATCCGATTCTGACTCGCGTCGGGCTGGGCCGATCCGACAGCGGCTCCAGCTTTGCACTTTTCATTCAAATCTACGCCGACGGAACCGTAATCGACAGCGAAGGTGTGCACAGACTACCTGTAAGCCAGATCAAGCAAATTCTGGCTGTGATTCGCGGCCATGATTTCTCGAAAATCCACGGACATTGCGGTCAGCCTTCTGCCGACTTCATTGAGAACGTTCAAATGGTGGTTTACGACCGGTCCTTGGGCCGTCTGCGTGCCCATCCATTCTCCTATGCCGGCAATCCTGAAGGCTGTGACCCAAGCGTGGGACATCTCCATAAAGCACTTGAGGATCTGGTGATGCAGATTTCCACAGGTCGGCCAACGGAGACTTCCGTGACAACCACTTCAACACCAGTCACCCCCTCCGCAACCGCAACCGATTCCATTGTCGTTTCAGGCTCGCCAAATGTCACATTCAGCGGCTCCCCAGCAGCACCGGCAAACTTGCCTCAGGTGACCGAATCTGCCCAGCCTTTGCCTGTCACACCACGGCCGGCCAATATCCCAGAATTCTCACAAGGCACTGTTATACCGAGACTTCCAGCCACGTCTACGCCTGTCGTGGGTAGCGAAACTGGTCTTGTTTCGCCTCGCTGAGAATTCAAAGTTTTGAAAACTCAGGTATCTGGCATTTCGCGAACAACCTGAAATCGAATCATGCCAGTCGATTATCGACTGGCATTTTTTGATTCATACCTGTATAAATGATCTTATCAAACCATTGACACCCATTGGATCGCCCCCATTCATGACGGTCATCGGACATAAAGTGGACACCACCGAAACCGCATCACATTCAGTCATTGAAAATGCCGCTGACCAAGACTTGGGTGATCCTGCTTCGCCTCAGTCAGCGGAAGTAAAGTTCCGTGAATTCCTTGAGATCCGTGGCGAAAAACTGACGGCACCGCGGCGCGTACTCGTACACCACATCTTCAGCTCTCACAAGCACTTCGATGCCGACGAACTGGTAGCTGAACTGCATGTGACGCAGTCGAACGTGAGTCGATCGACAGTTTATCGCACATTGCGACTATTGGTTGAAAGCGGCCTTCTGCGCGAATTCCGGTTAGCAAATCGCTCAGTTTATGAGCACGATTTTGGTTACCCCTCACACGATCACCTGCACTGCACTCAGTGCGATGCGATTGTCGAATTCCGCAACGACCAGATCCGACAAATTCGCGAACAAACGGCTCAGGAACACGGGTTCAGGGCTGAAGCTCACCGATTCGTCGTGGAAGGGATCTGTCAGGAATGCCAACGAAAATCATCGAGGCAAAGACGTCGTCTGGATTTGATTTAATCCTTCAGATTTATTTCCCGGAAATACGTTCCATAAACGGGTTCATAGTGCTTCCACCTGCCAATGGATGATGCGTAAATCGGTTGGCGCACCTGAGCTGCACTGGCTGTATTGACGATCCTTTTATTTTGATAAAACAGCTCAATCCCGACCGGCATTTCAAGCCCTATCCTTTCAAAAACAGGATGAATGGAGTCGCCCAGATTTTGTACAAGCTGCTCATAATGCAACTCGATCGCCCATTGATCCGGCCTGGCCAGCCAATGTTTCGATACACTTTGAAACAAGTTCAGCCGATGAATCAGGTTCTTCCAATCGGAATTCCACCTGACACCTGCAAACCGGGTCATCCTGCACGACAATGCCACATCCATAAGATTTCTTTGAGTGATAATCACCATCGAGTCCGGGAACATTCTCTGGATTAATCCCAGATAAAAGATATTATCAGGCAGCTTATCCACCACGTATTTCGTCGCAAACCCCTTCCTAGATATATGATCCAGATACTTCTTTCTTAATGAAGCCACTTGATTATCAGACATCGAGATTCCAACAGATGCATCGAGTTTGGTACGCTTCAAGAATTCG
>Ga0208720_1000228_pt1 | contig 15420 bp, 11 predicted proteins | sample LakMenEpi20Apr10_FD_150716 | JGI IMG/M metagenome (GOLD analysis project Ga0208720, IMG submission 150716) | Freshwater microbial communities from Lake Mendota, WI - 20APR2010 deep hole epilimnion (SPAdes) | ecosystem: Environmental > Aquatic > Freshwater > Lake > Epilimnion/Euphotic zone ...
TCACGCCCCTTCAGGTCGAAATCTAGCCGCAGGGCGATAGCCCCCGGTTTCGGCGATTTAGAAAAAACAACCGGGGCTATCGCCAAGACCGGCTAGAAAGAAGCCGCAGGGCGAAAGACCACGGTTCGCTTAAAAAGCGGAAGTTATTTTCGGCATTTTCCTTTAAGCCAATACACATGTTTTATGGACCACCCCGTAATCCGGCATGAGCCATTTTTCAGCCTTTAGATTTGTCATAAAGCCGTAAACATTAAAAACTGAGCAGCACGGATCACCGACTTGCGTTCCGTATCGCTGATCTTGTTCTTGACCAACAATTCTCGAATGGTTCCCAGCGTTTTTTCTACCAGATTCAATTGATATCCGCCCAATTTCAGGCCACTTGCAGGCGACTTCATCTCTTCCAGCACAGCTGCAATCACCCTCATCTCTTCTGGTGCCGCCATGGCTTCATCACTCCACGGCTCAATCCGGGCATCATCCGCAGCTGTTTTCACCGTGGTACAAATCAATTCACTGATCTGGTGCAACTTCGGATAATCGAGAGTTTCCGGGCGATCGTTCGCCGAGTGATATTCGTTGCACTCTCCGGTTGAGAAGAACAGATAGGGAACTTTTCTCGTCATAAAAGGCCCATAATCACTTCGCACACCAACCAGATCCGTGCCAAGAAGCCCCGCCTTGATCGAGAGCCCACGGCTGGCCAGTTTCAGCCAGTCACGGCTTTCTGGGAGTCGCTCGCTACCGATCACAAAAACCCATTCGCGACAGATTCCCGAAAGACTTCGGCCGATCATATCGGCAGTGACAAACAATTTCAGAGATTTTTCTTCCATAGGCATATGGGCCGCAAAATAGCGCGAGCCGAACAGTCCGAATTCTTCCAAATCAAATGCCACAAAGAGAATACTGCGTTTCGGACGATTCTCCGGGCGGGCGAACCAGGCGGCACTTTCCAGAAGCATGGCCACTCCACTGGCGTTGTCGTCAGCCCCTGCATAGATCTTACCATTCCCCTCATTCTTCCCAAGATGGTCCCAATGGGCCGACAGAATGATCCACTCCCGGCTCAGAACTGGGTCAGAGCCTTCCACCTTTGCGGAAACATTTCTGCCAATCACTTTTCCTGATGTCCCTTGAATCACATCTTGAATGTATGATGTGTCAAAACCAGGCTTTAAGTGATTGCTTCTGAAGTGGTTAACGATGTAATCGACTGTTTTTTCAGAACCCTTGCCACGTCGGCCGGCAAACTCTTCGGAAGCAAGTGTAAACACATGTTTTTTAAGGACTTGGGCATCAAGTTGAGCCGCCTGCTGAAGGACTTTCGACTGGGCATAAGCCAGACCACCGGCCCACGCCAGAAGGCCAATCAAATTCAGGCAAATCGGGAATAAACGTGCCATCGGTTCACACCTTGCGATCGTCGTGATCGTTACGTCAGGACCAACCCCAACTTCCCTCTGCGGCTCAAGGGCTTTTCATTGCCGATGCCGCCCCTCCCGGTTCGATGGAATGAGGGTGAGGCGATGGATAAGCGCCTGATTTTGGACAAAATTCCCACACGGAGGTGTTTTGACATGTTTACAACTCGCGTCAAGGCCACTTTGCTTGCTCTGGCACTGCTGTCGGTTCAAAGCCTGGCCCATGCTGCTGATAACGACAACTACATGCACTGGCCCTATGTGCCACCCCAAGTACCTGGCTCAGGTGCCAACTACGAACAGCTTTACGACGGCTGGTATCGCTACCCACGCGAGCAGCGGATTGTACCACAAATTCAGGGCCCACTCTATCGTAACTTCTACGGTGGCAAGAAAGACGGCCACTGGTTCGGTCGCGTGAACAACGAGCATCGCGACTGGTCCAACAAGAAGTGGTACAAAGGTCACCACTTCTACCTGGACGTTTTCTGATTTGCCAGGTTGAGAATATACGACGGTTCGACTTGCCACATGAGGGAGCGTTCGCCGCTCTCTCATGTTTCTTTTTTTTGACGATTCAGATCCTTTGGACCCAAACAACTTGCCCCAACAACACAATTATCCGTATAGTAAAAATATTGGGTTCGATAGATTTATCACTCCCTGGAATTGACTCCACCATTGATTGAACAGAATCCGACAATCCCAACACCTGAATCGTTTCCTACAGAATCTCCACGTCATGTGATTGTTGTCGAACGCCGATCGCTTATGCTCCAATCAAGTGGGGTCTGGCTAGTCGCAATTCCTTTAGCTATCGCATTTTGGATTTGTCTGGCCCCTTATCACATCACTGAAACGCCCTCCACTCAGTTAAACTTGCCTGCGACCGATTGGTCCACCATTCCAAAAGCTACAAAAGTTGAATTAAAGCCAGAACCTCAGATTCCAGAATCCGTGAAGCCAATCCCAGTCATCACCAAAATCATCATCGCTGAAAAACCGTCAGAGAAATCGACTCAGAAGGCCACAGAACCCGAACCAGCCAAGGGAGTTGTGATCTTAAATCGCCCGGGAATGGGTGCGAATCCGGTTGCGGTTTTTGATCAAGCCCAAAAGGCTGCAACCGAAAAGTCTTCGACCGCCGAAGCTGCAATCCATTTCAATGCTCCACCGCCTCCATCCAAGCCTTTGGCAGAGGAAACCGGCGAAGCTCTTGCAGAGATTCAGAAAGCCGCTGAAGCCGCAAAAGTCCAGCGTGAACGGGATGAAACCCTCAAACCTCTGATCGCCGTCCATGAGGAAGCCCAGTCCAAGATCAGGCAAGCCGATCGACTTGATCAGATGAAACGACGTGCCGAATCCAGTCGGAAGAGTTTCATCGAAGGTCTAACGCAAATTCTGAGTCAAAATGGGAATGTGACTCGCAAAGGTCCCATGATTGACCAATTCCGACGCGAAAATTCCGAAGGATTTGACCTTAAGTACTATTCATCCGTGCTTAAAGAGACTGATTCGACAAAGAAACCAATCTCGACCTCAATAAAAATCAAAAGGCTTCGGGCCCAAGGCGTGCCTGAACCGATTATTCTTGCCTACCTGATTCAGCTTGAAATGCGAGACGTTCGGAAGTCGGACGGCCCACGAGATACCAACGACGCCATTGTACGCTCCGCCAAACTCCTTCTGAAGTGAACAACGACTGCCCCTGAAGCCCTTCCAAATTGAATCGACAAAGGATTGACCACCATGAGTTGCATCTGTTCCATCATCATCAGTATTTCAATTTTCGGGCAAATTGCTGGGAATCCAAAACCGGCTGGATCCATTAAAACAGAAGCCTCTCTTCAAATTGAGTCAGGCTTGGAATTGCTCCGGCAGGGCGATCGCTCAGCCGACAACGGAGAAATTCGTCAGGCTCAGATTAAATATCAGGCCGCAATGGAAAAGCTGCTCCCCGGGATACGTCACAAGCCTTTCAAACAGACTGTCAAACGCGATGAAACGCCTCGGGAAAAGCTCGGTCAGGTACTGGTTGAAGAATGGGAAAAGGAAGTGACACCTGAGGAATTCAAAATTGATGAAGCCACCTGGAAGGTTATGGATTTAATCCCCCACGATTTTGACCTCAAATCCGCTTATGTTAAGCTCCTCACTGAAGAAGTGGCCGCATTCTATGACCCTAAAACCAAAACAATGCATTTGATCCGCGAGCCTGAAAAAACGCCTGACGACAAGCCAAAAAAGCCGGCTTCATTAATAGAAATGATTATGGGGCGTGATCAAGGATTTGATAAGGCTGAAGCCCAGGGCGTGATGGCCCACGAATTGACGCACGCCCTCGATGACCAGCATTTCGATTTGGACGCCATGTCGCAAGTCGTGATTGACGATGATGATGCGACACTCGCCCTTTCCGCTCTGATGGAAGGCGAAGCCACTTTGACCATGATGGCTGTGGGCCAAAGCGACTGGACTGGGACTCAGATCATCTCCACGCCGGCCGAAGGATTAAATCGAGTCATGCGCTGGATTACGCCCTTGATGCCAATGACAGGCGGTGCAACATCGAGAAAGTCGCCCCCTGTGATGGTGGAATCCCTGATTTTCCCATACCTTCAGGGCTTGGTCTTCTGCGCCAGTTTAACGAATCAGGGTGGTTGGCCCGCACTTGATCGAGCCTATGAAAACCCGCCTGTATCCACGGAACAGATCATTCATCCGGAGAAATATCAAGGCCCAAAACGTGACTGGCCGATGTCCATTAAACTCGGTGATTTTAAAACTCCTGACGGATTTAAAAAGCTTGGAGAAAGTGTGATTGGCGAATTAACCACACGGATTTTATTAAGCCAGAATGGAGGTAGAAATGCAGCCGCTGGTTGGGATGGCGATACACTCTGTGTATTTGAATCGTTAAATATCAAAAACAAATTCGCCTGTGTCTGGATGACGACCTGGGACACAACTCAGGATGCATACGAGTTTGCCTCCGGAATTTCAAAACAGTGGAAGAGTGAAAAAAGCCCTGTCTGGACCGATCAAAAGCCAATAGATGGCAACCTGAAATTCGTTTCAGGCGATCTGATTGTGGAAATGCGTGGCATGGATGTACTTGTGACACGGGGATTTAAATCAGATGAAGCCAGCGGACTGATGAATTCCATCTGGGCGAATTCAAAGAAAACGGAGAAGCATTTCGACTGGGCCTCAGCCCGCCTTAAAGCTTCGAAGTCCGGAATGAAGAATTAAAACTCGCTTGAATCTTATTTAAATTCAAGACGGGTCTGCTCCTCGCCCGGCCATTGGCTCAGGCCCATCTCATTTCCATGAATCCAAAGGTAAGGGCAGGGGGTTTGTTCCGTCCAGGTGCCTGTATTAATATAGCGAATTCCATTGACCACACTATCTTCAGCATGATGCGTATGCCCACACGTGACGGAATTGCATTCGCGCCTCTTGGCTTCCTCGGTCGCACGGTGCCGAATCAATGGCGTATTGCGCTGAAAGTCCTTGGATAGACGTCGAATCCAACGACACCATCTCAATGGCACAACCATTTGAATTCCGCGAAAAAGCGCCGAAAAGAATTCTGTCAGGCCCTTATAGCCGGTCACAATCGTATCGAACTGGTCTCCATGCAAAATCCATAATTTTAATGAACCATTATCAAACAAATACTCATCCAGAATGTCCACTCCTACAATATGGCTGATAATATCGGCAGGACCATCGTGATTACCACGCATCCAGATCACTCGAAAGTCTGGCCTGTCAGTGTTTCTACGAATAATGCGAAGGCAATTAAAGTGGTGGCGTTTCAATCTCTTGAAATTCAAATCATCAAAAATATCGCCATTGATAATCAGCATTCGAGTTCGCGACACCACCCAGTCCAAAAACCTCTCCAACTCTTGAGCCTGACAGACTTCACTTCCAAGGTGCAGGTCGCTGATAATCACGCAATCCCAGAGTGTAGAGCCATTTTGGCCGTCATACTCATTCATATTCTGGTGAAGTTGCATCTCATTTTCACTATCTTCCTCTGCCATTGAAGTCAATCCTTTAGGCTGACAGATTCAAATCAAGCCCCGGTACATGGTCATCGAAAGCCCGTCATGCACAAACCCCAATTGCCCCAACACTTCCGCCCATTTTGTGGTCACAGGTGGGGCATCGTCAAGCACTGACACCGTCCATTTTGTTGAAGTTCCTGTGAAGTTTCTGATAAGATGCCGAAGTGCTTGCTCACGAACCGCTTCAGACGCATGCGGCAGGCTGGTTAATCGCTTGCCACGCTCTTGGACAATCCAGACAGGGCGACCATCCACCAGTACGAGCGAATTCCCCAGGATCCGTGGCAATCGGGCACGACCACCATCAACCAACGGCAAGTCCAGTGGTGCGGACGATCCATAAACATTTGCAGGGTCAATTGCAGAGACCAAATGAATTGATGGATCCAAGCCTGTTTGCTCAGCACCTGCTGCAATTCGATCGCAAAACATTACGAGTTCATTTGCTGTGTCGTCAGTTGTATACTGAACACCCGAAAGACCTTCCACAAAATAGCCGCGCCGCACCTCGCCACGCCATTCGGCAGATTCAAGCCAATCGGCGAGATCTGCCCAAGCCAGGCCAGGGGCTGCAAAATGGACCACTTCGCGGCAGACCACACCATATCGTTGCATTAATAATGCAGCCCAGGCCGCCATTCGTGTGTCAGATTTATCCCGATCTGACGTGACATCATCATCGACTTCTGAAAGACATCTCCAACGCCCTTCAGTGGCTGGTTCCTGAGTGAACGAGCTGCGTCCGACCCCACGTTGCCCTCCACCGACCCCTTGCTGAGCCAGTAATGCGCGGAAACCGTTCATTCGTTGTGGCGGCCTGCTGAACTGTTTTTCGACACCCGATTTTTTCACGTTCGATTTAGTTTGAGACTCCGAGCTAAAAAACCGTTCGAGAAATACAACTTTTTCATTCGTCACGGATTGACTTCGCACCAATTCTTTCATCAAATTTCTTATATTGGAAATCGGACCTGCCAATTTTAATGCAATCTCGGCCGATGTGGCAGGACCTGTTTTAAATAACAAATTGCGAATTTCTGTAACGCAGTCTTTTTCTTCGCCTAAGATCTGAGAAGCAGTACGAATAAACTCCGGAAACTCCCGATTCTGAAATGCAATTCGGGGAACTTCTAGAGGATCATCAGGCTGGTGGGTTGCCGTCCATGACCAATCACCGAGCCTCATCAGTGCATCCAGACTTTGAAAATGGTCACCAGAAAGTCGCTTGGGAAGGATCGCTTCACGCCATTCCCGAGGAGTTGCTGACCAGCCCTGAAGTGGCATCAGGATTTTAGATAGTGCCTCTAAACCAGCGTTTCCCTGGAGTTTTTGATGGGCCATCTCTGTCCCAAAAGCACGATCCGCAACCCAGGCGGCCCAAGATTCAGGTGAAACAGATCGCACATCACGACGCCGCTGCGACAAACTCATCTCAACCATTCGACGCATGTGCCGGGCATCCGCCCATTGCGACACACCGGAATTTTGTTCGTTCGGCGGAATCCTCACAAATCCGCCAGATTCTGTCCATTTTGCCAACCAGTCAGCAGCCACTGAAGGCTCCAGCGAATATCTCTGTACCAGATCGTTTACCGCGATCAGGGAACGAGTCCTGATAAATCGGGCACAGATCTTGTCCAAGGCCGCCCATCTGGCTTCATTCATGTCAGTGGCAGAAGCTTTTTTTGGAGCTTTTTGGACCTGTTTAAACAGGTAAGGAAACGCTGAAAGATAATTCGATTGCTCCTCTGCGGCAATCCACAAACCGTGTTTTGCGGAATGAGAATTTAAAAAAATGCAGATTTTACGATCCACCAATTGATCCAGAAATGGCTGATGCTCAGGGATCACTTCATGCGAGCTGAGATCGCCCAAACGTTCGATTCGTTCAGCCAGTTCTTCAGCAGAACGGGCAGGCCTGTTCCAGGCATCCGCCAAACGCTGCCCAAGCCGCTCAACCGCACGTGGATCAAGCAACTCATCAAGCACTGCCCCAGGAGGTGGTTCCGCAAGATTTGCACGCTCTCGCCCACCTTTTGCTTGATGAGGCTCATCCCATTCATAAAGAAATTTCCGTTCAAACCGGTTCATCAGGTCGGCTGCAAATGGGCTTGCAGTCTCGCCTGACCGCTTGACGATCCGGATCGAACCAGCCTCAATTTGCTCCAAAAGATTTTTCAAAAGATCGAGATCCAGATCCTGTGTCAGGCATTCTCTGTAGCACTCTAAAACGATCGGAAAATCAGGCATCTGACGGACCACCTGAAGCAGGTCTTTTGCACGCAAACGCTGAAGCCATAACGGCGTACGTTTCCCAGGATCAGGTCTGGGCAAGAGCAGTGCCCGTGACGCATTTTGACGGAACCTGAGCCCGAAAAGAGCGCTGTCTGCGAGTTCAAGCCGGAGTCGATCACTTGCCTCACCAAAACTCAGTTGGTCGAGCAGGTCGAGAGGCGGCTGATTCTCAACATCTCTTGGTAATCGCATAATCAGGCCATCGTCAGCATGTTGAGCAGCGGGTTTGAATCCAAAACGATCGAACAGTCGATTTTGAAGGATCAGTTTAAGAGCTTGATGAACCCTTCCACCCCAAGGACTTAGAATTGCCAATGCCACTTCACCTGCCGGATCGCGAAAGGCTTCGACTAAAATGGTGCGATCATCGGGAAGGGATCCCGCGACCCGTTTCTGGCGATCTATGAACCGGATCAAGTCTCCAGCCGAGTCGTCATCAAGCCGGCATTGATCCCTTAGATACACCGATATATCTGAATTCTTGTCCCGATCGCCCACGCGTCGAATCAGCCCTCCGATGGCTGCTCCAAGGGTTGCCGACCTTCGAGATTCTTCGCCTCTCCAGAACGGCATAACGACCATATCCCCACCACCAGATGGAGATACAACAACTCGATCAGCCTCAATCCGGTCGATCCGCCAGGTGGAACTACCGAGCCGAAACGCTTCGCCTGGGCGACGTTCAAGCACGAATTCCTCGTCAAGCGAGCCTAGTGTAGGGCCACCTTCGCCCAGTTTTACAGGATATTGACCTGTATCAGGGATAGCACCACCACCCATCAGGGCCAGCGACGACGAGCCCGGTAGGGCGACAAGTTGATCTTTGACACGGTCCCAGTAAATCCGGGCCTTGAGATCGCGTATGGCTTCGACCCGAAACCGGCCTGAAAGCATTTCCAGGACAGCTTCAAACGCGGATTCAGGTAAGTCCTGATAAGGAAATGACTGACGAAACATCTGCAACAGTTCGCGAGGCGTCCAGGGCCTGACAGCAACACACGCAACCACTTGCTGAGCAAGCATATCAAGGCAGTTTTGCGGGATTGCCAGAGGCTCCACGGCAGCACGTCCCATGGCTTCCACAAGGGCGGCTGTTTCGAGTAGATCGGCCGTGGTTTTGGCAAAAAACCGTCCCTTGCTGATATCGCCGACTGAGTGGCCGGCACGACCAACGCGCTGGAGTCCGCGAGCCACCTCGCCGGGCGAACCGATCTGGCAGACCAGGTCGACTGCACCCATGTCGATCCCCATTTCAAGCGATGCCGTACTGATCACACCCTTAAGCCTGCCTTCTTTCAAGGCAGACTCTGTCAACCGTCGTCGCTCCAGGCTGATTGACCCATGGTGGGCATGCACCCAAGCCTCTGAAGATGGTTCAGGTTGTTCTTCACCAACATTCGATTCTGACCGATCTGATTCAGGAGATGCGACTTGCGCCGATTCGACATGCTCATTGATTCGAGCTGTCAGGCGTTCTACGAGATAGCGATTGTTGGCAAAAACCAATGTAGAATGATGATCAGCGATCAAGCTGACCAGTTCTTTTTCCAAATTTGGCCAAATGGTGCGAGGCTGTTGGGGGTCCATTTCTACAGACGCCCGCTTTACAAGCAGATCCCACGACTTTGGCATCACCGCACGGACAATATTCACAGGCCGGGGAGACTTCCCGTTTAAGTTTTTTTCACTCGAATCTTTTACAGGCTGAAACCCGCCTAGAAACCGGGCAGCCATGTCGAGCGGGTGTACAGTCGCTGTCAATCCTATGCGCACTGGATCTCGGCCAAGCTCTTGTGAGAGTCGTTCGAGCAGAATGGCCAGAAAAGTGCCACGCTTTTGGCCAGCCAAGGCATGGAGTTCGTCGATGATGACCCAGCGAACAGGATTCAGCATCGAGCGGGCTTTACTGCCAAGAATCAGGTGCAAAGATTCGGGCGTGGTGATCAGTACATCGGGAGGCTTTCGGGCCTGAGCCTGCCTTTGCGAGGTGGGAGTGTCTCCTGTGCGGACAGCGGTCCGAATCAAAGGAAGTTTCAAGCCCCTTTGGTCTGCCAGTGCAGAGACGCCGGCAAGTGGGCGATCCAGATTACGTTCAATGTCTTGATTTAAGGCTTTAAGTGGTGACAGATACAGGATTTGAACGCCGTCAGGGCGATCACTGGTGCGCCACAGAGTGTCCAAGCCAGCCAGAAAAGCTGCGAGCGTTTTACCAGAACCAGTGGGTGCAACAATCAGGGTGTGCTGACCGGATTGAATCGACGGCCAACCCTTCACCTGTGCATCAGTGGGAGTGCCTACGGAAGCCCTGAACCAGTCGGCCACCTCAGGCATAAAACCTTTTAACGGATCAACTTGTGGCACATCTGAACCGATATGGATTCCGCCTATTGCAGACGGATCAGGATTTTTGGTTTTGCGTTTCGCCAATGCAAGCTGGCTCCAATCAGAAAAAGAGAGTTCAATCACTCATTGTAAGCAAAGCCTTTAGAGTAAAGTAGTAGAGCCGACAAATCCCATATCATAAAAACGCCAGGAATCAAACCTGAATCACGTTCCAATTCTTATCAATATAGGCGACTTCAAAAACCTAACGGGGCTTCATACCTACATTAAAAAACACAAAACCTTACGCACAAACATGTTATACAGAAATTACGAAACAGAGGTCAGATCCTTCTCGGCGAGGGGACCTTGGAGTTATCGTCTCTATTCTCCAGGTTCGATTTCAGATTCGGAGTGAATCTGGCGGTCGATCAGGGATCGAACAAGTTGAGCCACAGAGCAGTTGCGGCGTTCAGCCATCTCTGCAAGCATTTTTAGCCGATCCTTATGAACCAGCAGGGAGAGTTCTACGACTGGAGAATCTGCCTGAGAAGTAGCTCCGAAAGATAAGGAAGCGATTGCTGAACTTGTCATCGCATCACCTGGTCCCTTGCATTTCAACTTCGAATCGGGCGGTGATTAAATATCAAGCAAAATCTATGCCATGAATTGGTTGAGGAATGCCCTAAGGCTCAAAACAAAAATGAAGAGGCTGAAAATCACCGTCAGGATCAGACTCATTCGGAGCCCAAATTCTAATTCAGGAGAACGTTTCGAGCTTTTCCGCACTGGAATGGATGATGAAGCGACGAGGGTCGATTTGCCGGCAATTTCGGCCATCGGATCAGACCAATCCTCCTCTGAGAATTCCGTATTCTGCTTCGAGAGATCCACGATAAAGTCTTCGATACCATAGCCTGAAGCAACGTCTGAAGATTCTGGGAGAACAAACGAATCAGAGATGCTGAATTCTGATAAAGCCAAGGGAAAGTCGGCAGGAGCAACACTGACTTGATGGGATGATCCAGAGGCCCTACCTGCCAGCATCTCACTGAGCCTATGTGATACAACATGAGCAGTCGGCCTATCTTCTGGATTTTTTAAGAGGAGTTGATCTACGAGGGAAGTCAAGTCGGCTGGCAGATCCGGACGAACCACAGCCAGTGGTTCCGGCGCGGTCATGCGATGACGGTAAATTTTACTCACAGCATCGCCCCCATCGAATGGGACATGTCCAGCGAGTGCGTGGTACAAAATGCAGCCGAGGGCGTAATAATCGGCAGGCGGTTCGGCCTTGGATGCATCCCGGAGTTGTTCTGGAGAGGCATAATCCAATGTGCCGAGTATCACCCCCGGGCGGGTCAGACTCTGGCGGTCACCGACGGCTTTGGCTAGCCCTAAATCGAGTATTTTCCAGCGTTTATATCCATCATAAACAATATTGGAAGGTTTCAAGTCCCGGTGTACCAAGCCTGCTGAGTGAATGGCCATGAGGCCGTCGGTCACCTGAGCTGCCAAACGGACGACCGTTTTGAGTTCAGGCCGGCGATTTTTGGCTTCAATCAAGGCAGCAAAACTCGGTCCTCGAAGGCGTGGCATCACCAGATAGAACCGATCCGAATCACGGCCAAAATCGACTGTTTTCGTGACATTCGGGTGATGAACATTTCGGCCTGCCTTCATCTCACGTAAAAACCTTGATTCCAGCCTTTTACGATCCTCAGCAGGCATATTGGTATCGATTTGAAGCACTTTGACTGCAACAGGAATGTCGCGTCTATCGCGAGGTTCAGCAGCGTAGACTTCCCCCATCCCTCCCCGGCCTATCAGTTTACGCAGCCTGTATCGGCCACAATCAAGCCGATGCGATTGACCTGCCAAGAGCGATTTAGCCTGAAATGAACTGATTAGACCTTCTTTGATTAACGAATTCGCTAACTCGGAGGCTTCATTTACGGAATCGGCAATTTGTCGAACTTGATCGATCTGCTCAGGGGTCAGCCAACCATCGGTTGAGAGCCAATCCATCCAAGGGCATGTCACGGGAGTTATCCTGGGAAGAAATTCAGGGTAAACCGATTCGACATTTTGACAATCTGGAAGTGATCAAAACCAGTGATCATCCAGGGATAGGTGTTGTCTGAATACGAATGAGAAGACTCAGTGAGTTGTACTATCGGCAACGGGCAATCGACCGATATTGACAACGATACACGTGATATTATCGCGAGAGCGATTGGCAACGGCTTTATCTACAAGTATTTGCGCAGCGCGCTGAGCATTAGGCTCATCTTTAAGGATACCGGCCATTTCCGATTCATTGATCACGCCTGAGAGACCGTCGGAACAGAGCACAAACCGATCACCATCCAGCAGACTCATGACTTTGACATCGGTGGCACCACGATCGACCTCACGGCTACCCAAGTAGAGATATAGAACGTGGTTGTAACGATGTGTAGGCACATCTTCCTGGCGAATTGTCCCGACTTCAGCCAGAGCTTGAGCCATGGAGTGATCGCGTGTCAACAACTCGGCACGATTGCCCCTGACACGATAGCAACGCGAATCGCCAATGCCTGCCACATGCGCCCGTCCACGCCTGACCACGAGCAGGACAATCGTTGTGCCCATGTTGCTCAATTGGGGCTGGATCGCTGAAGCTGCCACAATTTCCTGATTTGCATCGCTGATCGACTCACGGATCGCTTTGATGACGTGAGTGGTCCGAAATTCGCCAATATTTCGCTTCTGAAGCTCGCGTGGAACAGCGTCGATGGCCATCTGGCTGGCAATCTCACCGCCCAGTTGCCCCCCCATCCCATCTGCTACGATGTAAAGTGGCAAGGCGGCATCAAGATTTGAGGTATAGAGATTGTCTTCGTTATGCTCACGAAAATTGCCGCAAATGGTCACTTGACCAAAATCAACAACACCAAGAGAGGTATCGGCAGCCACAAGGGATGATTCTTCGGAGAAATAATCCATCGGAACAAAAGCAGGACTTGACGGTTGTCGTTTGTAACCGACAAGCGACTTCAACTTTTGCCAAATTTGGCCGATCATCGATAAATGTCTTTCAGAATTGAAGCGAATACCAAAATCGATTGATGGGCACAACCTCTGATGATATTGACTACGCTCGTGGCTCTCAAATGTGACTTGTATTCTCGAATTGGACTGATCTGACCTAACCTGAGCATGCTTTATTTCGCATGAGCAGGCGCTGCCCAACGCATGAGATCGTCGGTGCCTACGGCTCTGTAGGTGAGGAAAATCTCACCTGCTTCGAAACCGGCGATTTGACCATGATATCGGTTCATCGCTTCTACGACACCAAAAACACGCTTCCGGCCAACCGGAAACTGCGTTTCATAGCATGCGATAGACCGCATTTTCTGCGCCAAACAATCACCGATGTCAGAGACAAGATAACCGGAAGACTCCGGCAAGTCCAGACTATGCAACGCAATTGGGAAGCTCAGTTGATTACTGATCGTGTGGGGGGCCAAGCCGTCAAAGTGTTCATCCCACTTCGTAAGGCGGCTGTAAAACACGGCAGCATCAGTAATTAACATCGCCTGATAGTGGTCAGGGGAAGCCATCACGGTTCGGCCTCCGAAGCCTACGACAACTTTCGGACGATATCTGCGAAAAACTTTCGCCAACGCCACCCGGTGCTCAAAGCTGTCAAAAAGTCTTCGGTTCGGAAGGTTTAAGTTGATTCGTACGCACACACCCAGTTCCTCGGCGGCTTTCCGAGCTTCTTCCAGACGAACTTCCGGGCCTGGCGAAAGAGGGGTCGGTTCACCATCCGTCAGATCAATGATTCCGACTCGATAGCCCTTGCGGGAAAGGTGTGCCAAAGTCCCACCACAGGCGATTTCAACGTCGTCGGGGTGTGCGCCTACAGCTACAAAATCAAGTTCGTCTTCGTGAGGTATGGACTGACTAAATGTCACGTAAGATCCGCCAATCCAAGGATTGTTGACTGATCGACAGCAGATTCAGATACAGTTGGTAGAAGCATGTCTTAGTCTACGTGAATAGCAAGCAGTTTTCAATTAACCCTCTTCAAAAAACCACAAAAAAAACGAATCTTGTGACGAGTTATCGTTTTAGGATAGACCAAAGTCGGCCAAATGGACTATAAAGGGCCTGTCAATTCTGCGAATCTGCTCTATGTTGACATCCGCTTTACAAACTAAAGGCACGTAAATGACCATGAACCCATCATCCGCGAACCACTCAGAATCGCCAATTACGGTTCACCTGCCGCAACCGAAAAGCTCTGAAACTCCAGCTGCATGGCAGTTTGTGGCGCCTTTTGCAGTCTTTCTGATCGGCACTCAGGCAGAGTCATATGCTGTCGATGCGAACGGCAAAGTTTTAGGCGAAACCTACGCGATGATCTACAGCCTAAAGATCGTCGCGGTGCTGATCGCGATGTTTATCTGCCGAAAATCGCTCGCCGACCTGCGGCCTCTACCAAATATCCGACTGATTTGCGTGGCCATCCTTACAGGTGCATTCGTCACAGCTTTTTGGATCGGCCTTGATGGGCTTTATCCGCCTCTGCCAGAGTCGATGGGGAAACGTTCCGCTTTTGATCCAACATCGCTGGATGGCCTCTGGCGAATTCTTTTTATAGCCTTTCGCAGCTTGGGCTTAGTGATTGTGGTACCGATTATCGAAGAGCTTTTCACTCGCGATTTTTTACTCAGATTCGTCACAGAACCAGACTGGCAAACCATCCCAGCCTGGAGATTCAACAACACGGCCGCTCTTGTTTCTACAGCCATCTTTGTGGCCGGCCACCCGGAATGGCTTCCGGCACTGCTCTGCGGTATCCTCTGGATCTGGCTCTTGCGATGGTCAAAAAGCGTTTCCACATTGGTCATCAGCCATGCCGTCGCAAACCTCGGGCTTGGAATTTATAGTGTTGCCACGGGAGATTGGCATTATCTTTAAGGAACGGGCAGAAAATAAATCCCGCTTTTTAGGCCAATCGTAGCCAAGCACAATTTGGCTGTTATATTGCCGGTCCTGGCGCTATAGTCCAGGTTATATATCTTCCGCGAACCGGGGGCTAAGTTCATACAGCCCGGTTAGTTCTCTTCTGCGAACCGGGGGCTAGCGCCCTCGTTGTTACGCATAAGTCATAAAACCCGAATGCATCGATAGATCAATGGATTTGGTTTGAGGGCTGAAGGCCCGTCCCATACCAGCCTTGGGCAACGCCCAAGGACGTCGTAAGCCGCTACAAATATAGCTTTACGATACCTCCCGTCTCCGCTCGTCCT
>Ga0208720_1000229_pt1 | contig 15420 bp, 6 predicted proteins | sample LakMenEpi20Apr10_FD_150716 | JGI IMG/M metagenome (GOLD analysis project Ga0208720, IMG submission 150716) | Freshwater microbial communities from Lake Mendota, WI - 20APR2010 deep hole epilimnion (SPAdes) | ecosystem: Environmental > Aquatic > Freshwater > Lake > Epilimnion/Euphotic zone ...
CTGCTCTCAGGTTCGCCCTGGACTTGAGAACTGGGAAGAGTTTTCATTCTTTGAACTCCCGAGAATGAAGGATAATGAAAATGATGTCCTCCCCCCTCTTATTTTGAAGACAGCATCAAAGGAAAGCGGTTTCTTTCTTGCTGAAGATGCAGAAATTGCAATTCGTAAGGAATCCTCTAAAGAACTCGCTAGGAAGTTCCAAGAGATTCGCGAACAGAAGATGCAAGAAGATGCACTCAAAGAAGAGATTGAACTCAAGATTTTTATTGAAGAGCAGAAGGCGAAGGCTCTCAAGGAAAAGGCGGAGAAGGTCATCGAAGATCCAAAGAAGAAAAAGAACAATAACTTCAAGTTCTTTAAACAGACGAAGCCCCGCAAAGCCGGGGTTGTAATCGAGAGTGCTGAAGTTGTATCGGCTCGACACTCTGAAACACGGAAGAAGACTAAGAACGAGAAAAAGATTTTAGACCAAGCACGAGCTGAGTTTTTCAACGACTCCTCTCTAATTAACAACGAAGCATGGCTAGTTGCTATTGGAGAAGCTATTGGAATGAAGTTTGCCTCTCGGAGTATTAGAGAAATCCGTGACAAATTAAATGTATCTTCAATCGAAAAAGCTACACTTTTCGAGAAGGAAGATGAGATTGCAAAGGTTGAAACATCCTCTCTTACAGAAGATCAAGTTTCCGAGTTGAAGAAACTCGAGAAGGAAGACGAAGAAGCAATTCAAAATCTTGCATCTGTCTTTAACAACACATTTGAACTTGCTGAAAAACAAAGAGAGAATGAAGCAAAAGAACTCGAGTTGATGATTTCTAAAGAGAAGGAATCAAAGCTCTTCAATGTTGAAATCACACGAGCTCAAAATGAAATTTCTCTGATGGAGAAAGCTGATTTTGAGTCTCAATCTGTCTCTGATGATGATTTCGATATTTTTGTTATTCTTAAAAACGGAGATAAACCGAAGAAAAAGACTTTTGATCAGATGTACCCTAAAATCGTGAGGAACATCAAGAAGGTAGTCGAACAACAACCACCAACGATAGTAATTGGTGCTACATCTTTCAAGAAGCCTAAAATTAACCGTCTCTGTCGTAATCTCAAGGTTGGTAGCGAACCTTGTACCAAAACATCTTGTTCTTTTCTTCACGATTTTGACGAGATGAATCTTGTAGCTTGCTGCCACAAGAGGTGCAATAGAGTCGAGAAGCTTGCATCAGGAAAATATGTTAACATTGGTGTTGGTTGTAAATTTATTCATCAAGACGAATCTCGTAATGCCTTCTTTGTTCGTGAGGGATTTATGGAAGAGTCCAAAGCAGATGAAATCAAGATTGCAACTACAGTCGAGACTGAAGTTGAGACTAAAGTTGAGACTACAGTTCCTGTTGTATTTGAGTGCAATGCTTGGAAGGAAGAAAATCCCAAGATTTATAATCACCCAACTCAAAAGCAAGAAGTTATTGTTCCTATTTACAAGCCAGTTTCAAAAGTGATTGAGATTACTCAAGAGGAGAGAACCAAGACAAAGTTGTGTGACAGCATCTTGAGTGGTAATCCTTGCAGACATAAAACAAATTGCAGATTTGCTCATTCACTAGATGAGCTTAAGATTGTTGAGTGTCATCATGGTGTCAACTGTCTCTTTGTCAAGTCTTCTAACGGAGTGTTATATAATTCAGATGGAAAGTTCTGTAAGTGTATTCATCCTGAAGAATCGAGATCTAACTACTTTTCTCGAAATGGAATAGTGTTGAATGTGGTTGAGAAAAAACAAGAATGTTGTAAGACAAAGACAAAGATTTGCAATACGGTATTTCAAGGTGTGAAATGTACTCGGAAGCAATGCGACTTTGCACATAACGAGAAGGAGTTGAATATTCGAGATTGTACTTTTTCTTGTTGTAAGCTTATCTCGACTGATTTACACGGTCGTGTCTTCAATGTCAATCCAGCAAACAAGTGTTCCTTCTTTCACCAAGGGGAGACCAAATTCACCTACTTTCAGCGGATGTTAAATTAAGTAATCTAAGTATTTATCTAAGTAGTTAATTATATGCATATCTAAAAAACAATAAAATTTTATATGGAAAACCATATAAAATTCAACCTATATTATCAGAAAGTTTTATAACTAGGCAATTGGAGATTTATAAATCTCTTATGGTTAGTCCAAATTATATATTGAAAACGATGATTTCTTATCTATCTACCTATCGATTTTTAACTCAAATTCAAAATATATCTGAATTATAAATATGTATTATGAAAAGATAACGATGAGATGACTTCTATGATGTATTAAATTGAAAGCCAACTTGTTTTCAAGGGATATATATCTGGTTGAACGACCTAAGATAAAACAGGTTACTATGTTATATACCATATGGTTAGGGTATCCTTAAAAGATTGGAATACTTTCATTTCAGGGAGAAAAAAGATTGAATTAAAAGGAGAACCGATAAAGACTCCAATGCCGGAACCAAAAACAAATGTGATTTTTTAATACTTTATCTATTATTCTCATTTTGTTGTTTATTTTTCGATTTATAATAAATATGAAATAATGAGATTTATGATTACAATTCAATATTGAATTGTAATTTATAACTTATTGAAATATGGTTTTAACATCCACGAAGGAACATTAGGTATTCCTGTGTTGATTGTAAGTACACTTGAACTAACATAAGGAACACCATATATTTTCCCATTTGGTGCCAATACTCCACCAATCCATTTATTACTTCCAGTTAATCCTGTGATACTAGTAGTATTAGCAGTATTAGTTATAGGGTCAATTATGATTGCATATGTTCCAATATATGGAATTCCATATATCTTACCGTTTGGTGCTAATACTCCTCCACGAAATTTATCACTTCCAGTTAATCCTGATATTGCAATTGTATCTGCAGTATTCATTATAGGGTCAATTATTAATACACTTGTGCTATTACTAGGTATACCATATATTTTACCATTAGGTGCTAATACTCCTCCAATCCAACCACCTCCTAATCCTGTAATACTAAATGAATCAACCGTATTTGTAGTAGGGTCTATAATCAATACATTAGTATTGCCAGAAGGAATGCAGTATATTTTTCCATTTGGTGCTAATACACCACCAATCCATTTACCACCTCCTGAATTAAATCCTGATATAGTAGTAGTATCAGCAGTATTGGTTACAGGGTCAATTATTAATACACTTGAACTATCTCTTACCGTTTGGTGCTAAAACACCACTACCCCATTTTACATTTCCAACTGGTAATCCCTTAATAGTAGTAGTATCTACAGTATTCGTTACAGGGTCAATTATCGTAACATATGAAACACTTGTAGGGATACCATATATTTTACCGTTAGGAGCAAGAACACCTCCATAACATTTAAAAGAAGTACCATCTAATCCTCTAATTGTTGTTGTATCAAGAGTATTATTTATAGGATCAATAATTAATACATTTGAACTTAAAGCTGGTAAACAATATATTTTACCATTTGGTGCTAATACACCACCTTGATATCTGTTAGTATCTGTTAAACTACCAAATGTAGAAAATGTATTTTCTCCAAGTGAATTTAAACTGGTATCTACATAAGTCGATACAGTTCAATTTACGGTTAGATTTCCGTTAATTATGATATTTGATGTATTTTCTAAATACGATGGTTTTACCACAGAGAATGAGGAACTCATTTATTATTATTATTAAAAAATTCAAACTCAAATCTTAATACTTATTGAAATAAGGTTTTAGAGCCCAATCTTGCAGAGACTGAATTCCCCCCTTCATTTGTAACACATTGTTTGCATTATAAGGAACACCATAAACATTGTTATCTTGTGATAACACACCACCAGCATATTTATCAGTTCCAGTTAACCCCGTAATTGTAGTTATATCAGCTTTTCTTGTTTTTTCTATTTTTAATATATTTCCAGCTGTAATATCAGTTCCAAGAGCAAATACAAATTTTAGTGTAGAATCACCTACAAATAAAACTGGAGAAGAAATAGAACCAAGTGTTTGACTATTATTTACTACCCAATTTAAACCTGAACCTGATTGTATTATTGTTCCAGCAGATATATCTGATGTATTAAGCATCATGTTGGCTGATATAGTTCCAGATAAAACGGACACAACAGTTAAATTTGTAGTTGATATGTAACCTGTAAATTTTACTAAAGATTCAACATAACCAGTATATGTTGTTGAATTTGTTGTTATTATTATATTATCTCCTACGGCAACATCTCGTGAAAATGTAGTCCCACCGGCAAGTGCACCTGTAGTTCCATTTGAAGCTAATAATAAATTTGTAGAATTATTATAACTAAACTTAGTAAAATCCGGGATACCGGTAATCACAATAGAAGTAAAAGTTTGTGCTATTCCACTCATAGTATAATTTCCTATTCCACCAGCTGTTCCTGATGTTTGTGCTGTTATTTTTGTGCTTGCTGTTACACCAGTTCCTGAAATAATCATACCTACAGTTATAGTTCCGGAAGTAACAGAACTAACAACCAATGTTGTCGATGCGGTTGCTGAACCTGTAAAAAGGGCTGTATTTAAATTTGTATCAGGGATACCAGTTATTGTAGTTGATACAACACCACCATATAATGTACTTGAAGCAAGTGAACCTGTTATAGCAGTTGAACTTACAAGTTGACTTGTATTATCTACTAAATATGTTCCGGTTCCTCCTAATCCAGTTCGAAAAGAAACTACTCTTGTATTTGCACTTATAGTCCCTCCTGTAACTGTCATTCCAAAATAAATACTACCTGTTGTTATAGCAGTTACTGTTAATATATTTCCAGCACTTCCACTACCATTATCTATATAACCTACAATACCTGTAGGAGAGTATACTGTTACTGCTGTATTTAAAATATAAGGACCAGCTCCGCTTGCTATTGATGTTCCGCTTATTATACCTGCTCCGGTAATTGGCATACCAATAGCAACTGTTCCGGATGTAACAGTTAAAGTTTGACCAGATATTGAACCTGTAAAAACAACACCACTTGTTGAAGATAATTTATAAGAACCAATACCTCCTGAAGCGAATAGATAATCTGAAATTCTCGAACTTAATGTTACTCCTGAACCTACAATCGGCATTCCAGGAATAATAGGTTTTGTTGGTGTTGAACTTACATTTAAAATATTAACGGAAGACAGACTTCCAACGAGTATATTTGAACTTACATTTTGAGAAGCACTTACAGTATAAGTTCCAAGAGCTCCTGTTCCTGTTCCGAAAGCCGATATTGTAGTTCCTGCTGTAACAGTTCCATTAGTAAGAATCATACCTATAGTAATATTACCAAATGTTAGAGAAGTTACAGTTAAAATTGTTCCTGCACTACCAGAACCATTATCTATAGTTCCCGTAAATACACAATTATTAGTTGTCCCTGAAATTGAAGCTGAAAAAGTTGAATTTGTATAGCTTGTAACTGGACTATTTGGGTCTATAATCAAACCTCTCGTACTATCTTTCGGTATAGCATAAATCTTTCCATTCATCGATAATACTCCTCCATCATAAGTATCGGTTGATGATAATCCTTGGATGCTTGTAATATCAGCTCTTTTTAATGCCCGTTGGATTCTTGTTATATTTCCAGCTGTAAGTCCTGTTGTACCAAGAGGTAAAACGAATGTGAGATTTTGATTATCGATGATATATTCGACATAACCTGTAAATGTGGTTGCTAATGTACTTGATGTTATTATAACATTATCTCCTACTGATAACTCAGTTAAAAAGAATGTATTAACACAGGTTAATATACGAGTTGCATTATTATATGTCGCACTTCCAATTACCCCTTGAGTTATGGTAACTGAACTTTTTTGAAGATTTGTTATTTGTCCAGCAACAAGAGTAACACCGAGAGATGGTGAAACAGTCAATGATGTGTTAGATGCTGGTGCACCGCTTACAGTTGCATAATAGGTTGTTGTTGTAGTCGATATAGTGATAACATCACCAGATACTAATTCAGTTAAAAATAATGACGACGAACCAGTTAATGTTGTGCCTGTATATGAAGCGGAAGAATGTGCTCCAGTTAGATTTATGAGAGAACTTTGGGGATCAATAATTAAGACTCTTGAACTACCAGAAGGCATGCTATATATTTTACCATTAGGTGCCAATACAGAACCTCTACATAATGCAGTTGAAAGCCCTTGAATAGTTTCAATATCAGCTCTTTTTGTTCTCTGAAGATTCGTTATATTTCCGGCTACAGTCAAAACTACACCTAGTTGTAAAGCTAATTTTAGAGATGTTTGAGATGATATAAATTCTACATGTCCAATATATGTAGAGCCTGAAGATGTAGTTACGATGACATTATCTCCAATTGTTAATTCAGTTAAAAAAGATGAACCAGAACCAGTTAAAGTTCGAATTGAATCATCGTAAGTAGCTAAAGTATGAGTTCCTGTTAAACTTGCAATTGGATTATCAGGATCTAAACTCAGAACAGATGAAGATGAATATGGAGTTCCATAAATTTTCCCGTTAGGAGCAAGTGCACCACCCCACCATTTATTTGTTCCAGAACCTAGACCCACAAGAGTTGTAGTATCAACGGTATTTAAAGACGGATTAATTGCTAAGACATTCGAGTTGTTTCTTGGTATGCAATATATTTTACCGTTAGGAGAAAGAACAGCACCGGACCATTTTGAACTTGAGGAACCCAGTCCAGAAATAGTTGTTGTGTCAAACACACTTATTGTAGGGTCTATAATTAATACTGAATCTTGTGAATCGGGACAACAATATATTTTTCCATTAGGAGCAAGAATGCCTCCAATCCATTTTGAAGAATTTGAGCTGATAAGAGATGTTGTATAAATTATATTTGTTTTTGGATTAATTATTAAGAGAGAAGGTGAATTATAAGGTATGCAATAGATATTTCCATTTGCCATAACACCGCCGTACCATTTATTTAAATCACTAGTTAGTCCTGTAATTGTTGAAATTGAATTTTCGGGAATAGAATTTAGTGTATTATCTAAATAATTTGATAAGTTACCGTTAAGAGTCAGATTGCCATTAAGTATTACATTTTTGTTATTAATAATGTAATTTTGTGTATTTACTTTAAAATTTTTATCAGAGATTGAAAAGCTCATTTATAATATTATAAATGATAATTTATGATTTCTGATAAATTTTAGAGTAAATGGGTCATCTAACTATCCGATAATTTTAAATTGAAAAAATAAATCGAAATGAACCTAAATTATGAAATGACCACTGATATTAAAGAGATCGCATCTATTAACTTCGGAATATACTCTCCCGAAGAAATATTGAATATGTCTGTCTGCAAAATCGACAACCCAAAGAAGACAGGATACGGTTCAGTTTACGACCCTAGAATGGGAAATACTGATTCGCATCAAAATTGTGAGACTTGCGATGAGAGTGCATTGGTATGTACTGGGCATTTTGGTTATATCGAATTGTCTGAACCGATCATTCACCCGTTATATTACAAGCGAGTAATTAGTTTTTTGAACTGCTTTTGCTTCAAATGCTTTCGGCTGATTCTTACGAAAGAACAAATATATCTACTGAAGTTGAACAGAGCAAAAGGAGAAACTAGATTTCTGAAGATACAAGAAAAGATTACGAAGGTTGATATTTGTTGTCACGATGATTGCAAGAATCATCAACCTAAGTTCAAAATGTCGATAGCCGAGAGTGCTATTTATATGTCGTATAACTACAAGAGCAAGAACAAGACTTCGGTTATTGTGTCAACCGAAGAGATTAAAAGAGTGTTTGATAACATTTCCAATGAAGATGTGAAGCTTCTTGGATTTGATCCAAAGCTAACTCATCCTAAAAATTTCATTATTGTATATTTACCTATAATTCCTCCTTGTGATCGACCTTTTGTTAAGGCAGAAGGTAATACTTGTGATGACGATATTACAATTCAATATATCGAGATAATCAAGGCGAATAATCATCTTCTTGAACTGATTGAAGAGAGTAAGGAAGCTCAGAAGGATATTATTGAAACAAAAAAACAGAAGTTGATTTCTACCATTCGTTTTCGTATTTTAACAACCTTTAATAATAGTGCTGGTAAAGCTAAACATACGACAAACGGGCGACCTATCAAGGGTATCAAAGAGAGATTAACAGGAAAAGACGGTCAACTACGAAATAATTTACTTGGAAAAAGAGCTTTAGGTGAAAATATGAATGTCTTGTGTTGGGACGGAAAAACTAAAAAAGCAAGGGATATCCAAGTTGGAGATGTAGTTGTTGGTGATGATGGTTTACAACGAGTTGTTGTTAATACATGCAGTGGAATGAGTCCAATGTATCGTATTGAACAGAACTTGGGAGTTGATTATGATGTGAGTTGTGAGCATTTGATTACACTAAAATACTGTTGTCAAGCTAAGATTTATTGGAGAAACGATAAGTGGGTCGTTCATTGGTTTGATAAAACATTATTTTGTAAAAAGACAAAAAGATTTTTAGTATCAAAATATTCTTCTCGAGAAGAAGCTTTGGAACAAGCTGAAAAATTTAGAGAAACATTAGATACGAATCCTTATATTGATATTCCAATTGAAAGATATATTGAACTATGTGAATCAACAAAAAGACTATTGTTTGGTATCAAATTGAATACAAGTATCAATTGGGAAAAGAAAGAGGTTAAATTAGACCCTTACATTTTAGGATGTTGGCTTGGGGATGGAACATCGAGAGGATATTCAATTACCAATATTGATGATGAAGTAATAGGTTACTGGAAAAAATGGTCTGAAGAAAATAATGGTAACATATCTTCTTCAAAGGATAAAATGCATCACTCTGTTATCGGTAAAGGTAAAGGATATAGGAATCCGCTTAATGAAAGATTGAGATATTATAATTTATTAAACAACAAACATATTCCAGAAGATTATATTATTAATGACAAGGAAACAAGATTATCTGTTCTTGCAGGTTTAATTGATACTGATGGTTCTGTTGAATGTGGAGGGACAACAATAGTTATTACTCAAAGCACTGAAAAGATTCAAATTATCAATGGTGCTAAAAGAATTGCTCAAAGCCTTGGATTTAGGACCACTGTATATGAGAAAAAAACAGCATGGACTTATAAAGAAAATAAGAAAACAGGTACTGCAATTTGCCTTGTAATTTCTGGCAAAGGGGTTGATGAAATTCCAACTTTAATTCAAAGGAAAAAATGTGTTTCTCCAAAATTAAAGGATATGTCATGTTATAATATTAAAGTGTCTGCAATTGGAATTGGAAGGTATTGTGGTTTTGAGGTTGACCAGAACAATCGTTTCTTGTTGGGTGATTACACTATTACTCACAATTGTAACCAAACAGGGAGAACAGTAATTGGTCCTGATCCAACTTTAAAGATGGGTCAGTTGGCTGTGCCTGAGTTGATGGCAAATATTCTGACAGTTCCTGAGAGAGTTACTACTTTCAATAAAACCAAACTTCAAAATCTAGTTAATTCTGGAGAAGTCAACTCGTTGATTAAGCCTGACGGAAAGACTTGTATCAATCTGAAGAGGTTTAGAAAAGGGACTCGATTAAGTCCAAACGATGTTATTGTAAGAGGTGATACTAGGATTGTTATTGTAAGTGGTAAGGAGCAAATATTACCGGGTGATCAATTAATGAGAAACGGAGAATATATAGAAAATGTAATTCATTCTAATCGTGAGTATCCTATTGATATTGGTTGGATTATCGAAAGAAGATTATCAGATGGTGATGTTGTCTTGTTGAATCGACAACCAACTTTGCATCGAGCTTCAATGTTGGCGATGGAAGTTGTAGTTCGACCTCATAAAACATTACGATTCAACCTTGCAATCAATAAGCCTTTCAATGCGGATTTCGATGGAGATGAAATGAATATTCATGTTGCACAAACTCCTGAATCACAGGCGGAGTTACGATTGATCGCGGCTGCAAAGTATAACTTGATATCACCCCAATCGAGTAAATCAAATATGGCAATTGTACAGGATTCGTGTCTTGGTTCTTACACGATGACTAAGGGATTTCAGAAGATAACAAAAGATAAGTTTTTTAATATTGCAATGTCTTTGGACCTGTCTTCGGAAGCTATTTTGACAAGAATTCAAGAGATAAATATGGTATTGAAACAGAAGGGAAAAAGGGTAAATGCTTATACAGGAAAAGGTTTGATTTCATTATTTCTTCCTAATGATTTTATATACGAGAAGAAGAACAATATTGATCCAGATGAACCAATTGTTAAAATTTGGAAGGGAGTTTTATATGAGGGAATATTGGATAAAACAGTAGTCAGTTCAAGTCATAATTCTCTGATTCAAACGATGAATAAGGAATATGGACCTGATGCTGCTACAGTATTCATTGATTCTGTGATCTTTGTCACAAATAATTGGTTATTGAATAGTACATTTACAGTTGGGCTTGGAGATTGCTTGGTTCAAAAAGCAGAAGACGGTGAGACTAGTAATCAAGAGAAGATTCAAGATGTAATTAATAAATGTTTCCTTGAGGCAGAGACTATAAAGACAAATACTACTCACATTGGAATTAGAGAGGTAAGAATTAATGCAGCACTTAATAAGGCTCGTGATATTGGTTTGAAGTTGGCAAAAGATGGTTTGAATCCTAACAATAACTATATATCTACTGTGAAGTCTGGAAGCAAGGCTGATTTCTTTAATATAGCACAGATTACTGGTTTGATTGGTCAGCAAAACTTGAAAGGTCAACGAATTCCTTTATTGTTAAATCACGGAAAGAGATCGTTGCCTCATTATCCGTTTGAGAATATTTCACCAGAAATGGAATATGAGTCTCGTGGATTTGTTAGTTCATCTTTTATCAAGGGGATGAATCCCCGCGAGTTCTACTTTCATAGTACAACCGGTCGTGAGGGTGTTTCAGATACGGCAATGGGAACAGCAACTAGTGGTTATATTCAAAGACGAATTATCAAGTTGACAGAAGATATGAGGATTCAATATGATGGGACGGTAAGAGATGTAACTGGTCGAGTTTATCAGATGGCTTATGATGATTCTGGCTTTGATCCTATTCATACTGTCAATGTAAAAGGAACTCAAGAGAGTTGTGATATATCTCGATTGATATCTAAACTAAATATGAAGCACGAGGAAGGATTAAGTGTTGGTGAAAGTAAATGCGAATAATTTGGAACTGATTACAATTTAAATTTAATAAAATTTAAATTATTACTTTTGAGTTAAAACTGAGTTAAAACTGAGTTAAAACTGAGTTAAAACTGAGTTAAAACTTAATTTTAGGATTAGGATTTTTGAGTTGTTGTTCTGGTAGAATAGAGTTAATAGACCTGATATTCCATTCTATTTTTCTCTCTTCATAATTAATTGGAGTAACTGCTGTTTTCTTGTTTGTAAAGAATTTGATCATTATTACTTTATATAATATTAACTATAATTCAATTTATAAAAATATAGAATTTAATAAATGATGAAAAAGTCAAATAGTATATGTGATCGTTTTCCTAGAAATACAAGTATATATTCGAATTGTAGATGGGTTGAATATCTTTATAAATCTATACGGTCTCAAAGATCAACGGCAAAGATTGACGGCAAATAAATTGATTTTTATGGGAAATCAAATTGAAAATCAGCCACATGGAACATATAATCAATCCTAGAACAGGAAGAAAAATAACTATGAATGGATCGGTATGGAAATCTCTATCTCTTGACGAGAGAAAACAAGGGGAAAGACTTCGGAATTTACAAATCGGTTATGTTGTAACCAAAGTAGAAAGCAAGGCTGTAATCAAAACAGAGACAAAGGGAGAAAGCAAAGCAGAGACAAAGGGAGAAAGCAAAGCAGAGACCAAAGCGGATATAAATGTTGCTGTCAAGACTAAAATATCACCGGCTGAATATATAGCTAATATAGAAAAGAAAACACAAGAAGCGGCAGAACGAGTCCTATTTATAATATACTCTCGTATGAGAGATTTTTAAAGGGATGTCGAAATAGGATAAGTAATGAAGAAGGAAGTGAACTCAAAAGTTAAATTTGTAATATCTTTTAGATATTATAAATTCGAGTATTTATTGAATTATAATTGGTTTTGATGTAGAGATAATATGTTTGCACCCGTTTAAAAACGAAGCAGAGTTTTCATTTACATAAATAATAGAGATGGTTCCAATTTGATTTTTTATGAAAAGAGAATCAGGAGTATAATACATTTTTCTTAACTTTTTATTTTTAGTAAACTCGTTCCAGCTTGTATAATTTGTATTTTTAATTTCTTCATTTTCTTGTTGATTCAAGAAGTCATTCCTAATGATTTTAATATTCTGTACAAAATTTAACATTGAAGCTTTTTCGATTAGATCACAGTTTGCTTTTTCTGGTTCGAATGCATATACTATAATATTTTCTTTACCGATATTCCTTAGTGCCATTGCTAGTGCAATTGAAGTGAAGCCTGAATATGCTCTAAAAATGATAATTCCTCCATTATTTATTTTTTTTGCTCTATTAAAAATATTTATAATTGAAGTTGAATCAGTGTTTGAAATTACCGAATCATCGTTAATATCCCATATTATGTTTGAACTGTCGATAGGATTGAGTAGTTCTTTAATTTTATTAGTATCTCTTTTAGGACCTTTTGTATCCCAGTCTGTGCCGTCAAACCATAATGTAGATATATCGTAATTATAGCTGTCGCATTCGGAAGAGAATTTGAATGAACTGATAACAGATAGGATATCACAAGTATTACCAAGAAGCATTTTATTCTTTGTAATTTTGCTATATTTATCGAATGCGATTGGTCCTGTATGTCTCAAAACATCTTTAATATCTTTGTTTTCAACCATATTATCAATCCAACCTAAAACGAAATCATTATTTTTACAAGCTCCGAAGAAGCCGTTACATAGCAGTTCTTGTTTTTGAATATAGTGTTCTTTTGGTTCTCTTATGAAGTAGTTTTCCCCTCCTTCTGTAAGATATGATATATTCCTCTTACAATAGAAATCAATATCGCAATAGAAACCACCATAAACATAAACGATAACGAATCTAGCAAAATCACATTTTTTAATGAAAGGAGTTAAATTTAAATAGAAGTTGACATATTCCGGAAAGTATTCCATAATAAGTTCTATTATTTGTTTTCCAGACCATAATTTATGTGTAAAATCAGAATTATATTCTTTCCATACTGTAATATATTTATTATATCGTTCAGGCAAAACATCATTTTCCAATGGATTATTTTTATTAATCCATATCCGGTGAATTATTTTTTCTATTTTATTATTGCCTTTAATATAATTTGATAATCTAGATTGAAAATCAATATCGTTTTGTAAAAAACTATTTCTTGCATTATTTCCAATTTCCTTTCTTTTATCGGTTGTAATTTGTAATAATTTATTGACTGCATTTTGGATATTTTCAACAGTTGTATTATATACAGGACATAACCCGTTGACAGAATAATCTTCAATATTATTATCACAAGGTATAGAAATACCGTCATATCCATCTCTGAATGTCTCGTTCATTGATGGTGCATCTGTGTATAAAACTACAGCCTTGCATGATTTAGCTTCGGCTATATAATGACCCCATCCTTCGTGTTTAGAAGGACATATATGTATTCCATATGTATTATATAATTCTTGAACTTGATCTTCCTCTATAAATGTATCCAAAAGTTCAATATTGATACAATTTCCTTTTTGAATTAGAGATTTGTATTTGCTTACAATTCCGAAGAAGTTATTACAGACTATTTTCAGTGTTGGAAAATGTGGATTTTTAATCCAAGATTTAATGAGTTGTATGGTTCCCTTGAAAGGCGATTTTCCGCATATATGTATGAATTTATCATAATCCATTTGAAATCCGTCCTTCATTCTGTCGATGCTTGTGAATCCAACATATGTTATCTCTTTTTTTGGGAAGTTCTCTGATAGGATATTGTATGCTTGTTTTGTTTTGCATAAAACATACTGTGGTGCATCTTCTGAATCTAATTTTTTAAAGTCTGTTGTGTCCATATTTACGAATATGAATTCGTTAGGATATGATTCTCCTAGATCAAAATCTTCAAAAGCAAAGCATGGTTTAGCTGGTAAATTCTTAGTTTTATTACATACTATAATTGAATCTAAAACCAACCCAGGACTCTTGCTTGGAAGATATATATTACAAGATAGATTTTTTCGTTTGAATGGAGTTGATTTCTGTTTTAATGGAGCTATGTCTTCTTTTACCAGAGATATTATATATTGATCTTTGATATTGTTTCCTTTTGTTTTCTTTACGACTACAATTATGACGGAAATAAAAAAAGCTAAAAGTAAGACCATAAGTATTATTTTGAATACAGTTTTCATTTATTATTTAAACTAAAAAAATAAACTACAAAATGATAAACATTATTACCAGTGTAGTTCTATATAAGAATAGATTATGTATCGGTAAAGATAACGAACTGATCTTCCGTTTTGAATATGATATGCATTTTTTCAAGGAAAAAACGATAGGAAATTATCCTGAATCAACAAATATTGTTGTTATGGGATATAATACTTATCTATCTATTCCGGAGAACAAAATACCCCTTGAAAAACGAATTAACATTGTATTAACAAGTAAGACTGAACTCTATAATACACAAGATTATATTTCGATGTTGGTAAATGTTGAAACTGAAAACAGAGTGTATTTTATGAATTTAGAAACATTTTGGGATATTTATTTTCATCACAAACCAGTCGTATTTGTAATTGGTGGAAGTCAAATTTATGACTTATTTATCTATAGGGCAAGAAACATATATTTGACCGATATAAAAACGATAGATAATAAAGATGTTAAATTTACAGTTGAAAAGGAACCTAATGTATTTCTAACTCATTTTCCAAGTAAATTTAAACTGAAAACAATATCTGAAAAACATATTTCTAAAAATGGTTTATATTCGTATCGATTTTTGAAATATGAAGAAGGAGAAAGAAGAAGTGATGAATATCAATATATTAATTTAATAAAGAATATTATTTCTTCTGGTAATAGAAGAGATGATAGAACTCAAACTGGAACCATTTCAATATTTGGAACTCAATTACGGTTTAATATATCTGAATGTATTCCTCTAATGACTTTAAAACAAGTTCCTTTTCGAATCATATTAGAAGAATTATTATGGTTTTGTAGAGGAGATACTGATTCTAAGATTCTTCAAAATAAGAATGTTCATATTTGGGACGGAAACACTTCAAGAGAATTCTTGGATAAACAAGGTTTGACCGATTATGATGAGGGAATTCTCGG
>Ga0208720_1000230_pt1 | contig 15359 bp, 6 predicted proteins | sample LakMenEpi20Apr10_FD_150716 | JGI IMG/M metagenome (GOLD analysis project Ga0208720, IMG submission 150716) | Freshwater microbial communities from Lake Mendota, WI - 20APR2010 deep hole epilimnion (SPAdes) | ecosystem: Environmental > Aquatic > Freshwater > Lake > Epilimnion/Euphotic zone ...
GGTGGGGATTGACGCCAACTCGAATTTTGTGGTTGCGGCAGTGCAGTGATGATCAGGAACCGAAAATGGGGCTGTTCTTCATTTCTCATGATGTGGAGCACCCCATTTAACTGAAGGTAGTACCCCCTCAAGCCATTATAAATGGGATAGTTTGCTCTGGAGTCTCCTCCGGAGCCCAAAAGATTACTGGTTGAGGGTTTATGGATGTCCAGAGGACATACCTATTAATAGATGTCTCCTCCTGAGCCCAAAAGATTACTGGCTCAGGGTTTATGGATGTCCAGAGGACATGCCAATAAATAGATGTCTCCTCTGGAGCCCAAAAGATCATTGGTTCAGGGTTTATGGATGTCCAGAGGACATCACTATTAATAGATGTCTCCTCCGGAGCCCAAAAGATCATTGGTTCAGGGTTTATGGATGTCCAGAGGACATCACTATTAATAGATGTCTCCTCTGGAGCCCAAAAGATTACTGGCTCAGGGTTTATGGATGTCCAGAGGACATGCCTATTGACTCCCGCCTTACCAACAGAATTGATTTGACGGAGCACGATTAATAGCGGTCTCCTCTGGGGCCCAATCACCCAAAAACCGGAAGTTATTTCTCGCCTGTTCATTAATGTGAATTGCCCCATAGTTCAATGTGACTCCATGGCCAATCTCTAGTCCGAATCTGTGAATCATTACCCGCACAACACCACCTATACAATCGCTATATGTTTCAACATAGTAGCCATATCGCTGGCACTATGATAAAATTAGGCTGGATAAGATGCGGTGTCATTCCCGATAAATAACGAGTCTACCGATTCTCTATGACGTAAAAGGTCTGTGACCGTGGAGCATAAAAACAAAGAAGAATCGGTAGAGATCGTCACTCAACTTCTTCAAGAGAAGCGAGATACAGGTTTTGAAACATTAGCCGCTTGGCCCAGCGGTCGAACTTTGCAGATATCCATGGACACCAGGACGCACGGCGATTCGCTGATAATACGAAACATCTCTGGTTCAGTCGAATTAAGGCTGGAATTTCAAGATGATGGCCCTCGACTGATCGCACCTGGAGGCAAGTTGCGGGTGGAAAGCGAAGACATCGCCTTTCAAGCGAACTCCATGAACTTTGAGGTCAAGAATAACGTAGACTGGCAGGTCGATGGCGAATTCAATGTCCGATCGAAATCCACCAACTTGATCTCCATAAACGATACTTCAGTCAACGGACGATTTATCAAGCTTAACTGCGATCAGCCATCAATCCATGATGAAGACAAAACCGTCAATTGTGGAAACGAACAGGACTCATAATTCATGTCGTGGCAAAATAGAACCAAGAAATCCGAATCTACGACAACGAGTTTCACAAAAAGAGAATCGAATTCCAGTTCTTGGCGATTGCCAACAAATATCGTACAAAGACTGTCCGTAAATCGCAATATTTCAGGATCCGCAACAGTTGGATTATTACTCTTTACACTGGCAAGTTTGACGTGGCTTATCTATTTAACCACATGGTATGCACCAGTCAGTAAACCTGTTTGGACCATAGTCGCTGAATCCTATGCGACCAATTTAATGGTACCGCATAACGTTCCATCTGTAAATTCCGCAACAAAACTGGCAGAATTGATCGGTAAAACGAATGAATTCTCAGATTCTCGTCAGAATGAGATTCAATCTTCTAACGGCGAATTGGTTCTGGAGAGGCTTGATTCACTACTGCCCAGAATAAAGAATCAGCAAAAGAAGACCGGAGCGAAAAGTTATCATTTATACGAAATCACAGCACATGGTTTAGTTGACGACCACGGCCCATATCTTCTTAAAGACTGGGCAGCCAACACAATCGAAGGGATGGCCCCTCCTCAAGAAAAAGATAAAATTCGAATTAAAGATTTATTACAGATTGTGGTCGAAAGTGCAGGGGGGCACCCTGCGGCAATCATATTCCACTGCGAAACCGCTGATGCATTCGAAGAACTTGGAGTCTGGGGCAATCAATTCAGTGAGTCTATCCTCGAAATGGAACCTTGGATTGAAACTCAACCAAATCTAACTGTCATTCTGACAACCAGAAAGTCGCAAATCAATTGTATCGACTCAAAAGTCACTGAGAGTCTCTTTGGACGTATCTGGCGAGAAGAACTGACAGATGGTTCGGAACTAGGGAAAGTTTTTACGCTTCAACAATTACATCAAAAAGTTGCAGAGAAGGTAGAAAAAGAAGCGATGGATCGATTTGGACTGATCCAGCAACCAATCCTGCTTCCCACTGGAAAAACAGGTGAACTTCGAGCTTCACAAATAAAGCTCGTATCCTTAAAAACAGTCACCGATATAACAAGTAACTTTTTAAGAAAACAGATTGTCAGTTCATGGAAGGAGCGCTTAGGCTTAGACACCGAATCAATAAACCCCAGTGAAACCGAGTCCAGAGATACTCAGTCAATCGTAGAATCCGTAACAGATATGTGGAATGAATATGAAAAGGTGAATAATATCAATCCACATCCTGTGAGTTTTAAACCTAACGCCTGGGCTGTTTACAAAGCAGCTGTATTGCGTTTTGAAGGATTGACACTCAACAAGAACTATTATTCTGCAGCAAAGATTAAAAATGAGATTGCAAAACTTAAAGCTAAAATTGAAAAGTCGATTCCAGTGAATTATGTATCGCTCAAACCCTCTCTAGCGATTTCAGAATTCTACTTGAAAGATCAAGATAAAGACGCGCCTCAATGGTTGGTTACGGCATTTGATTATCAATGGAGAAAACCCGGCTTGGATATTACAAAAGCAATTGATAGCTTTAATGAAGAGTATATCAAGCGGAAATACACCATTAATACAAAAACTACCAGTGGAATGAGCACAGATAAACCCGCTACCGATTTAAAAGAAGAGTTGCAAAAGCAAGAAGTTCCTGAGAAATCTTCTAAAGCTGCTACAAATGACAACGAATCAACGAAAACGAAGGATAACTCATCATCGTTAAAAGAATCAAGTAAAACGAGCAACAGTACAACCACATCCAATACAAAAGGCTCTGCTTCAGAGGTCGAGAAAACAGACCCATCCGCTGCCGCAGCTAAATCTGAAACTACGAAATCCGTGAGTAGCAATGAACAGGCAAGCAAGAGTGGATTAGATTTAAAGATCAATCCAGATACGAAGCTTGAATCTACTCCAGAAATGAGATTCTGGTTGTTGCATCTGATCCTTGGTAAAATTCGTTCAGAAGCCATAAGTGATATCAATTACTCTTTAGATTGGGCAAATCATGTGATTCCAGCAAATGAGGTGCTTCCTCTTGAATTACATATTATCGCATTGGCATCTAAAGATTTACATCGCATTGGAGTTGAAAAGTATACAAAACTCGCTCAGGAATCCATATTTGGTTTTGTCGATCTAGTGGTCTCCTCAGAACGATCATTTACTGGACTAACAGATACTTTTGGAAGTCAGTCAACTTTCTTCAATCACACCTTTTACTGGGTAAAACCCTGGAATGATTTAGCTGAGAATTCTTTCCGTAAATGCTGGGACCATATTTTTTCCAATGATGAAGCATTGCGAAATGAGGGCTCAATCATTCAACGCGACGCAGGTCTTCAATACAAATCATCATTGTCGCGTTCAACACTCATCCAGAAAACGCTTAAAACCTACTACCTTGCACTTGAAAGGTTGCCAGAACTCTCATTCTGGATGGTCCATTCCCATTTGATTGATTATACAAATGACATACATAAAACAACGCCTCAGGAATTCAACAATATTTCCATGGCATGGAACTGCATCCACAGTATTTCAAGGATGCTGGAAAACGAAAAGAATTACAGTATTTCGTTGGATGAACGCGACAAGATCATCCGTGACATGGCAATTAAAGCCACAAGCCTTGACATCTTAATTGAATCAATGGAGAAGCATTACCTACTTATTTGCCGGAACCTTGTCAACCATTCTGAGGGCCGTGATGTTGATCCGATAACTTTTATGCTATTCCGTCATGCCATGCGAATTCCACCGAAAGATATTCAGCTTAGGAATAACCTGGTTAAATCCTATTGCACATTGCAGGATCGAGTAGAACTAAGCCATACGGCAGTTGTAAACTCAATATCGTCCACAGATCTTTTTGAGTTGTCTAATTACTTCTGCCAGAGAGTCGAGGAATTGAAGTATGACCTGGTAGATGACCAATCCATTTTATCTAGATACAACCCTGCCGAAGTCAAGAAACTACGCGCCGAAATGAATTCAACAATTAACCACCCACTTTACCCATCACGTTTGTTGCAATCCAAGGTAGACACCCTGATTCAGAAACTTAACCAATCGACCATCGATATTGATACTGCAGTAACCTGGCCATTGGTACGTCTTGTCAGAGTACTACCTTTATCAATGATTCAAAACACAGATGATCGTACAGTCTCACTGATACAATCTATTTTTACATCAGACCATTTTCTACTCTTTGCAAAACGTCTCTGGGCTTCGCATTGGGGGGCAATCAATGAATCGGCAAAACCTTATTACATGGATCTCAGCTTTTCACTCCTTGAGGAAGCAAAAAGGATAGCGCCCGGTTCACTGTCCAAATCTGCTTCTTTTACCGAGATTGAGAACTTATTAAAATCACCGTCTTTTCCTGAGATTCGAATGCCAGGTGAGATCTCTGTTAATGGTTCACCTGATTTCAGATTACCGATTACAATAACTCCTGAGAAAAACGACAATTTTCCCGATGGCTTCGCAACGATTTTGATTGACAAAGATAATCCGTATGAACTTGATCAAAGCGTACCAGAATCGAATACATCAACGATAAACTCCCCCATTGATTTTCATCTGCAAATGCATGATAGAAACTGGATTGACTCTAAAAACTCGATGCTCCAAATGCCTACAGTATCGAGAAATAGTTTAAAGGTTGGATTTCTATTTCGAGGAAATTACAAAGAGAAAGAAGTCTCTGTCAATAGCACGGATCTTCCTGATTGGCGTGATTTCCGAACTCTGCCGCCTTTGGGTGGCTCGCTTGCGGTACGATGTGATTCGAAACTACTATCAAGGCTTGGTAGATCTGGCGGAAATGTGACTTTTCTACTGGATTGCTCAGGATCCATGGGGGTCAGCCCTGGCGTAGAATGGTCTTCTTCTGCGAAATACGAACAAGCAGTTGAGTCGCTCATTCAAACGGTTTCGCGTTTACCAGACGGAACAAATATCAGTATTTGGGTTTTTGGTGAAGCCGTTGGAGACTTAAAATCAGCTGATCCTGTCAATACGATCCGAGAAGTGGTTCCCTTTACAAAATTGGATTCGATGGATATGACTTCGTTAAAAAGAATACGCAAGCTCATTTCATATCCAGCATGTGAACCATGGAATAAATCCCCGGTTATTCAAGCGATGGATCAAGCAAAAACGAGCTTAATGACACAAGTGGGTCCAAAGGCAATGGTCGTTATCACAGATGGGCAGGATAATGTCTATGGTAGAGATTTAAGTATTGGTAACCCTCGCTTGAAGAATTCGCAAACCGCAAATCAGAAAACCGACTTTACAAATGCCATTCGATCGATTTTTGCAGAAACTGGCATTTCAGTGAATGTCGTCGGATATAAACTTGCCTCAGAAGAACAGACCGTCGTTGAACAACAATTCGGAGTTGTCAGAGATCTAAGTGTCGCTGGCGTGTTTACACTTGTAAACGAACCAAATGATTTATTTGCCGTACTTGAAAGTATTCTTCGACGAAAACTTGTTTATCGTTTTGAATCAGAGCGTTCAAATCGCATTAGGCCTGAGAATATTTCAGGAACAGAGATACAACCTATTGACTCAGCGATACAATGGGCAAGCCCCTCACTGACAGAGGATGTTTACAAGATCTGGATGGATGTTGGACAACGAGTTGAATCAAGATCATTAGTCCAGAATGGAAAAAGACATCTCTTTAGACTACTTCAGGATAATCCAGAAGTCGCACCTGCGATTCAACGGGATTCTTGGATAAAGAGCGACTTTTCATGGCGCCCACAAGTAAAATCGCAAGGATGGGTGCTATCATGGATTGGTTCCAAAGTCACAAACAGCAATCTTGAACTTTTAATTGCGATTGAAAAAGAGATCTCATCTGAATCCCAAACGCCAGGTTCAATCATGACTGATCCTGAACCCTCAGATATAAGTCTTCTCATTAAACCAGCTGATCAATCAGGCAAAAGGTTTAGCGGAAATATTCGAAGGATGTGGAACTACCCTACAAACGTATGGAAAATAACAATTTACGACTGGACTGAATCACGTCATATTCCTTCGATTCAATGTGAGATTCAAGAAGGACGTGCATTTGATTCTGTCGTCACACTTTTTGCAGGAAAAGATTTTGTCAGAGAATCAGATCTTAATGGATTTAAGACTCATTCTGAGAATGCAACTTTAAACATAGAACAGTTTCAAAAAACAATGAGATGGGTCCCAGACGATAGCTTTCAAAAGGTTGTCCGTAAACCTTGCTGGGTGATTCGTACAAAACAGGATAAGCCTGCAATCTTGCGTGCAGATCTTGAGTTTAATGACTCCATACCGAGAATGACGGAATATCGATACTTTCATGAGTCTGGAATTTCCGAGACGATTATCTGGCCACCCGATGAATCCTCAGACTTAGAGAATTTAAAATCACCAACCTTTATCCACTTTCGTCCTATCCATCAGAAGTTGAACTTACCAAATCCCAGCACGATTCGCCTTGACCTCGGCAATAATATTCCCATCCCAACAGAGAAAGACCCATGGCCAGTTCCAGTCGAACTTCCACCTGGCAATCAAATCATTCCTTTAAATAGATCAACTATTGGAAATCTCCCTCCTGCACTTGGATCGGAACCTCAACCGATATCTGATCCGATCTTTCAGGGAAATCCAAAGCCTGAATGATTAAGTCGAATCGATTAGCAGAATCAATCAAGAGCCTGTCGTCTGAATTGGAGCGATACGATGTTCATAAATCAATGGCAAAAGAATCAACGTGAGTCCGTTGGAATACATCGTCGTTATTCATATACCACTTGGTTTTTATTTAGGTTCCTACCGGTTATCATTTTATCAATGGTCCCCTTGGGGGTTTTCCTGGGATTCTTATCATGGTATAAATCAGCAACACCACTTTCTCTAATGGTCATAAGTGATGGGACAAGTGATAATCTCTCAGGGTTTCAGACCATTGTAGAGAATAACATTAGTTCTTTGGAGAAATCAAATCTGTTTCAACGTGTTACCCGTCTCACCAGATCAAGTCAGATTTCGAAACAAATGAATGATGACACATCTAATAATCTTGTGCTCTATGTAGAATCTCAAGCATGGGTAAGTCCGGAAGGAAAAGTTCTAATATCCTGCCTTCCCCAAAGTGATTCGTCTAGTGAAAGTGTCATTGATTTACAAGTTATTCTCAATCATTTAAACAACTCGTCAAAAAGAAAAACAGTTCTGGTTTTAAATATTTTTCGTAACGAGAGTGATTTCCTGACTGGACGATTTCGAGATGATCTTTGGTCTGTATCGAATGAAATTATCGAAGCCAATGTCGGTCGTAATCTAGCCGTAATCATTCCAGACGATCTCGGGAGGCCTGAAATAAAGATTCCTGGTAAAACTCTTGGCCTATTTACCCATTATTTCATTGAGGGATTATCTGGACTTGCGGAACAGATCTCGAAGAAACCTGATGGTGTGATTGATACTGACGACTTATTTGGATATATAACTATTAGAATGAACGAGTGGACCGCGAGATATGGATATGAAAGGTCCGAACCACTTTTGATCACGGAATCATCACAAAACTTTGCATTCTGCTACACCCAGGATTTCAAAATCCAGTCATCACATGAGATTTTACCCAGAACATATCCTGAAAAACTCCGACTTGCGTGGGTTGAATACGAAAATTGGAAGAATTCAGAAAAGATAAATGAAACACCAATCCTGCTCACAGAATTCTCGGATCAATTGATTGCTGCTGAAAAGGCTTGGTTTAATGGTGTACCCGACGAGGATATCGAAAGTGTCATTGATGAATTCATGAAACGGCTAAATGCTTCTCATGAACGTTATCATAAAACGCCCTCACCTCCATATTTTTCCGTTGCTTCATACATTAAACGCGAGCGTATTGTTTTAGTCAATGATCCCAAGGTAAATTCATTGCTTGATGTACTCGGCAAGATAAAAGTGCTATCTAATGACCCAAACGTCAAACCAGAGAAGATATTAGAACTGATCGATTTAGAATCTAAAAAACTTGGTGAGACGACGGTTACTAAAAAAGATAATCTGTTGCAAATAGCGTACACCATCGAAGCAGGTTCAAAACATGTCTGGGCTTCAAAATACGAACTTCTATTTCTAGTTCGTTGTATAGATGATTTTAGCCGCGATTTAACGATTGAGTCGGGGCTGCTTTTTCAATTATTCCAGATGTCCGAATCCGATTCAGCCTTTGACATGACTGTACTTCATGATCTTTTTCTGAATATCGTCATGAGAGAACGAATCCTCTCAAGTCCAGAATCATGGCCTGACATGATGAAACTGGCGACACCTGTATTCTTAAAACAACATGAACAAGAAATGGTTTTGAAACACATACGCCCTATTGACACCAATACAATTAAAAATGAAACGAAAATCATTCAGAAACAACTTCGGTCATTTCTTAACGATCAGGAAATAATCGAAAAGTCCAGACGTTTAATGGTTCAGGCAATGCTTGATATCTATTGGATACCGAGACTAATGGAAAGGTTTCCAGAGTTGGATCAAGTCGTTCCAGTATATATTAATGTTATTAGCAGCCTTAACATGGAAATAAGACGTCTTAAGCTAACAAAACCAAATGAATTAGCAAATCAAAAGAATTCAAGTCTTGAAATGACTTCATCAACTGATTTGAAGCTCATCTCAAACAAAACTCTGATCTCTCAATTAAATTCAAAAGCCAGCAATTTGCACGATGAGATCTGGAAAAACGTTGGCGAACAGGCTGTTATTACTAAGATTGATGCTTTAAATGAGATGGATTCAAGCCATGAAGTAGTGAACAAGCTACTGGAAATCCTGGAATTCCCAGGCTGTTCAGCATTAACCCGGGCTAAGGCGCGAACTTTTCTGAATAGCTTCTGGAAGTCCAGGGCTGATTTGAATATCGATCGGTCAGAATTGATAAAACAGTCTGAACTAAACAAATATGAGAAATCTACAAACACTTCTAATTCGAGTTTACGACGAATCAAAACCTTTGTAATCATTGCCTCATCTGTATCACCTGATTGGAACCTGCTGAATGACCTCACAAAGTTATCAGAAGAACTGAATACAAATCATGATCCAGATTTATTAATTGGGAAGGCTGGTATTCTGTTCGATCAGTGGATTAATGAATACATGGCCGCTGCGGAATATTCAACGGATTACAAGATTACTGATGTTTTTACGGGGCTTTTATATAAACTCAAATATCCAATTGCTCACTCTTCTGATCACGTGACACAAAAGTTCCAGGAATTCCGGACCAAGGAGGTTTCAAGATTCTATACTGATATGGGCACATTATTGGATTATTTTTCGATGGATATGGGCGGAAGCTCTATACTTAGATATGCTGCTGAGGAAGTTAGAAAAATCACAGGGGTTGCTAGAAAGGTCTCTGTGCAAATCATTGCAGTTCCGCAATTTATTCGATATGACACAAACCATTCCGATCGAGTGAATTGTTCCATTGACGTGCAGGTCGCTTTAACCACCATTGGCCAATCCAAACAACCAATCCTTAATGACTTTGTACAAATGAGTTATCCACTTGTTCGTGCAAATATCCTATCCAGATTTCAGAATGTCTCTGATTTTAAGATTGACAGCAAATCCAATGAACTTCTAAATGTCCAGTTTGATAATAGATATGACGTTCAGATTTTTCAAAACACAAATCAAAAGCCTCAGAAATCAAGTCATATTTCTGATTCCAAGATTACACTTTTGATGAAAACAGATGTTTATGGCTTTGATTATCACACAGCAATACCGGTTTATGTGAACTGGCTGAGTCATCGCCCTCAACTCTTTTTCTCTTTTTCAGACGACCAAGCTTCTCATATGAAACTGATCAAAATTCGGCCTGCTGATTCAGCATCTCCACTCTTTTTCAATGTATTGAACCCGACACAAAACGTGATGGATATTATCTTAAAGATGAAACTAAAGAATTCACAGGATTCCGATTCGATCGAGTATTCATCAAAGCCAGTCGTGATTGAGCCTGAGAGTTCCGCCAAAGCCTTTCTCCAACTTGTTCAGCCACCTAAACCCAATTTAACCCCTTTGCCAAAACCGGTCCAACCCGAGTTACAATCTCCTCAGGGAAATGCTCGTTCGCAATGGTATGGAGATGCGACTCCAGTCGATCGAGACTTGCTGATTGAAGTATTTGATAATCGACATCCAGAAACCGGGCCTCTTTTGCAGCAAACTTATCGAATGCAGACAGCAACTCCTACCGACCTTATAGAGATGCGTCCGTTGGTTTACGAGCCAAAAAACCGTCGATTGTCTTCGGAATTGATTTCGCGGCCTGAGTACTCTGGTACCGCTCCGGCCAAAGTTCAAATGAGGATTCCAGTTTTCTCGTTCATACAACCTGATTCGCCTGTTCTTGGTGTCGGTGGTGATCTTTTTGGACAACTTGGATTTCAAGATCAAAAAAGCCTTGCGATTATCGCTTCACCCGTTCGAATCGACCCATTAAAAAACGGTTTAAACGGACGTATTCTTTTTGATATCGATCACTATGAACGAGCTTTTGTTTTTCAGAATAGATGGATTGTCGATGAGGATCGGACTCTATTTCCTATACCTGTTGTTCAGCCTGAGATTAAAATACTGACAGAAAAAATCGTGCGAAATGGATCTGTGTTACGAATCAAGTTCGAGCCAATCAACGAACCTGAGTTGAGCACCATTCTCCTGGAAAGTGCTGAGGTTTCAACTCTAAAGGGCGAAAAGCTCAACTATCGCGAAGTTCACAGGTTTGAAACATCGCGACAAGAACGTTTTGCGGTGACTCCTGATGAAAAGACTGGTTCAATCAAAGTGGTTAATGGTTTACAGGATTGGACTTATGAGATGCCAACAACAGGGCTTATTGGACGAATCTCATTAAGGGCGAAACTTTTGGACAGTACTGGAAAGATGGTTGCCAGTCACACGATTGAAATTCTGGTTGATGATCAGGCTGTAGAACAGGCTCATTTGATCGATATCCCCGAGTTTGTAAAAATCGGAACCAAACTTAAAATTCGAATTCAGCTTCAGGCACCAGCTTCAGGTTTGAAGCAGGCGGTTGCAATCCTGGGTTTGGTGAAAGATCGAAAAGTCCCTGATAATGCAATCCAGGTCAGGCTAGCTAGAGAAGCCACTGAATCGTCGGTTTTGGGTAAGTCGGCCACTACGAGGCTTGAAACCTGGTCCGGATCTATGGATATACCTGTCAAGCCTGAGCTGGTCGGCCAAAGCCCCTTGACGATCATCCTGGAAACAGGTGCTGGCCTGACAAACGAAGTGGCTGGGAATATCAAGATCGTAGCTGCTGAATTTGTCGATACAGGCATTGTCAAAGGCTCTGTGATGCAAGCGAGTCTCATGCAATCTGAACTTCCGGTTGTATTGCGTAAAATGGATGCAAAACGGACAGAGGTTGCTCGCACTAAAACAGATAAGCAAGGCCAGTTTCAAATGCCTGCCATTGCTCCAGGGACGTACGGGATTTTCACGGCAAAATCGCTGGATCAGACATCCGCACAAGCTGAAGTTATTGTAAAGTCAGGTCAAATAACGAGTGTGTCGCTTTCCCTCGGGCGAGTCAATCTGCCATCAAATGGACCTGCGCCGAAAGCTGAGCAGGTTCCTCCCGTCAAATGATATTGACAGACTGACTTTCAGATTGCCAGAGGTGTCCGGATTCAGATCAGCCGAAATCATTCGGATTGTGCTCCTGCGAAATTCCCTGAGCAACCCGTTGACAGGACGCCTCCCGCCCTCTATTTTAATAGTCGTCTGTGATCGGCAATCGTGCCATTCTGCTGGCAATCGAGCCCATCCACTGTCCGCACATAGAACCTTTCCTGCAAAACCCCAAAAAGGCCAACGATCGCCATGGCTCGTCCAGTTACACTTTTCACCGGCCAATGGGCCGACATGTCTATCGAAGATATCGCCAAAAAAGCCGCCACATGGGGCTATGAAGGCATCGAACTGCCTTGCTGGGGCGACCACTTCAATGTTCAGCAAGCCCTTAACGAAGACGGTTACTGCCAGGGCCGCCACGAACTCCTGGCCAAATACGGCCTGAAGTGCTGGGCCATCTCGAATCACCTCGTCGGTCAGGCTGTTTGCGATATCATCGACGAACGCCATAAACTCATCCTGCCTGAGCACGTCTGGAACAACTTCGAAGGTGGCCCTGAAGGGGTCCGTGAACGTGCCATTCAAGAGATGAAAGATACGGCCAAAGCCGCTGCCAAGCTGGGCGTGAAAGTCGTTAACGGCTTCACCGGATCGTCCATCTGGCACTTGCTTTACAGCTTCCCACCCGTTTCCGACTCCATGATCGACGCCGGCTACGACGATTTCGCCAAAAAGTGGAACCCGATTCTGGACGTATTCCGCGACAACGGAATCAAGTTCGGCCTCGAAGTTCACCCAACCGAAATTGCGTTCGACATCTACTCGGCCCAGCGTGCCCTTGAAGCGGTCAACCACCGCCCTGAGTTTGGGTTTAATTTTGACCCAAGCCACCTTCACTGGCAGTTTGTCGACTCCGTTCAGTTCATTCGTGCCTTCCCGAACCGGATCTATCACGTCCACGTCAAGGACGCCGCCAGAACGCTCGACGGCAAGTCGGGTATTCTGGGTAGCCACCTGAACTTCGGCGATGCACGCCGCGGATGGGACTTCCGCTCACCAGGCCGTGGCCAGGTGGATTTTGAAGAAATTGCCCGCGAACTGGGCCGAATTGGTTACGATGGCCCGCTTTCCGTCGAATGGGAAGATCCCGGTATGGATCGCGAATTTGGAGCAGAAGAAGCCGCTGCGTTCGTCAAACGTGTTCTGCGATTCCCTGCCGCTGGCCGCATGTTTGATTCTGCATTCGCTGAAGGCCAAGGCAACGCCTGATCGTTTTCGACAATCGTAATTGACCAAAAGGGTGGATCGTCATGATCTGCCCTTCTTTACTTGGATTTATATTCAGAAATCAATAAATGACCCAGGCCGCACGGCTGAGCCGGTTTAACACAGCCACCCATTCGGCTGACGTTGATCCTATTACGACATGAATTTCTTGAACAGATGGGTCTTGATCCCACCTGTGCAGCGAAGCATAAAGCTCTCGCTCTGCGAGTGTTACATCCTGAATCCAAGCCCATTGACCTAGATTTTCAAGGGAATGGTCAGGCTGGCCTTCATGTTTACCTAGAATGAACACGGCCTTGTTTTTATCACTCAGAGCCTGAAAATCTGGTGACTGATTCAGCCATAACGTGAGTGGCTTTGATGGAGCATAATGCACGCGAGATTGACCGGGCGAGGTATGGGCGTGATCTTCCCCAAGCGTCTCATCCAGCGATAGAACTTGCTGGCTCAGTATTTCGGAAATCCGGTCAGCCTTGATCGGGCCTGGTCGAAGGATTGTCGGAATGGTTCTCGTTAAGTCTAAAACGGTCGATTCCACACCAGCGCGACAAGGCCCTGAATCAAGGATCATTTCAATCCGGTCACCGAGATCAGCTGATACATGCTCGGCCAAAGTGGGCGAAATTCGGTTCGATCGATTCGCCGAAGGGGCTGCAATGGGCCGATCACTTGCGGCAATCAATGCACAGGCCACAATGCTCTGAGGAATCCGGACTCCAACATGTGGCAAACCAGCAGTCGCAATTTCTGGAATCAAGGGCGACTTGGGAAGTATCAGTGTCAGTGGCCCTGGCCAGAAGGCTTCAGCCAGAATCTGGGCCTGAGTTGGCCAATCAGACACACACGTCCTGATCCGGTCCATGGATTCGCAATGTACAATCAAAGGGTTTGTCGAAGGGCGGCCCTTGGCAGCAAAGATCCTGCGAATCGAGTCCGGATTGGTCGCATCTGCACCAAGCCCGTAGACTGTTTCCGTAGGAAAAGCGACAAGACCGCCGGTGGTTATGATCCGTGCGGCCTTGCAGATGATATTTGGGTCGGGGTTAGTAGGGTCCACGGCGATCAGCTCAGCCATGCCCATATCTCTCCCGCGCTTTTTTCAGGCCAAACAGCCTGTTCAAAGGTCTTATTTGTGAGGATGCTTGGAAGTCTTCGACGGCTTCCGGGACGCCGTTCCTGTGACTTCACCTGACTTCAAGTGCTTCTCATATTCCTTACGAATCGTCTCGTACATCGCTTCGCGGCGATCATAAAGACGCTTCAGCTTGCGTGGCTTCACTCGGGCAAGAGCATAACTTGTGAGCAAGGGCAGAGCAATCGTAGTGTCTGTATAACAGGTTACAGAGTTTGGAAGCTGCTCCGGAACCACTTTGCCCCAGGTCATGGCTTCGCTGGCCGTGGCGCCTGAAAGACCGCCAGTGTCGGGTCGGGCGTCGGTGATCTGGAGGAAGTAATCGTGGCCTGATTCGTCCAGGCCAAGTACTTCCTGAATCTGAGGCTCCGTCTGAAGAATGAAATTCTTCGGACTCCCACCACCGAGAATCAGAACGCCGGAATGGCCACCCTTCTTCTTGGCATCATAAACGATTGAGGCTGTTTCGTTTACATCCAGTAGGGGATCAATTCGGAGCTTACCGCCAGCCAGTTCGTGAGCGGCCAGATTCATCCCAATCGAGCTGTCACCGGGACTTGACGTATAGATCGGAACACCACATTCGAACGCGGCTGCCAGCAGGGATGAGCTGGACCGGCCCAGCTTCTCATCGCGAGCTTGCAGATAACGCCCCACTTCGTAGTGGAACTCGGCTGTACTCATGGTTTTCGCAAACACTTTACTGGTAATGAGTTCCCGATAGAATTTATCGGTATCCAGAAGTGTCTGATAATCAAAGACGATATCGTATATCCGAATGATCGAATTTTCTCGCAGTACGAAATCGTTCACATCCGGGCGGCTCTGGTGGAGCGGCAAGTCGAGAGCATAATGTGTGTCGTGATAAAGGTTTGCACCTGTCGAAACAATCCAGTCCACGAATCCAGCGCGGATCAGGGGGATCAGGCACGACACTCCAATACCGGCTGGTGTGAGTGCTC
>Ga0208720_1000232_pt1 | contig 15294 bp, 9 predicted proteins | sample LakMenEpi20Apr10_FD_150716 | JGI IMG/M metagenome (GOLD analysis project Ga0208720, IMG submission 150716) | Freshwater microbial communities from Lake Mendota, WI - 20APR2010 deep hole epilimnion (SPAdes) | ecosystem: Environmental > Aquatic > Freshwater > Lake > Epilimnion/Euphotic zone ...
CCTGCGGCTAGATTTCGACCTGAAGGGGCGTGATCCTACAGCCCGGTCCGAAGGGCCGGGTTTTGCGAGCGACAAAAGTCGGTTTCAGGCCTGAAGGGCCGCAATCACGTCCTTTCAGGCCGAAAAGCAAATATTTATGTACAACGATCTTCCCAGCCCTTCGGACTGGGCTAGAGGATCTCTGGCCGTTGGCCCGAAAACTAAAACCATCCCAAATCGGGAAGTTATTTCCGGCCTCATCTAAAGTTATATTGGGCTAGCGTCCTGCGCTTTTCTAGCCGGTCTTGGCGCTAGCCCCGGTTGGTTTGTTGGTTAAAACCACATTGCGAAAAATGGATCTGGATACAAGATATCGACAGGAAGGATTGGTTGATGGCGCGGGTGCGATGCATCGGCACCGTACAAATCCGATTGCTGACCGCTCAATTTATACGTTCGCCGAAACCGGGGCTAGCGCCAAGACCGGCTAGATAAGCGCGGCGATACCTCCACGAGCTGATTCCAAAGCGGCCAGGACGGCTTTACCGAACTGATCAGGCCCCCATTGTCTGGCGATGCTTTTGGCAGATTCACCCATGAGTTGTCGATCCGTCGTGCTCAGGCCAGCCATCTGACACATCGTTTTGGCCAGATCCCCAGAATTTGTCGGATCAAAAGTCCGTCCACCTGGCAATCCTGATTTGGGCACGAAAGTCGCTGCGCTGCCGCATCGATCTGAGATCAGCAGAGGCGCACCGCAAACCGCTGCCTCGTTCACCACCAGGCCCCAGGGTTCGCTCAGACTTGGAAGTATGAAAACGCCACATCCAGCATACCACGGCACCAATTGCTCGATCGCCATAAAGCCCGGCCAATCAACAAGTTCAGCCACCCCCAGATCACGTGCCTGCTGCTGTAACTGCGGCTTCAAAGGCCCATCGCCTGCCATCACCAGCCGCCAGGGCTGACCGCCATCCACAGACTTTACGTAATCGGCATAAGCCGTCAGAAGTGCGCTGAGATTTTTCTCAGGAGCGAATCGGCAGACGGTGAGAAAATACGGACTTTCACTTGTCAGATTTCGTTCAACTTCTCTCTGGGCCAGCTTTTCAATCTCTCGATTCCCAACGGCGTTATAGCCTAAATGGATTCGGTCCTGAGGCAGCCCAAGTTCGACCAGATAATCCCGATGGGTTTCCCCACCCACCACGCCCGCTTGAAACTGTCGAACCCGGCGGCTCTTGATCGCCTCTTTCCACCATGTTCGCGGGTGATCGATCCGCTGACTCTCTGACAAGAGTAGCCTGAGGGCTTTGTTCGACTTCGCCCATCGAAGCATTTCAAGCGACTCCGGACGCACGTAACCCACGGCTCCTATGGCTGTTGGCTGATCCTGATCAAGCCTCGACGCAATCGCTTGACGACATTCGCGAGCCGTCAGCGATTCCAGCGACCGGCCTGGGAATAATCGAAAATGCCGAACATGATCCGACAAACCTGGGCCTGTGATCGACCACGGATATTTCTCCTCAGTTCCAGCCATTTCATAGGCCAGAAGATGCCCGCCCTGCTCTGCAAGTACTTTACCCAACGCCTCCAGACGAGCAATATGATAAGGGCCGAAGTTCGTAAAACAAATGGCCAGAGTGTGCGACATGGTGCTGGGAACTCCGAACTTTCTAGAGGCAGGTTGGTTACGATCTCGCAGGCTGGCTCACAACAGGGATCGACTTGCTCGATTTCTGCCAGGCATGGACCCATTTGGCCTGTTGCGTTTCTGTGCGAGTTTCTGCGAACCGGTTCACCACCCACAAGAACACCATCGGAGGCATGATCGAGGTGCCATAGATGTAGTAGAACCAGACAAAAGGATCGTCGTTCACGGTCATCAGCCACGCATTGTAGTAGGTCAGTGCCCACCAGGCCTGGGCCCAGCATGTCCACTGATACTTCCGATAATATTCGTAGCCGCTGCGAAGCAGGATCCCCAGTAGGGTCATTACGATCGCGGTGGCAACGGATCCTCCGTTAAGCTGGGTGGCTCCGAGAATTCCGATGGCGGGGCCTGTGAAAGTTTCGTCACGCTTGAATTCACTGCCGGCCATCCAGGCTGCGATCCATTTGTCACGACCAGGCAAGGGCTTGTCAGGCCAGAAGATACGAGGGATAAAACTGGTCACAAGCCGTAGATAGTTGGCTCCGTAGTCGTACTCCGAGCGTTCGGGTACGGTCGAGAACATCAGGAGATACCCGCCATATTCCTCAGTCTCTTTACTGCGAAACTCTTTGCGATGGGCCTTGGGATTCTCTTTTTCAGCAAGGTTCAGGTTCACAAGCGTACTGGCTGGATCAAAATCGGCCAGAAACTGCACAAACCCCGTCGCCGTTCGCTCGTAAAGCCTTTGGTTACGCCAACCTAGAGAAACAGCCACCACGAGGCTCCCGATCACCGCCAGGCTGGCCAGAACGGCCATGGGCGGCCGTTTGAATCGGGGCCCATAAAAGGCGCAGGCACAGGCCAGAATCCCGATCAGGGATGGAGACCGCTTGCCCTGAAAAACCCAAAGCGCGACAAAGCTCAGAGTCACTCCCACTCCGGCCCAGAAAATGGGCGGGGCAGGCTTATCGCGGCGTGAACCTGTGACCATGAGCAGGATACCAGCACCAAGCATCATGAAATAAAATTGACGCAGAAGGTGCCCTCCACTGCTGGTCTGTTCCGTGGTTCCGCTCACGATCATGACCACCGAGCAAAAGAACCCCCAGGTGAGCATGACCGGCACCACTCCGCTCAAAGCCGGCATCGACCAATGCACCGGTGCCCTGGGCATTCTGCCGGCAACCCATCGGCCAGGGCCAAATTGATAAGCGATCAGGAAGACGCAAATGGCCCAGAATGCGCGCCAGTTGGCTGATTCCACCATCTGTGCGCCATGCACAGAGACCGCCCACTCATTATACGAAAGCGCTTGTACCACATAGACTTGAAAGAATCCGATCAAAAACAGCCAGACCGGCGCGAATGGATCAAAGAGGTTACGAAAAACAAGAATGGCTGACAGGGTCAGGCTCAGGATCAACCCACCGGTGAGGTAAACGGGCAGAAGTTCGTTCATTTGGGGCCTTGCCGGGGCAGTGGCCCAATCTCACGAAACGACATATCGGCCACATCTTCCAAGGCTTGCATGACGCGTTCGCGATAGTGATCCCACGTGTGATCGAGTGCTCTCAACCGGGCTGATTCCGACATCCGGGCCCTCAATGCTGGATCCGTTCCGAGGTCCATCATGGCTGCTGATAAAGATTTGTGATCCGCCGCTTCACAAATCCTGCCCTCAAGGCCGTCTCTGACGACAGAACCAGCCTGAGGCGTGGTGATCACAGGCAAGCCTGCGGCCAGCGCTTCATAGCAAACCACGGCCGAACCTTCAAACAGGCTTGGAAAGAGAAACAAGTCGTGTTCAGCCATCACTTTGGGCATATTCCCATACGCCACTTTTCCGAGCAGATGGATCGACGGATCATCCTTCGGAACAAGACTTTCCGCCGCTTTGGGAGCCGCCCCCACCAGTGAAAGCGACCATCCCGGCCGGCCTACGATGGACCATGCTTTGAGGAGATCGCTCAGCCCCTTGCGCTGAGTGATCCCACCAGCAAACAGGAACCGGCAGGCCCCGTTGATTTGATTTGGAGGCGTCAAAGGCCGTGGCCGAAAGCGGTCGGGATCGGCGGCGTAAGGAATGACCCTGACTCGACTTGCAGGCACATGGGAGCGATCTCGCACGAGCTTTGCGATATGTTCGGATGGGACCAGTACCAGGTCGGCCTGAGCCAGATCGAGGCGGCGACGCTGATGGAGCCACTGAAGTTCGTCAAGGTCAAGCCGGCCATCGCCCAGATAGACAGGAAAAAACGAAGGCTCGCGAAGGCGTTCCCTCTCGAGAATTTCCATCTCTTCATCGACATGACCTGTGACCATGCTGAGCACCACTTTAAGGCCATTCCGGCGGGCCTCGGCCATGGCATGAACGGAACCGACGTCGCTGAAGAACAGGGCCGATCGTGCCCCCTGGGCTTTCAGGCTGGGAATGGAGCGGGCAATCTGGCGGTCAAAACGTTCCGTTCGATTTCTGGCAAGTCTGGCACGGAGCCCGGGCCGACGATTCGCCAGCCAGTTTTCCAAGCGAATGGAGGCATCATAATCGCCAAAACGTTGCACCTGATCGGTCTCTAATCCCGCAATCTGACGACGCTCAAGCTGGTTCAGAACGGATCGTCCACGACGCCCCATTTTCGGCAGCAAACCATTTACAAGATTAGGCTTGTGATAATAACCCGTCAAAAATTGACTTAACCAGCCTTTCTCACTCAAGCCTGCAACAAGTTCATAGGCTGGTGGACGGGCGTCCGGGCAAGCCACGACTATGGATCGACTTAAGTCCATCTTCGAAGTCTGTTGACGAGTTGTGGCTGGCTGGGTGCCGATCATCGCGTGGTGTTCATCCATGAAGCATTTCTATCGCTTGATTTGATACACGGAATCGACGCCGTGATCAAGTGATTTTTTTCAGGCCAGGTCGATTCTTGTCACTCCCAATCAGAGATCAAGGCCGGTGATATGTGTCGCGTTCTGTGGGCAGAATTGGCTCGAGTTCTTTGAGCAGATTCTGCGCAAAGTCTGTCATGAGTTCGTTTTGCCCTTCTTCCTGAGGCCGAAAGATTTCAATCGTCATGCTCGAACCACGGGTCGTTCGACCGTGGCTCGACCGGCTTGTGATCGGCAGCCCTCGAATGGCTTTATGGAGCGATCCCTCGCCAAAGATGTAATACCAGAAGCCAAGCCTTTGGACGGCTGAGTCTTTGGAATAGGCCAGTATCGAGATCGGAACGCCTGTCTCAGAACCATCTTTCAGCTCAGCCGTTTCCTGCATGGACTCGATCCGCTCCCACCCGCTCGATGGCAGACAGACTTCCGGTGAGTGACGCAAGTTCAGGCCAGTATTGGAGTAATTGATCCAGAGCGAGACCTTTTGACCGGGATTTTTCTGATTCTCATACATCCGGTTGATGTATTCATCGGTCTGGGCACGTTCGACGATATCGGCGGCGATCGGCTCGTCGCTGCCCACCCAGTCACCAATAACAAGTGGAAGACTTGAAAGTGGCTGATTCAATTTGGGCCGATCAATGGTGGCGGCACGCTCCAGAGCGGCATGAGCGATCAGGCCGGTGGAAAGCAGGGCAATGCTCAAAATCACACGTGCTCGGGCGTTCATGCCTGGGCCCCTTTCACAACAGACCTAAGTGTACCATCAGGCTTAGTTTCCGATGAACCTGCCGGAACCGGCGGGGCCGCGAATATTTCCATCAGGGCGTTCAAGACAACCATTTCAAGCTGTAAGAGTGCCAGCCCGGCCATCATCAGAGCCATGCCTTCCACAGTGTGCCAGGCGCCTTTGGCATAGTTCGGGTCCACATAATACATCACCAGACCGGTCACAATCACACGTGCGATATTGGCCACCATGGCCACTGGAATGGCACTTGCGATCAGAATGATGCGGTACCAGATCGGCTTTCCGCTCAGATACGCAACGGCTGCCGTGAGGGCCAGAAAGCCGGTCAACTGACGCATCCCGCTACAGGCTTCAGCCACGAACATGCGAATGTCGCCCGGAAGGGTCATCATGTTGCCTTCGCACAGGACCGGGATCCCGGCCGTGGTCATGACCACCGAGGCCACTTTGCTGACCACAAGCTGCAAAGGGTTGGCCAGCATGGTGTAAAGTGCGACCGGCAGGGGGATCATGAAGACCAGGAAACCAATCGGAAAGGCATATTTTTTGAACGTAGCTGTGCCACAGATCAGAGCAATCACGCCTGCCAGGCAGACAATCAGGGAGCCGTCCGCAACGAGCCCGATCGGCAAAAATACCGTAACCAATCGGCCACATAAACCCGCGATAATCAGAAGTAGACCCAACATCATTCCTGAAGATTGATTTGTCGCAACTGGTTCTCGGTTGCGTTGCTGGGCGGCCTGATTGGCGAAGAAAATACAAAGGGGGGCCACCAGCCAGCCGTGGCTGTAGTTGTCGTCGTTGGACCAGACGAAGGTGAAGTGCTTGAGATTCTCCCAATAAAGCGCGACCAGAACGGCCACAGAAGTGGCTAGCCCGATCGTTCTCCAGCGCCCCTCAGAGTTGGCCCATTGCTGTTTCAAGACAAGCACGAGACCAGAATCTGGCGGTGGAGAGGGCTTCGGTTTTTGAGTCTTGATGTCGTCCATGATTCGTCCGATTCCCCTGGTGCGTCTCATCCTGTCGGAGTCTTTAACTTGATCCTGTACAGCCGGATAAGTGTGATGTCAGTTGGTCCTTAAGGGTGCGTTTTTGGCAGAAGCGTCACCCAGATTGCCTGTGAGGGATCGGCTGGCCTGGATTGCGTGCCGATCCACTTCATGGTTTGGGTCCTCGCCTCGAGCTTTTCTCCACGACACAATCGCTGCCTCACCCTTTTGAATCTGGCTGCTCAGCGAACCGTGATTAAAAAACCACGATCGCTTCCAGACGGAATCGGGGGCCGCTTGGGTCAGCATCTTATAAGCATCAGTCGCTTCCGAACCACTCCCGTTCAAGGCCAGTGCCTCAGCCCTCACGGCTTGCTCCAAATGATGGCGATTGAGCGAAGCCCGGCCCGGAGTTTTCCAGGCCAGCAGTTTCTCCAAAAGCGGAGCTGGATCGCCAACTGCTGACTGCTTCATGATCTGGGCCGCTGTCAGCCAGACCTCAGGCCGATCTTCAGGCAGGACTTTCATGATGATTTCGGCCCCATTGGGCTCTTTGACCAGCCGTTTCAAGATCACCAGAACTTCATTCTGACCAGGCAGCAGAAATCGGCCCGTCCCAAGTTCGGCATCAAAAACAACGGTTTTCTGGTTGAACGACCGGTCCAGTGCTGTGGCCAGTTCCAAGGCGGATTTGTCGGCGGAATTGGCCTTCTGTTCGTCGCCGATGCGGCGGAAGTGGTCGGCGGATGTCATCAATGAAACCACGTCTCGAGAGAGTCCTGACCATTCCGCTTCAGTCGCTGTGATGGCTGGCCGTGAAACATTCCAGAGTCTGGCGGCAGGCAAAATCGGGTCACGTTCACGCGCCAGTTCTGCCAGAGTTTCGCCAGGGATGGTTGCAGGCTGTCCAGCGGTTTCACGCATCTTCATGAAGGTGGCCCTCCACCAGATCTGGTCCCCGCTGATGGCCCACCAAGCTGGAGTATCCTGAATTTTTGCCATCTGTTTTGCAGGCAGACGCGGAGCACCACCCGCCTGGTTGGCAACCATCACAGCTGAGACCGCCTGCTGAGTCAGTTCATCCTGACTGCTGATTCGATATGCGGCCATCGCAAGCATCGCGGAACCACCTAGCCAGACAACACATAACGCCATCGCCGCTGGCACATTCATCCGTACCATCTGCTTCGGTTCGATCACATGCTCTTTGGATTCTGAGTGACTGTGAAGAACTTGTTCCGGATCGCCATATTGAGTCTCTCGAACCGCCGACCATCGGAGGATATCGTGAACGGAAGGCCATTCGTTCAACGACTTTTCGTCAGCAGAATCGTGAACCTCGCTCGCTTCATCCGCCTGATTCATCTCCGTCATCGGCCTGACCAGAGCTGTCTGGATCGGCTCTGAGGCTTCAAGATAAGCGACTGGAGGGATCAGAATCTCGACAGATTCCGATTCCAGATCCAGCTCTTGGTCGTCAGCCTCTTGATCAGGCGCGACAGAATCAACCACCTCGAAGCTGGATGTTTCGGTCTGAACGGGTTCGAGAATGGTTCCAACATTTCCAAGCCACTCTTCAAACTGACTGACTGAAAGACTTTCAGTCAGATATTCCGGCGTTTTTTTTTCCTGAGCTACACCAAGCGATTCCAGTTCGTCCGCTTGATCGCAATCGACTCCATGCTCAGGAAAGTCGTCCGTCAAATCTTCCAGAACAGCCATTTCTTCGGTGGTGTATGACGAATAAGCGACAACTTCAGGATCCTCAAGTTCGGATTCAACAGGTTCGAAGACTTGTGCTTCGATTTCCGTGATCTGATCGTCTTGAAAATCATCGGTGTCGACCTGTGTAACACTTTCCGCAATCACCGAAACAGGAATCACAACTGTCTGCTGAACAGAGACTTCAGGAATCTCGACAACTGTTGAGACTTGTAGTGTGGCACAAATTTCCTCAGCAGGCTCAATGAATCGGCCTAACTCCAGATCTGCCATATGATTCGAACGAAGCATGGTGGGAATCGGACGTGGCTGATAGGCCATACCGGCAGAGAGGTTGGATGCTGTGTCCAGATTTCTGGGCTTGGTTGTCCGATAGCGTCGCGAAAAATCGTTGGCCCATTGATCGATGCTCTCCCGGCGATCCACAGCCGGGACAGTGGTCCGGTGCGAGTTCAGACGGGGCGTTTGGCGGCGAATCTCAGCCGAGCTGAAAGTTTCCGACAGGGCAACGACTGGAATCGCAGAGACCGGGGCAGCCAGGTTCGGCAAGCGATGATGAATCGACGGAACTGTCGATAAATAAGCTGGCTGCTCAGGCTCAACCACCTCAACAGGCTCAGGCACTGAATCGACGACCGGTTCAGCCTCTAAAACCAGAGGTTCCGGCATATCTGCAACCACTTCAGCCACAACCACTTCAGGGCTTTGATATACCGCCTCTGGCTCCGGTTCAGTCACTGGTTCTGGATCTGGATCAGTCACTGATTCTAGAGCGATTGGTTCCAAGGCTGGCACGGGCACGATAGTGGCAGGCGACTCCAGCACTCCGGACCCGGCATGATCGAGCTTGATCTCGACGTGGCCGATCAGGAGAGTGGTGCCGTAATCCAGCCAGGCGGTTTCGGTCATCGGCTGACCGTTCAGGATACTGCCTTCAGGCGGGCCGACCGGGTGGACCAACCAGCGATCCCCTTCGCGGCGGAGGATCACTTGAACGTCGGCGATTCGATCCGTATGCAAGCGAATTTCACAGCGCGGTCCACGACCAATCCGCACAGGGCTGCGGTTCAGGTCATAACGGCCTTCTGGAAGGTCAGAGCGTCGAAGGTCTCGGAGGTTCAGTTGTGGAAGTGGCATCAGTGATCTCGTCTTGAGGTCGTTCTCAGTAGATAGTCGGCGGCTTCTTACACGCCTTCCCAAGATTCCACAAACAAATCTCTGGCTCCGCATAAACAGCGATCAGCCAGCCCCAGAATGGTACAGGCCACCAGAGTCAGAATCGGTAGCTCCCAACCCGGCAGCAGGCAAAGCCCGACCATCACACCAAAACTCGCACCAAGGATGGTTCCAAGCAGGCATCGATGCTCTGCATCGACATGGCGAAAGCCTTTGATCGACTTCCAAAGAACCCAAAGGCTCCCGCAAGCCATGAGCCCCAGCGCTGGAACACCAAATTCAATCAACGATTGAGCCAGGGAACTTATCGAATTTGACGGAGAAGCGTAGGTGTGCTTCCAATAGGAGGATACATGAGAATACGCGCCGAGGCCAATGCCTGTCCATCCACTGGATTCCCAAATCGAGAACGCATCGGATGCAAACGCATCAAATACTGGCCTATCTGCCCATAAGGAATCGATTCCGTGTTGATCATGGATTCCGCGGATGTCGCTGATCCACAATCCAGCCGATGCTCCGGCAATACTGATCAGCACCAAAGCCGTAGAGATCTTTTTTTCGAGGTCGGCCCGCAAAGCCCAGATGAAGGCCATAAAAAGGCCAGCAAAAGCCGGAACCAGCGGTAAGAGCTGTCCAATGGAACCGAGGATCAGGGCAGATAGAAAAAGTGACCAGACCAGAACAATCCAGAGAGCCGTCATTCCACGATCCCTCAAGCGATCAACGAACCCAAACCGGCTCCCCCTGCGCTGGCTCAGATAGCACAGGCAGCCAAACATCAGAGGAATCACAACGGATTGAAGGCATGTAAACGAAGCCAGCCCGCCAGGCATGATACCTACCAGCCCAAGGGCCTGAGGGCGGGCGATCGGCCATGGTTGATCTGACGAGTTTCCAGCTCCCACAAATTCCAGGTTGGAGAGATGAGGAGCGGCCTGAAGGTCGACCCAGCCTGGCCCAACCACCAGTCTGTGGTCAGGCTGAAACAGACCCCAGAGACCAGATGAACCGTCGAGTAACTGGAGTGTCATGATTGCCGAATTGACCATCCCCAGAGCGACCAGCAGGCCGACCAGAGCCATGAGCTTCGGCAGGCGATCTGTCCAGAGCCCGACAAACCAGAATACGGGTAAACCCATTAACAGGATCAGGATACGCCTAACGCCCTCGGATCGGTTCAGGCTGATCGGGATCCGACTGTTGGCCACCTGAGGAGCTTCCGGCAATGAGATCCCCTGGGCCACTTCTGTCACGGGAGCGTTGCCATATCCATACACCTGAAGCGACAGGGGAGCCATGGAACCGACGATGGATTTTGGGAGAGGCACGAGTTGAAATACGGCCCAGCCACAGCCCAGGATTCCGATCAGGAGCATCGGACTCCTCAGAAAGAGCTGGCCCCTCTGAAATCCGACTCGCAAAAGCCCACCCGCCACGGCCAGACTCAGGCCCATCACGGCCAATGGTCGGAACCACCAGGCCACTCCGCCGAACAGGAGTCCAGCTGTGGCCATAACCATGACCAAAGGGACAAGGCATAGCCATTCAAGCCAGAATTCGCGACGCCGGATGAGAGCCGTCATACGACCTGTCCTTCCTTATACCCGCGAACACCGCCACGATCACTGATCGCAAGTGGTGCCGATTGCCCCATCGGGCTCATTCCAACCGGCTGTGACCACGGAATGGCATTGCCACGCGCCATGTGCGCTGCTGGAGAGCCATAACTTGACCAGTTCTGATAATCTTCCGTCAGACCGTTATAAACCACCCCAATCAAAGGCACTTGGCTTTGCTCAAGCATGACCTTGGCTCGCTGGATCGGGTTGATGTTGTGAGGATTGGCCCTGACAACCATCAAGCATCCGTCCACGATCTGTCCCAGCATCCGGCAATCGGCCAGACCGAGAACAGCGGGGCCATCCAGAATCACACGATCATAATGCTTGGCCAAGCCTGCCAAAAGCTGCCTCAGTTCGCGGCTCCCGAGGATTTCGATCGGAGTTTCGCCTACCTTGCCCGTGGTCATCAAGTCCAGGTGCGGTATCTCTCCGGAGGCGACCACCTCTTGCCAGACGTTTCGGCCACACAGGACATCCACCAAGCCGGGCCTGTCAGGATCCTGCCCCACCAGACCACCCAGACTCGGCCTTCGCAGGTCGGCGTCGACCAAAATGGTCCGCTCTCCGGCACGCGCAAAAGTCGCGGCCAGGTTCAGTGCAGTGGTGCTTTTACCTTCTCCAGCCTTGGCACTTGTGACCAATATGTGGCGCGGCTGTTTCGATTGACCTGACACCCCGCCCAGAATGCTGGCCCTGAGATTGCGATAGGAGTCCGCTTCAAGCGAGTGCGGCACGGCCGTTGTCCATAAGTGCCCTGCCCTTTGAAGTTTGGGGTGCCGGCGGATTCGTGGGACGACTCCATACAATGGCAACCCAAGTATCTCGGCAATCTGCTCGGGGCTCCTGACAGTCTTGTCCGAGTGTTCCAGCAATAGAACCAGCCCAAGTGAGCCGGCCAGACTGCCTAAAAACGACACAGCCAGCAACAGCTTGCGTGGCGGCCAGACAGGCTTCAGGGGCTGAGTCGGCTGGGCTGTCACCGTGACTGGCAACGATCTTGTTTTGGTCAGAATGTCAAAGTTTGAAAGCTGCTGGCGGAGTGTCTCAATCGACTGAATCTTTCGCTTCCGCTCTTCGTCAAGTGTCCTGAAGGCCAGCATCTGAGGCAGTGTTTCCTGAATCTGCTGGTTGATCTTATCAAGCTCTTGCTCGATCCGGGCGGTTTCGTCACGCAGTGATTCCATGAACAGGTCAGGCACATCGCCAGTCAGTCGCACTGGTGGAGGCTCCGTCATTGCCTCATAATCGCGAATCTGGTCCTGAATATTGGACAACCGATTGCGAATGTCGATCACCACAGGGTCGCGATTGCTGTTCCTGATATTCCGCTCCAGACGGCTGGCTTGCTCCACATAACTGTCTTCTTTGATCTTCAGCTCGGCGATCCTGTCCTGAATCGCTCCTGTTGACGGAGCGATCGGCGAATCCGGACGCATCCGGGCCGTCTGGGTCTGATGCTCCATGGCATCCAGCTTGGCCCTTTTCTGAATCAATGCATCTCGCAGATTCTGATACCGACGCTCCAGCAGACTTTCCCCATCCGGCGAGAGAATCTTGGACTCGACCACCAGGCGATTGATCCGCTCCAGAATGTCGCTCATCTCCCGTTCCTGGGCGGATAGGGCGCTGGCCACATGCTCTCGTGAGTTCTTGATCCGGTCTTCAACCTCGCGGTTCACCTCTTCGCTGAACGATGAGATCAACTTCTCCAGCAGCATCGTCACCCGGGCTGCATTCTGGCCCTTCATGCTCACCACGAATATATTGGTCCCCGGCTGAGGGCGAACACTCAGGCCTTCCTGAATCTCGTCGGCCACATCCTGTTCCGTACCGTCCAGCCGGGCCTCTTCATAAAGCCCGACCCGTGTTGCGAGCCCTCGGCTGCGAAGCCGGGCCACTTTGTTGGAAACAAACTTTTCGTGGTCGTCCAGGCTTCTCTGCTCAATCTTGCTGGCCATCATCCCGCTGACGTGGCCGTCAAACTGAGGCGGTTCGACCTGAACCTCGCCCAGGCTCTGATACTTGTCCGGCATCCGGATCACGATCAGTGAAAGCAGCAAAAAGCCTGCAAATGTCGTGCTGGCCACCAGCCAGAACCGACGCTTCACAGCGGATAAATAATCGGCTGGTGTTTTGGCTTGGTCCAACGCGTTCCCTGCTGGGAGAGCCCAGGGAGGTGTTGAATTGTTCGGGATTCGATCCATGAATCGTCTCTCCACAGGCACTCCGGCCAGGAATCATTGAGGCAAGTCTAAAGTCAGTCCGTCGAAGTCTCTTGTCTCGCAATGCTTATTCTTGTCAGACCAAGCCCGCGAACGCAAGTGCCCTCTCAGTTTTTCATTTCAAGCATGCCTGAAAGTTCCTTGCGGAATCCTCAGACCGCCTCCAGCGTTTTAGGGCTGATCGGAAGCCGAATCTCGGCCACCGTCACCCCCTCGGCCACAGTGGAAGTGGCCATCTCTGGAACTTCGTTCCGCATCCGCATCTGTTCAACTTTTTGCGATGTACTCTTCAATAAGCGATAGACGTAGCGGTAGATGATATCTGCATCCACGTCCGTATCCTCTGCAACGCACATCGTCCAGACAAATCGCGAACCACTGCACGGATTCTCGAATCGCCATTGCAGAGGCGAGTCATTCGCCGATTTATCCGGTTCCGCAATCTCAAGGATCGCCTCGCCTGTCTCTGAATTCACCACACTCAAATGAGTCACTAACAGGAGCTGGCAAGCCTCGGCAAAGAGTTTCCACAAGCCTGACTCATCTCGACAAAGCTCCTGCTTCTGAATCGTCGTAAAACAAATCACAGCCGCCTTGCGGTCGAGCTTCCCACGCGCCATCCGGTCATTCAGGTCCGATCTCAATGTCGTCAATTCATCACGCCGGCTCATCAGGACGATCAAAAACGCCAGACATCCAGAGAAACCCAGCGTGAGGGCCAGAAATTCATGGTTGAAAGCCAGCCCCAGAAGCACCACTCCGCACAGGAACCCTGAAAAGCAATAAAGCAGTACAGCGGCCTGACGCGGATTCAGGCCAAGCCCGATCAACAGGTGGTGAATGTGCCGACGATCTGCCGCCGAGAGGGGCAAATTTCTCACCCATCTTCGAAAAATCGCCATCGCTGTATCAGATATAGGCAGCCCCATGGCCAGAATCGGGAACAGGATCGAAACAGCCGACGGCCCTTTCAATGATCCCTCCACCCCGATCACGCCCACCAACAGGCCGATCAGCAAGCTCCCGCTATCGCCTAGAAAAATGCAGGCTGGATGCCAGTTATAGAGTAGAAAGCCAGCCAGGCCTCCCGAAAGTGCGACTGAAAGTGCTGCCGGCCCCATGTTTGCTCCATGAAGCGCGATGATCGTCAGTGTGCCGCTCACCAAAAGCCCTACTCCACTTGCCAGCCCGTCCATCCCATCAATCAGGTTCCAGATGTTCATACATGCGATGAACCAGAACCAGGTGACCACAAAACTGGCAGGGCTGAAATGGATCGCAAAGCCTGCGAGGACAGTGTCCAGCGAAAATACGTTGAGATCGATCAACATTCCCAGACTGGAGATTTTTTCGATCCGGATTCCACAAAAATAAAGGATCAAAACAGCCAGAGACTGCCCAGCCAGCTTGATCCGGGGCCTTAGATCCTGCGTGTCGTCCAAAACGCCCACAATCAGAATCACCACCGAGGCCGCCCAGATCGCCAACTGATGAGCCGCCCATTGGGGTGCGGTTTCGTCGATCCCACGCGATCTCTGGATAAACGCCGCCATAATCATGCCTGCAAACAATCCCACAGCAAGCGCCAGCCCGCCCATCCGTGGAGTGGCTCCTATGTGGACCTTCCGGTTGTTGTCAGGCTTGTCAATCGCCCCTGCCCAACGCGCAAGTTGTGTCACCAGTGGAGTCGATAATACGCAAACCGTGAATGCAGCTGCAAAGATCAGTAGAAAATCGTTGGCATTCATCAGCTCAATTCTCCAGACCCTTGATTACAAATCATCAAAACTGCACACAAATCATCATCACAGACAATTTCAGATCTTGAAAACTGCCATTCAGGGGGCCGTTCAGAGTTTAAATAAGGCGAGCGCATCATTGAGGTCCAGTTCTCAGGGTTGCGACTTCCGTGTCAGTGACGGTCAGTATGGTGTGATTACATGATCAGGTCAAGCCCTAACCAAATCTTAGTTTGAAAAGTTGACGGAATTCATCCTGACCCTTTCGCCAAAATCCCTCAAAACGGCTGGACTTCAAGCTCTTAAAAAAATATACCCCTCTCAATTTTGAGATTTGTGGCCGTGCCCAACGACGAACGGGGATTCTTAAATGAATATACAGAAGCACTAAGGATCAGGCCGGAAATAAGTTCCGGTTTTTAAGCGAACCTTGGTCTATCGCCCTGCGGCTTCTTTCTACCCGGACTTGGCGCTAGCCCCGGTTGGTTTTCTAAATCGCCGAAACCGGGGGCTAGCGCCCTGCGGCTAGATTAAAACCAAGA
>Ga0208720_1000234_pt1 | contig 15157 bp, 13 predicted proteins | sample LakMenEpi20Apr10_FD_150716 | JGI IMG/M metagenome (GOLD analysis project Ga0208720, IMG submission 150716) | Freshwater microbial communities from Lake Mendota, WI - 20APR2010 deep hole epilimnion (SPAdes) | ecosystem: Environmental > Aquatic > Freshwater > Lake > Epilimnion/Euphotic zone ...
TGGGCTTCACCCCACCCTACAGGAACAAAGCCGCCCATGTAGGGTGGGATGCCTGGTGCCGCCCGCCTACCCAACAATCTTGACTTGACGGAGCACTAGGTAAATCCAGCCCAATCCAACCGGGGCTATCGCCAAGCCCGGCTAGGTAAATCCAATTCCAACCAACCGGGGCTATCGCCAAGCCCGGCTAGGCAAATCCAATCCAACCGGGGCGGCGAATATCACCGAACTGACTTCACCTCAGGCTTTGTCGCGATCATTCGCCGAGCCTGATTGGGGTCGAACCGGCGGTCGAACGGGAAGACGGTTTTCTGGCGTACACAGCGATAAATTCGGGCCGTGCGCACCACCATCCCACTGGCCTCAATCTGGATCGTTCCCAGAGGCTCAATCCGCTCGAACCAGCGGTCGTAACAGGCTGGCTCAATCTCGGGCTTGGCCGACATGCTGACCAGAATCCCGTCCCGACCAATATAATCTTCCGGACGCCCCCAGTCGGCAAAACCTCGACTGTCCTTGGCGTTATAGCACAGAACTCTGGTGGAGGGGTCGAGCTCGCGGGCCAGGTGGCCACTCTCATACCATCGACTGGTGAAAATGAAGTCGTCAGTGCCAGGCAGCCAGCCCTTCTCCTTCATCTGTCGTGTGAGTCCTGACCAAATCTGGCCATCAAGCGTCATATCCACCTTGGCAAGCCGTTGTCCGACAGGCCCGAGGCTGGCCCATGGGATCAAACCAAATCGTGCATGAAGCGAGACAAACAACGCCGCAATCAAGACAAAACCAGTCGCAAATCGAAGCTGCCTGACGGTGCCGTTGCGTCTCTCAAGCTGGGCCAGGGCATCGGCCCATTGCTTACCGATCAGTGGGAATGCCGGAATCAGGCCAACCAGTGACCAGTGAGGCAAGACCTGCTTGCGAGCCGCCACGAACAGGAAAATCATCGTGGCTGGCAAGGCGAGCGATAGCAGGAAGACTCGTGTATTCAGGGGTTTATCGTCTGTTGTGTGTTCTGGAAATCGACCTCGGGCCAGTGCGTAGATTCCGGCCACGGCGGGCCACCAGATCCAAGGCGTCAGATAGGCAATCTGGCCCCCGATTGCTCCGGCGAGAGTGGCTGGATTGAATCCACCGCCCGTGGCTCTACCACTTTGGAAAGCGAACGAAGCCCAGCTATGAGTGGCATTCCACCAGACCACAGGGCTGAACAGGATGGACCCGACCAGCACGGCTATCCACGGACCAGCTGAGAGCAGTGTCCGACGGCAGTTGGGGCGGATCAGGATGTATAAAACGGCCCCAAATGGGAGGAAGACGGCGTGATATTTGCTCAGCATGGCCAAGCCCCATGCCAATCCGACCTGGACCCATGCGACGGTGGCTTTTTCAGATTTTTCAGCTGCCGAGAGTGCCACGGCGAGCCTGTCCATCGTGAGCAGCCAGAAGAAGAGCAGGGGCCCATCGGGCAGGGCAAATGTCCCAGCGGCCACGGTGTGATAGGCCGATAGATTGAGTGCAAAAGCGGCCAGGATTCCGGCTTCTCGGCCAAACAGGCGACTGGTCAGGCGAAACATCAGCCCGGTGGAGCCTGCAAAAAGGGCGATAAAACCGAGCCTTGCGCCCAGTGAGGTGACGGTTTCAGGCGATTGGCCGAGCAGTGTCATGCCCACCGATTCCACCACCATAAGCATGGGCGGGTGATCGAAATAGGACGCCTGTGGATGTCTCAGAAACAAGGTGTGATAGGCTTCATCATTGCCGAGCGGGAACCATGCGGCGAGTCCCAGTCGCATGAGGGTCCCAAGGGCGATGAGTATGGCGAGCGGTTTGAGTCGGGCGTCCATGCCTGAGCCTTTTTGTTCGGTTTCAACCATTGTCGGGTTCAGACCCTTCAGTTGGGAATATTTCAGAATTTTAGCCGTTTTTGGATTCTTGAGGAGGTCAATGTGGGTTGACCAATCTGGCCTCCTGCAAATTCTTGCCGGGCCGCATCTATCGCCGATCTCGATCCGACAGGCGTTATCGTCATCACCATCGTCAAGAGTCACGCGATTGCAGACCCCTTGGTTCTATTCAAAACCAGTCGCGATTTGGTATTTTCTGTTCTTGAGAACCCCGCCCGCCCTCGATTTCAGATCCAATCCATCTGGGCGGACTTCAGAAAATGGGACACCCGGAACCGTAAGTCCATGAAAATTCACGAGTATCAGGCCAAAGAGTTGATGCGTGCTGCCGGTGTGGCCACGCCCGACGGAATTGTCATTAGCACCCCTGAAGAGGCTTTTGCCGCTTTCACCAAGCTTGGTGCGCCGCTTCAGGTGGTCAAAGCTCAGGTTCATGCGGGCGGTCGCGGCAAGGGGATCGCAGTCGGCCCTGACGACGATCGCAAGATTGCCCTCGAAATCGCTTCTGGCAACCGTGAACGTGGCCCGGGCATGGCCAAGGGCGTTCAGCTCGTAAAAACGGCTGAAGAAGCCAGAGACGCTGCCGCCAGCCTGCTTGGCAAAACCCTGGTCACTTATCAGACCGGCGAAGTGGGTTCCAAAATCAACAAGGTCCTGATCACGGTCGGCCACGATATCGTCAAAGAGCTTTATCTGGGCCTTGCCATTGATCGAGGCCTGCAGTGTCCTGTCCTGATGGCCACCACCGAAGGCGGTGTGGACATTGAGATAGTCGCCCACGAAACACCTGAGAAGATCCACCGCGAGCCGATCGACATCGGTGTCGGCCTGGCTGATTTCCAAGGCCGTAAAGTAGCCAAGGCTCTCGGTTTGCAAGGCAAGACAGCTGCCAAAGGCGCTGCCCTTGTGAAGGCTCTGGTCAAGCTGGCGATTGAAACAGACGCCTCTTTGATTGAAATCAATCCTTTGATTGTCACCGAAACCGGTGAGGTCATGGCGCTTGACGGGAAGATGAATTTCGACGACAACGCCCTGTTCCGTCACCCGGAAATTGCGGCCATGATCGACGTTGATGAAGAGGATCCAGCCGAGCTTCGAGCCGGTAAGTCAGGCCTCTCTTACGTCAATCTGGACGGCGATATCGCCTGTCTCGTCAACGGTGCCGGCCTGGCCATGTCTACCATGGACTTGATCAAGTACCACGGCGGAGAGCCTGCCAACTTCCTCGACGTCGGCGGCGGAGCCAACAAGGATCAAGTCCTTGAAGGGTTCCGGATCCTGCTGGCCGAGCCACGGGTTAAAGCCGTTCTGGTGAATATCTTCGGCGGAATTATGAAGTGCGATATCATCGCATCGGCGATTCTGGCTGCCTACGACGAGATCGACTTCCGGGTTCCTCTGGTCGTTCGTCTTGAAGGCACGAACGTCGAAAAGGGCATGGAGCTGCTGTCACAAAGCGGCCGCCCGATCATCGTCGCCAAGGGCCTCACAGATGCCGCCCAAAAGGTGGTCGCTGCCGCCAAGGGCAACTAATCCGGTCATTTCATAAAGAACAGTGGAACAGGCCTGATAGCGAATTCGATCCAACCATCGCACAGGCCTGATTTTCTCAATCATTCAGTCGATCATTTCCGAGAAATCAAACCATGAGCATTCTGGTCAATAAAGAGACACGCCTGATTTGCCAGGGCATCACCGGCAAGGCAGGCGAATTTCACTCCACCCAGTGTAAAGAGTACGGCACAAACCTGGTCGGTGGAGTGACCCCCGGCCGTGGTGGCCAAACGGCTGTCGGTGCCCCGGTTTTCGACACCTGCGTGGAAGCCGTCGAAAAAACCGGCGCCAACGCCACGATGATCTTTGTACCTCCTCCATTTGCAGCCGATTCCATCATGGAAGCTGCCGATGCCGGGATTGAGCTGATCATTACCATTACGGAAGGCATTCCGGTGGTGGATATGGTTCGAGCCGTAGCCTATCTGAAGGCCCACCGCCCGAACGTCCGTCTGATCGGGCCAAACTGCCCGGGTGTGATCACGCCTGGCCAGTGCAAAATCGGAATCATGCCAGGCTATATCCACAAGCCAGGCCGCGTGGGCGTGGTAAGTCGTTCTGGTACATTGACATACGAAGCTGTATGGCAGCTCACCAGCCTTGGGATTGGCCAAAGCACATGCGTGGGCATTGGTGGAGACCCAGTGAACGGGACCAGCTTCTCGGATGTCCTTCGGATGTTCGAAGCGGATCCTGACACCGATGCCATCATGATGATGGGCGAAATCGGTGGAAACGCTGAAGAGGAAGCGGCTGCACTGAAAAAGGCAGGCGTGATTACGAAGCCAATGGCGGCGTTTATCGCTGGCCAGACAGCCCCTCCAGGCAAGCGTATGGGCCATGCTGGAGCGATCATTTCAGGTGGTTCCGGAGCAGCTTCCGACAAAATCGCTGCCCTGCTGGACGCCGGTATCGTGGTGGCAAACTCTCCAGCAGATATGGGAATTAGCCTTCAAAAAGCCCTTAAGGGTTGATCGATTCTGAGGGATTTAAAACTGGGCGTTGCCGGTATGAACCTGCAACGCCTGTTTTTTATTGGTTTACTTTACAATCCTGAACTTTAAATGAGGAAGCGATCGCTTTTAACTACCTCATTTGACGAGGATTCGTTACAATGCATATTGATAATCTCCGTCGCGGTGGGCGAGTCTCGTCTGCATGATCGATGGTCGGCTATGTACAGAAGGTATTTGGAATGCGTCGGACCCGTTGCCGGGAAGTGGCTCTGCAAACGCTCTACCAAAGAGACCTGAACCCCGGGCTGCCTGCCCGTCAGGTAAATACTTTTGTACGCCGACGTATGAAAAATACGCCGCTTTTGCTCGACTACACCAAAGCTCTGATTGAAGGTGTGGAATCGCATAAGCCTGAACTGGATGCCCATATTCAAGCTGTGGCCGAAAACTGGCGGCTCGACCGCATGGCTGCACTCGACCGAAACATTCTGCGGATCGGTCTTTATGAGATCCAAAAGGGTGGCAGGGACACACCACCGAACGTGGCAGTGAACGAGGCTCTGGAGCTGGCCAAGCGATATGGCTCGCCCAATTCCACCAAATTTATCAACGGTCTCCTCGACCGATTCCTACCCGGCCACTCTGCCGCTTTCAACTTCGGCGACCCACTGCCCGGCCAGCCTGAACCTGAGCCTGAAGTGATTGCCGAGCCTGAGGTTGCAGCTGAAGTGGCTGATCCCGCTGTTGCTGAAACTGAGGTTGCGGCTGAAGTCGTTGAGCCAACTATTGTGGCTGAGGTTGTCGCCTTGGTCGAACCTTCTGAACCGACTTCTGAGGCTGAACAGCCCGTAGCGGAATGATGTGTGCATACAGAAACCTGTTTCTGTATCGACACTTAAATACTTTGAACCGATTCTGACGGAAGCGAACATGGCAACCTGGTGGGAACGTCTAAAATCAAGCCTGGCCCGCACCGCCCGACTTTTTGACTTTCGGAGCTGGTTTGGGCGCAAGGTGGATCAAAATCTGCTGGACGACCTCGAATCACGCCTGATTCAGGCCGACGTCGGAGTGAAGGCCACCAGCCAGATCATCGAAGATATTCGCATCCGATTTGCCAACGAGACCGCCGACACCGCCTTGGTCGAGTTCCTCAAAAAACGGCTGGTCGACCTGCTCGAACACAATGAAGACGGTCAGCCTGAACCGGTCGTCACAGAGCCTGCTCCTGGAACTCCCAAAGTCATTCTGATTGCCGGGATCAATGGGGCGGGCAAAACCACATCGATCGCCAAGCTCTCAAAACGGCTCACGGATCAAGGCCATTCTGTGGTCCTTGCCGCATGCGACACGTTTCGTGCAGCCGCTGCCGATCAGCTCAGCATTTGGGCCGATCGTATCGGAGCCGATATTGTCAGGGGAAACCCTGGAGCGGATCCTGCCAGCGTAGCGCATGATGCTTGCCAGAGAGCACTTTCGCGAAATGCCGATTATTTGATCGTAGACACCGCCGGCCGGCTCCACACGCAGGAACACCTGATGCGTGAAGTGGAAAAGATTCGAAATATCATCGCCAAGAAGATTCCGGGCGCACCTCACGAGTGCCTTCTGGTATTGGATGGCACGATCGGTCAGAATGCCTTGAAGCAGGCCGAAGTTTTCACAAAATCGCTGACCTGCACGGGCGTGATTCTGACAAAGCTCGACGGCACAGCCAAGGGCGGAATTGTGATCCCGATTCGCCGACAGCTCGGCCTGCCGGTGAAATACATTGGTGTGGGAGAGGGTGTGGACGATATGCATCCTTTTGACCCAAAAGAGTTTATCAATGCCATGATTGGTGATTGATTTCCGTGGCGTATTAAAATAGAAATCAGGCGGATCCGTGAAATTCATGACGGTTCCGCCTGATACAGTCGCTCTTGAAATGAAACAGCGACTATTTCAATGTGCATTGGTTTTATCGGTCATTCATTTATTGATGCTGATCCTCGGTTCACGATTTTTTCATCTGGAGCCATCAGGGAATCAAAATCAGCCCAGAGACATGGCGATTGCAATCATTAAAGCCGAATCGCCTGAATGGGCCCAGCGGTGGTATCATTGGGATGCATTATGGTTTGTACATTTAAGCCGGTTTGGGTATCAATTGGAAAGAGATTCTGAAGGCGACTTAAGCCAGTCGAATATTGCATTTCCACCGGGCCTGTCGCTTGTGATTCAGGGCCTCGGTCAAATTGGGATCAATCCGTGGTCAGGCGTATTGATGATCAACCTATTTGCAGGATTTATGGCAAGTCTGGGGCTGGGTTTGCTGGCATATCAAATCACAGGATCGCAAAAAACCGCTCAATGGTCGATGATTGCATTGACAGTCTGGCCGTGGCATTTCTTTATGGTCGCGCCTTATCAGGAATCCATAGGAATGGCCTGCGCATTCTGGGCTTTGTATTTAGGGGCGCTCAAGAGGATCTGGCCGGCTTTTATACTCTCCTTGATTTCAGGCATATTTCGGCTGAATGCTGTGGGATTTTTTGGAGGATTAATATTAGGCACATGCCTGGAAATGCTGCTTAAAAAATCATCGAAAAATCATGCTCGATGGATTGCAATCGGTTCAGGACCAATTCTCGCATGGTTGTTTTTACTGGGCTATTTTCAATTCAAATTTGGAGACGCCCGAATTGGAGTCTCGATTCAAACCGCCTGGGGCCGCCACGAGCCGAGTGTGGAAGGGTTGTTCCACAGTCTGATTCAGCCGTTCGTCCAAAAAATGACGGGTACAGCATGGCTTGACTGGTTTGCGGTCTGGATTGTCATGGCTTTGATCGCATCCACGATTTGGACAAAATTGGGACCAGTTTGGTCGATGTCACTGATTGGCCTTCTGGTTCAGTCGCTTTCGACAGGTTCCGTGATGAGCTTTGGTCGATTGATGCTTCTGGGCGCACCATTTTTTGTAGGTTTAGGTAGTTTGGCTGAAAGTCGGCCACGATTGGCTTTAGTACTATCCATATTTTCTGGTTTGATCCAGATCATCCTGTTCTGGAGATTCGGCCACGGCCAATTCGGAGGATGACAAAGTAGGGTGGGGTGAAGCCCACCTTCTTCTACGGCGAATCACCCATTATCGAGACAAACCCGTTTCACAATAATACGTTAACCTATGTGAAAAAATGCGTGTCCTCTTAATTGGCATGTCCTCGTATTCGCTCGTCCCAACTCTCAGCCAGAAACGATTCCAAAAGAAATTTGTTTGACATAACGTCTCATCTGGTCGAGAATAATTGATGACTCTGCCAGCGCAAGATCAGACGCCCACTGTGGAACGTTTGATTCTGTTCCTTCCGACACAACACGCCTTGCGAATCTGTTTGCCATTCGATCCTTCCGCCCTATCTGTGGAGCCCCTCTCATGATGCGTATCGAACTTGGCCAGACCAGCCCTTATTGCGACCGTCGATCGCGCCGCAGCTTCCTCCAGCTTGGTATCGCCGGTATGGCGTCCGTCGGACTTCCCGACATCTTAAAAGCCAAAGCTGCGAATGCAGGAAAGTCTGGTCAAACCGGTAAGCAAAATTCCGTCATTTTAATTTGGCTTGACGGCGGCCCAAGCCACCTCGATATGTATGACATGAAGCCTGACGCCACTGAGCTTTACAGGGGTTTGTGGAAGCCGATCACGACCAAAGTTCCAGGCTTTGACATCACCGAGCTTTATCCAAAACAGGCCCAGCATACCGATAAATTCTCGATCGTTCGATCGCTGCATCATGATACTGGCGATCACTTTGCAGCAGCTCACCGAATCCTCACCGCCAAGGCCATGGGCGTGAGCGGTGCCAATACCACCCAGCGTTTCCCTTCTCTGGGCGCCATCGCCACCCGCCAACGCGTGAACCAGAAGCCCGGCGTTCCACCCTACGCCTCCGTTCCGGTGGCCAGCAGCGTCGGCTTGGTGCCTGGCTATTTCAGTGGCCAAATGATCGGCATGCAGTTCGACCCGTTCCAGACCGGTGGCGACCCCAACGCACCGAACTTTTCAGCCAACGATTTAACCCTTTCCCAAGGCCTTTCGATCAAGCGTCTGGAAGATCGTCAAACTTTGATGAGCTCCATGGACGGCGCCTGCCGCAATTTTGATAACCTGCGGAAAACTCAGGCTGTGGATAAGTTTACGGAACAGGCGTTTGAGCTTGTCACCGGCCCGGCCGCTCGCGATGCGTTCAAGCTCGATACCGAAGACCCGCGCCTGCGCGATCGCTACGGCCGTCACTCGTGGTCCCAAAGCATGTTGCTGGCCCGTCGGCTGGTCGAGGCTGGAGTGTCGTTCGTGACCGTCCACTTGGGTGGCTGGGATCATCACTGGGATCTAAAGTCTGGCTACGACAACTATTTGCCGAAAGTGGACGAAGGCGTTGCCGCCCTGTTTGAAGACTTGGATCAGCGCGGCCTGCTCGAGACCACTCTGGTGGTCCTGTGTGGCGAATTCAGCCGAACTCCCAAAATGAACGACGGTGGAAACGGTGGTCCAGCCGGCAGCAAGGGCACTCCAGGGCGTGATCACTGGGGCAATTCGATGTTCTGCCTGTTGGGCGGTGGCGGTGTGAAAGGTGGCCGACTTGTGGGCTCGACCGACAAGATGGGTGTATATCCAGCCTCTCGGCCAGTCACCCCATCTAACCTGCATGCAACGGTTTATAAGGTCATGGGGATTGATCCGCAGATTGAGATCATGGACCCGGAGGGCCGTCCGATGGCGGTTCTGGACGATCCGACCCCAATTCACGAACTCTTCTGATGACCGTCTGTCGAACTGCCCATCCAGCCTTTCAGCCATTCGACCATTCTGCCTGAAAATGAACTTTTGGGCAGGACATGATCGAATCCAGCCGCTTGGGCTGCGGCAAATCGGGCTGTATCGACGTGCGAACCGAATCCTGCGAGAATCAAAGGCGGCTTGACGAGCGATCGCAAGTTTTCCCAGGCGGCGGTATTGCCTGGCTCGATCATTCCCATATCAACAATCACAGCCTTGACTTGCGGTGATTCTTCGAGCATCTTGGCAAATGGAGTGAACCCAGGGCTGACCCGCATGGGCAAGTCCAGTGAACGAGCCGTGGCGGTCACTCCAGCTACGAAGAAAAGATCTTTACAGAGAAGGATCCCAACTGGTTCGACTTTTTCTGGTGTGGTCACGATGCAGGAAACCTGTTCTTTTGTTGGGCTCAAACTCGTTCCAGAACCCACTTGGTGAAACCGTCAAGGTCGGGGACAATGGCCGTCGGGCTGGCGGTCTGTAACTTACTGGCAGGATAGGAGTTTGGAATGGCTACCACGTGCATTCCGGCGGCGATGGCGGCTTGGATACCCGCCAGGCTGTCTTCCACGGCGGTGGTTTGATCGGGTTTCAGGTCGGGTACGGTCTTACGCAAAAGCTCGATCGCTTTGTTATAACCTTCGGGATCAGGCTTGCAATCAGCTGTATCTTCAGCTGATATAATGCCTTGGAACAGGTGCTTGATACCGAGGATGTCGAGCGCCAGCTCAATTTCGGCTCTGAGGGCGCCTGAGCAGACGACGACCGGAATTTTTTCTGAAAGTTTTTGGACGCATTCCACAGCACCTGGGAAAAACACAAGCTCCTCGCGGGCTCGTTCCAGATAGCGTACAGCCTTGCGTTCGATCAAGGTTTGTAACAGTTGAGAGTCGCAGGGCTTATGATGATCGGCCATGGCTACGGAGAAGCAGCCGCGGTCGTCGTAGCCGAGATAGCGATCGTTGTAGAGCTGTTCAGTGAGTGTAATGCCTTGTGTGGCAAGTTGTTCCGCGAACAGGACGAGGTGCAGGTGTTCGTCGTTGACGATGATTCCATTGAAGTCGAAGACGACGGCTCGAATCACGAGAGGATTTCCTCAGGGCATTAAAATAGGTACCGACGCCGGAAATTCGGCGTCGGTTGCGAAAAAAGTCAGTCAGGTCACGCACGGGTGACATTCAATCAACAGTTCCGACAACAGTTCCGAATCAGATGGCTTCAGGGCCACGTTCGCCGGTCCGGATCCGGATACATTCATCCAGTGGGAGGATGAAAATCTTGCCGTCGCCAATCTTTCCTTCAGCGCCCGTTCGGCCCGCCTGAATGATCGCTTCCACGGTGGGTTCAACGAAGTCGTCGTTCACAGCGATTTGGAGTTCGATCTTACGCAGAAGATTTACAGTGGTTTCCGTACCGCGATAGACTTCGGTGTAACCCTTTTGTCTGCCAAATCCTTGAACTTCGGTCACAGTGAGTCGAAATACTTCCACATGTGACAGCGATTCTTTGACAGCTTCCAACTTGCTTGGCTGGATGATCGCAATAATCAGCTTCATGAGAGTTTCTTTTCTGTTCATAGGACCATGGCTGCTGGTTGATCGCCTGGCCTTTGAGGATGAGCCCTTTTCATACGCGAGCGTTCGTTCTTCCAGATAACTTATCAGAAAAGCTAACTCTTTTCCATGCCACGATGTAAACCAGTCACGAGAATCTTGTTCCGAATTTTGTAAAAAAAGTTCTAGATATCGTCCTCTGGATGCGATATAGTATTGGTCAGTTCCCCGGTGGTGTAACGGTAGCACAGGAGTTTTTGGTACTCTTAGTTCAGGTTCGAATCCTGGCTGGGGATTGAGCCAAGGCGGCGTCCATTCAAACGGACGTCGCCTTGCTGCGTTTCTAGAACCCTGCACCTGTTACAATCCGTTACTTTATTTTTACTCCGGTTTGTTTACTCTCAATGTATCGCCGATTGAATCCGGTTCGATCCTTCTTGGAAAGATCATGGGCTGATGTGATGAAAGTCTTAATTTCAAAACGGGTTGTAGCCTTTTCTTGCGTAGCAATTGCCGGCGTTTCAATCCTCTCCGTGCTCTATGCACAGCAAAGGCAGGGGCCTCCAGGGCCTCGATTTGGTGAAGTCATTCCTGGGTTCGCCCGAAATCAAATCGAACTGACCAAAGATCAGGCCCAAAGTCTGGAACTGCTCGAAGCCAGCGTTCGTGAAAAACTTGCGAAAGTTCTTACCGCCGAACAAGTGGAAAAGCTCAAAAATCCACCTCCCCCACCACGATTTGGCGGACCTGGCCTCCCAACTCCACAAAGACGCCAGCAAGTGGACACCACCCCCGACCCAACACCAGGTCCAAAACTTCTGCTCGGTGGATCGCTTGCGTCTGTTGCCGATCCTAAAACAGGACAATGGTTTACAACCTCTGGAGCCGTGACCGAAGGTATTCTTGGAAACCACAATGAGGAAGTTTCAGGGCGAGGCTTCAGGCTCAATTCCGCACCTTCCCCAGATTCCAAAAATACACCCTCCGGCATGGCTTCCGTCATGATCTCTGGACTCAAGCCTGCCGAGGGTCGTTGGCTTAAAGTACGTATCCAGGGCCTTGCTCAAGAAGGCTTTAAGGTCGATAAAGAAAACCTTTACCTGCGAGTGGATTATTTTAAGGACAAGGGCGCGAACGCTTTGGACTTTGTGAAGAAGTCGATCGCCACGCAAGTCGAAAATTATCGCACAGAACTGGTCGATGAAGGCACCAACCAGTCGCTTGGAAATGCAAGCTGGCACAGCTTTTCGATTCAGGTGCGCACACCCTTGCCCGAGATCGATTCCGCTCGTATTTCGATCGGATTTGGGGATGGGGCAGGGGCCACCGACAACGGCGAATTCTGGGTCAGAGAGCTGGAAGTCACTCCCATCCCTGATCCAGCCGAATATCTGAGACCCGCCAAGCCGGCTTCAGATCAAAATCCGCCGGCCCTGGCATCGCTCGTAAAGATTTCTGAGAAATGGTTCTATGACCCTCGCGGAGGAGATCGCAAGGTTCCCGATGCGTTCGATCAGACCAACGCCGATCGCTTGTTCCTGCTCACCGACCGCCTCGAAGCTCCGTTTGCGAATAATACAACGGCTTGGCTGCGCAAGGGTTATTACGGCCTGGACGGAAAAGTGGTGACCAAAGAGCGGTTCGTGCCTGACAGCGTTGTGATCAAATTTACCAGCGACCATCTGGTCATGAAGGCCAAGAACTTGCCGAATCATCCTACGGCCGTCTTTCCCGATCGATCAAGGTTCCTTGATGGGAATCCCGGAGCCATCGGAGAGCAGAACAACACCTGGTATATCCCTTTGCGACCAAAGCTCAATCCGAAACCAGTGGCCATGAAGCCTGGTGGAGGTCGCGCCCTGCCCATGGGAGCAATCGGGGTGGCTGTGAATGGGGTGGTTTTCTATAACCCGTTCGATGCCGACATCACAGACGCCATCTGGAGGATGGACCGATGCTGTGGTCATCCTGGCCCGAATTCGACCTATCACTATCACAAATATCCCTCGTGTGTGAACACGCCGTGGGACGACGATGGGACCAGCCATTCGCCCCTGATCGGGTTCGCCTTCGACGGGTTTGGCGTCTATGGCCCTTATGAAGCCAATCGCGAGCTGGCAAAAGATTCTAAAACGAACCCACTGAGCGACTTCAACCTGCATGAAGACGAAGCCAGAGGGCCGCATTATCACGTCACGCCCGGTCAGTTTCCGCACATCATTGGCGGCTATTGGGGCGTGATGGAGACCAGGAATCGGCCTCGGCGGTTGTTTGGCCTGATGGAGTGACTGTTAAAAAAACGCTTTAACCGTATCAGCTCGAGTAACTCACGCCGCCGCCGGCGTGGCTGACTTTATAGACGAGTTGTTCGAGCTGAACGGAGAGGTCCACAGAGACAACGCTCACATCGGCTGGAACGCTGAGCGCGACAGGGGCGAAATTGAGGATCCCCCTAATGCCCGATTCTGTGAGCTTGTTGACCACCTCCTGAGCCACCTCCGCAGGGACAGTCAGTGCGGCGATCGAGATTCCGTGTGATTTGGCGATTTCTGGAAGCTGGTCAATGGAATAAACTGGGTAGTCCTGAACGATGGTGCCGGTCTTTTTCGGGTCGTTGTCAAACACGGCTGCGATACGGAATCCGTGCTTATCAAATTCTTTATAGCGAATCAGAGCTCTGCCGAGATTGCCGAGTCCGACGAGTGCGAGCGGCCAGAGTCGATCGGTTCCGAGGGCTTTTCGGATCGAGCTCTGAAGTTCGTCGATTTGATATCCGATGCCCGGGTGGCCAAATTGGCCAAAAAAGGCGAGATCTTTACGCACCTGAGCATCGCGAAGGTGCAGCATGTTGGCAATCTGAGTACTGGAGACCCGTGTTAGCCCAGCGGCTTGAAGGGCTTCGAGTTGTCGGAGATATAAACTCAATCGGCCGACCACGGCACGTGGGGCAAGTCGATCGTCAGGCTGTATCTTTTTGGGTTTTTCAGACATTCCAGGAGGGACCCGTCGGGCCTTATTTTGGATTTGTCAAAGGTCGATTCAAGAGAATCAGAATCGAGATTATGAACAACCTTCGTGAAATCTATATCGAAGTATTCCGATAAGAAGCATAAAGATCAAGTGGCAACTTTTTGAAGAAAGTTTTTAGCAGCCGATTTATGGGCATTTCAATAGAACTTGGCTCATGCCCGATTGCTTTTTTTCTGATGCGCTGAAATCGTGTGCTAACGCTCAGCGTCTAGATTTTTGACGGATTGCCACATAAACCGGGACTGATTCTCGGGCTGATTCTAAATATTCTGGCTCACGATTCGAACATAAACCATATGACGCTTCATAGCGTAATAGTCTATAATGGATATGATACAGCGAATTCCTAAAATTCGCTTCCCTCATGCTCAGGAAAGGTTCGGTAAAATCTGATGATCGGGTTTGATCCTCTGTACATGATGATGCTCGCACCAGCTATGCTGCTTGCTGCGTGGGCCCAGTGGAAAGTTCAATCCGCATTCAGCCACGGGGCGAAAATCCGATCGGCTTCCGGACTAACAGGCGCCCAGGCCGCCAAACGGATCCTGGAAGCCGAAGGAATTTACAATGTGGCCATCGAACCGATCGACGGCATGTTGAGCGACCATTACGACCCAACTCACAAAGTCTTGCGGCTTTCATCGCAAGTCTACGGCAGTAACTCCATCGCCGCCCTCGGTGTCGCCGCCCACGAAGCGGGCCACGCCGTGCAGGACGCCACCCGCTACCCACTGCTTGTCATACGAAACGCCGTGGTGCCTCTGGCAAACATCGGCTCAAATGCATCGTGGGTTCTGCTCTTCGCTGGTATGCTGCTCCAGATCACCCAGCTTTTCATTCTTGGTGTGGCCGCTTTCTCGCTGACCGTCTTCTTCCAGGTTGTCAATCTGCCTGTCGAATTCGACGCCAGCCGAAGAGCCAGAAACGCCCTGTTGATGACCGGCCTCGTCCACCCTGATGAAGATCGCGAAGTCGGTCGAGTCCTGAACGCAGCCGCCATGACTTATGTGGCCGGCACCATCACTTCGATCCTGACGCTCGTCTATTACCTGATCCGATCAGGACTTCTGGGCGGTAGCTCCGACGATTGATTGAGCGAACCCGGCAACATTATTAAACAACAAAAGCGTGCGTCCGGATGATCCGATACGCACGCTTTTTTATTTATTGACGTAGGATCAGGCCTGAAATAACTTCCCGTTTTTAAAACCAATTAACCGGGGCTATCGCCAAGCCCGGCTAGGTAAGCAGGGCGAAAGTCAGTGATTTCTTGGTTCGAATCTAGCCGCCGGGCGCTAGCCCCCGGTTTCTTCGAAGTAGAAATCCAACCGGGGCTATCGC
>Ga0208720_1000235_pt1 | contig 15085 bp, 7 predicted proteins | sample LakMenEpi20Apr10_FD_150716 | JGI IMG/M metagenome (GOLD analysis project Ga0208720, IMG submission 150716) | Freshwater microbial communities from Lake Mendota, WI - 20APR2010 deep hole epilimnion (SPAdes) | ecosystem: Environmental > Aquatic > Freshwater > Lake > Epilimnion/Euphotic zone ...
ATAATTTTATTTTTTATAATTTTATTTTTTATAATTTTATTTTTTATAATTTTATTTTTTATAATTTTATTTTTTATAATTTTATTTTTTATAATTTTTATTTTTTATAATTTTATTTTTTATAATTTTTATTTTTATTTGTTATAATTTTATTTTTAAGAAAAATAAAAATTATAACAAAAGTATATTTTAAATTATTGTGTGAATAATATATAAAATGTTGTCAGAAAAAAAAGCTTCTAACAATGGAAATAATGAAGACTATTTGAGTGGATTGTCAAAATCTTTTTCAAACATGTATGATGATTTTCAAAGTAATAAACAGGTGAATTCAATTCAAGAACAAGTGAACAATTTAGCAAAAAGTACAACTGATATTTTAGAAGATACATTTAATTTAAATCCGGATCCTTTTGCGAATCCAAATCCTGAACCTTTTGTGCAGCAAAATATTCCAAATATATTATCTCCCCGTGTATCTCAGGGGTTACCACAAGAATTAACTTCGGCCTTGCCACAAGGGTTATCATCGGGGTTGTCTCGAGGTTTGCCTGAATTATCAAATAAATCTCAAAATATTTCATTAGCATCAGCATCAAAATCATTTATGGACATGGTTGAAGAACCAGTAAAATTATTTTCTGGCGTTTTTTCTTCAGAAAGTGCAAAATCTACATCGCAAAATGAAATATTTAAGGCATCTGAATCTTCAATATTAGAAACAATTATCACTACTATATTATTAGTTGTTTTTCTCATATTAATTGGAATTTATGCTATACAATATTTTTACAAAATTGATATTGTTGCTAAAATAAAAAATATATTCACAAATCATCCCGAAGTTGAAATTAAGGTAGAAAAAGAAAAAGAAAATGAACCCGAAAAAAAAGATGCCATTGATAATGATGTCTCACAAATATTAAGAAAACCACAAGTATTTAATATTCCTGAAAATAATTTTATATATGGCGACGCACAATCAGTTTGTAAAGCATATGGAGCAAGATTAGCAACATATCCAGAAGTCGAAGAAGCTTATAATAAAGGTGCTGAATGGTGTAATTATGGCTGGTCGGAAGGGCAAATGGCATTATTTCCAACTCAACAAAAAACATTTGAAGAATTACAAAAAATAGAAGGACACGAAAATGATTGCGGAAGGCCTGGAATAAATGGAGGATTCATTGATAATCCGAAATTAAAATATGGGGTTAATTGTTATGGATATAAACCAAGAATTAATAAAATAGAAAAAGAAATGATGGAAACATCAAGTATATATCCAAAAAATGAAAAAGATATTGCCATAGATAAACGTGTTGAATATTGGAAGGAACGATTATCAGAAATAATAGTTTCACCATTTAATAATAATAAATGGAGTAAAACATAATTATTTGTATCTTGTCTTTATTTTTGATAAATTACTCTTTAAATTAAGAAAAATATAATTAATTTTTAATTTAAAGAACTTGCATTTTAAAAGTGAATATCTTCTTCAATCGCATTTATTGATATTTTTTTTCTTGTTTTATTATTTGTTTTATTGAGTGTTTTATTTCTATTAGTTTGATTTGTTTTAGGTTGATTCATTTTAGTTTTATTTTTTTTATCATTGACATTTTCTACAATTTTTTTAGTTATATCTTTTGGAAATTTTACATTTTTAAAATATATTTCTTCTTCCTCTTCCTCTTGTTCTTGTTCTTGCTCTTGCTTTTTAAGTTTGGAAGGCTTCGGTTTAAAATATATTTCTTCTTCCTCTTCCTCTTGTTCTTGTTCTTGTTCTTGCTCTTGCTCTTGTTCTTGCTCTTCAAGTTTGGAAGGCTTCGGTTTAAAATATATTTCTTCTTGCTCTTCCTCTTCATCTTCTTCATGTTCCTCTTTTTGGTCTTGTTTTTCTTTGGGTTTAAAAAAGGTTTCTTCTTCTTCTGTATCGCTCAATTCTACTTTTTTAGGTTTTCTAGTGAATTGAAGTTCTTCTTCTGAATCTGATTTTGAAATTCCTAAATCTTGCATTCTTTTTAAATATTCACCCGGTTCGTAAGATATGCCATAATTTTCATCTTTATCGCGACTTTTACGAAGTATGTCTTTCTCCAATAATTCATCAAATGGCCTTTTTCCTGGTTTCTTTTTTTTATATTTTGTTTTATTATCTTTGTCATAAATTTCTTGCAAATATTTATTTATTGTTATTTTATTTTCAATCGCATCATTTAATTTTTCAGACGATTTTATAATATCCAAATCTATTTTTTCACTATTTGACTCATTTAATATTAATTTGTATGTTGGATAAACTCCTCTTTTTCTTTGAAATGAAGCTGGAATTATAATTACTACCATTTTAGATGTATCATCAGAATAATAGGCTGCAAATTCTCTTTTGTTAAATCTAGTTTCAGCAATAAATTTTATTGAAATAAATAAGGTTGAAATTTCCAAATCTGTAAGCAAAATCCATAAATCAAAATTTGTCGGAATAAATCCTTCACTCATGATCAATTCACGAAATGTCATTGTTTTATCTTGCAATTGTGTTGTATCAATTTGCCCTTCTTCATTTAAAATGCTAATTAACCCGATTGTTTGTGTTTTATTTTGTTGATTTTGTGTGTAATAGTTATATCTTTCAAGCAATAACTCTTTTATTTCCGATATTGTCATAGTTTCACCTTTCATTTTTTTTAACAAATTTATTATTAAATATAATCCACAATTGTGACTTCCAGAATATATAATTTCTTTGTAATTTTGTGGGAACATGCTTCGTGGATATTTGTTATATATATTTGTTGGTTCTGAAATTTCATATTTTTTATTATAATCGGGATTTAGAGTGTCATCCAATATTTCTTTATTTGAGTAAGTACTATATGTTATCAATGGGTTTGACGTATCATATGTTTTACCCATTTTATATTTATTGATACCCATTGATTTTAATTCTCTAAAATATTCTTGTGTTATCATATTTTCTAATAAAATAATTTCATTAGAATTTATTTTATATTTAATTTTCATAAATGATAAAAATGAATTAGGTTTAAAAATAAAAGATGAAATGCGATTGTATCTTATTAATTCATCTGCTATTTTTCCAAAATATATAATTTCATTATCTTTATTTGTTACCAAATTATTTTTAGGTAAAATTAATCCACATTTTTCATTATTCATTACAGCACATAAATTTACATTTTTACTACATTTAGTCACATCATCATTCACACAATTTGTTAATTTATCTATTTTAATATTATCAACATCATACCCATCTTCTTCAGATAAAAAAGTAATATATTCATCAGTTAATTGACGCAACAATTCTTGAACTGTTTTTAATTTATCTAAATAAGATTTCATTTTATCATTACATTCATTCGCAATTAATCTTCTTTGATTTAAATTTTTATAATCATTTAACAAAATTCTTATAACATTTCTAAAAATATTATAATAATTAGTTTCCAATTCAATTCGTTTCACAAATTTAGCCCTAGTTCCATCACCCGAGGTTGCCATTAATGTATCTGAATCGACTTCATATGTTGAATTATATTCAATATCAATCACATTTATTTGTTTAGTTTCTTGTTTTATAATTGGTTCTCTTATTGGTATAAATTGATTTGTATCTGTTAAAAATCCACTAATTACACCATCTTCAACTACACGACAAAATCCATTTATTTCATCATCCTGACAAGATATGGGCATTGACGAATTTTTATCATTTACATCATAATATGTCTGTAAAAAAACAAATGTTGTTTCATAATCTTGTGCCCATGAAATATCATCCATATAAGAAAACTCATAATCACATTTATTATTTTCAACACACTCAGGTTCTTCATCTTCTTTTGTCAGTGATGTTAATGCTGATGGGTAGCAAGGTAAGTAGCCTTCAATTGATAAATCGTTATTATATGCCACAACACCAATAACTTTTCCTTCATAATTTAAAATTTGTTTTTTTATTGTATAATCCATATTTTTTAATTTTTTAATCAAATCATCCAATAAGATTGGCTGTTTAAAGTTATATTTACTTTTTGGATAAACAGATACGGGAACACATTTGTCTTTTAACACAGGTTTTATAATTTTTGCAAATACAGATCTTAATGTTTTTGTTAATTTTCTATCATATTCGCTAAAATATTTTGTTATTTCCAGTTTGCGCTGGGTTTGTTCATATAAATATACTGGTTCAAATATATTTTCATTTTTTATAATAATTATTGTTTTTTTTCTAGAATTATACATATGAGTTTGGTAATGATTTGTCGGACAAATCATCTCGATATTGCTTGTCATATCCACATTTACAACATTTAAAATGATCATGTTTATTCCATAACGCATCAGACGTTTATTTGGCATACACACAATATCCCACAAATATGTATAATCTATGTGTGAATTTTTATTTCTTAAAAAAATTTTAAAATTTTCCAAAGAATTTACTACTTTATTAAAAAAATCTTTTATTTTTATTTTGTAATCAATTGCTGGAAGTGAGCTATTCTCACTCACAACTTCAATTGGAATTGTTGGAGATTCATCATTTTTAAATGATCTTTTATATAACTTAGATTTATAATGCTGTTGTTTAGCATTTTCATCGACTTCGACCTCTGATGAATAAAATATATTTACTAAATCACCATTTTGATATTTTATATAATCATCAATTTTTATGGATTTTATTATAATTTCAACCATTTGTCTTACTCTTGGAACTTCTGTTTTTTCACTTTTGGGAAAATATTTTGTTATCAATGGCTCATTTTTTTTTGTTTTAATATTATAATATTTCTTTTTATAAAATAAATAATTTGCTATACAAGCTATAAATGATTTCTTTTCACTATATTCAATTCCAGTTCTTAATAAACATTTTTTATTTGGTTTAAGATTATTTTTTTCAATACATTCAGAATTTACTTCATGTAAAAACCTTTGAGCAACATCAGGCAGTAATCCACGACGATATTCCGGCAATTTAGTTCCATAACTACTCCCATCTTTTATATATTTGTCATCTTTATCTCTAACAGACTGAATTATTAATTCATCTTGTCTTTTTCTTTCAATTATTGTCATATTTTCACTCAATGCCGTTTTTGAATCAATACTACACTCTTTTCTTTTATTCAATGCAGAACTTAAAATATCAAAACAACATGGAACACATAATTCTTTTTCTTTTCCATTTTTATCAATATATTTTCTTTTTTGAGAATGAAATCCTGGATATTGTTTTTTATTTTTTTGATTGATAAACTCGTAAACAAATCTATCTTTTGGAACAGTTTTACTGTCAGCAGGAATAATAGCATCTTCAACACGACTTACTTTTGGACCACATTTTCCAGCCAATATATCTTTTTCTGTAATCATTTTATTTGTTTTTAAGCACCAAAATCGTGGACACATATAATAAAATGTTTTGCTTTCATCGGTTGGATCGCTAGAATATTTCATAAAATCATTTTCTTCATTTAAATCTTCACCATATTCTTTAATTATTGAATCTTTTTCTTTTTTTGTTAATATTATAGGCTGACGTCTTACAGTACTTGTCATGTTGCAACTTCTAGTATAATCAAAACTATCTAACGTTGATTTTCCAAAAATTTCTTTAGCTTTGTTTTTTAATTGTTCTGTAAAATAATTTGGCCCTACAAGTTTCATTCCTGTTGGATCTATAATGTTCATTTGAACTTCATCTCCTTCATCACCTTCATCACCTTCATCTCCTTCATCTCCTTCTTCATCACCTTCATCACCTTCATCTCCTTCTTCATCTCCTTCCAATTCTTCTGAATCTTCTGAATCTTTAGGAAATTCCAAGTCATTTTCACCGTCAATAATTTCAATTACATCATCTTCGTCCGAACTTGATTCTTCTGACGAACTACTTTTAATAGTAGGATTCAATTTACTTACATCTATGTCTATAAATGTGTTTACTATTGGCTGATCTTCTTCAATAACATTTTCTTGTTCTTGTTCTTGTTTTTGTTCTTCTTCTTCTTTTTGTTCTTCTTCTTCTTTTTCCAACAAAATATTTAAATCTTCATCATTTGATTCATCGTCACTCATATCCAAATTATATTGTTTTTCTTCAGTTGTTTCTTTTTTTGGAAAGTAAATTTCTTCATTGTCATTTGAAATTTCTGATAAATTGTCGCTATCATCATAATAGTCCACATTTTCTTTGGTAGATAAAATATCGGCATCTTGTCCTTTTTTATATTTTTCTATTAATTCATCAATTCGAATTTTATTTTTTGACATTTTTTTTTTAATTTTATCTACGATGGATTTAATCCAAACATTTGTTTTTTTTTCTTTTTTTCGATAAATTAAATGTATTTTATCATCATCATCAACATTCAACCTAAATACGTCATCAATTAAAGCATCATCATAATTGTCAATATTTAATGAACTCATATTTCCACCTATTTCAGAATATTCATTTTTATATTTTTTTTCCTCTTCAATTAATATTTTTAACAATGGATTGAATTTATTTATGATTTTTTCAAGAGTTTCTTCATCTGATTTGTCAATTGGAGTTATTTCAGATGATTCACCTATTATATTTCTTAAAATATGTATATATTTTGAAAATGTTTTGGCAATATTATAAGCAATCAATTCCAACATTTCTGTTTTTTGTGGTGATACAATTGATACTTTTTTACTTTGTTTCGGCAATTCTTCTTCTAATATTGGCGCGCGAGAAAAAACAAATTCTTCATCGGATTCATCCAAGTCTTCATTGTCTTCATCAACCATAAATGTTTTGGGTGAAGTTTTTTTTTGTAAACGAGAAAAATCAGGTTCTTCTTCTGAATCAATTTCATATTCATCTTCTTCATTATCTTCATCAACCATAAATGTTTTGGGTGAAGTTTTTTTTTGTAAACGAGAAAAATCATGTTCTTCTTCCGAATCAATTTCATATTCATCTTCTTCATTATCTTCATCAATCATGAATGTTTTGGGTGAAGTTTTTTTTTGTAAACGAGAAAAATCTTGTTCTTCTTCATCATCAGAGTCATCGGGCATTTGTATTTCTTCATTGGATTCAGATTCAGATTCAGATTCTTCATCATCAGATTCAGGCGTTAATATTTCTTCTTCTTCATCAGATTCAGATTCAGATTCAGGCGTTAATATTTCTTCTTCGGATTTAGATTCATCTTTTTCAATTGGTGAAATTTGTTTTTTTTCTAATAATATTTTTGTTTTTATCTCTTCAGTTGATGAATCTGAATCACTTAATTCATCCGAACCCGAATCAGAATTAGATGAATCAACCTCCAAAGATTCCCTATCTAAAGAGTAATTATACTCATCACTAAAAATTACATCATAATAATTTTTATCAATATTAACAGATTGTTTTGTTTTATTTTTATTTATTTTGTAAATTTCAATTAAATTATCAATATTGTTTGAATTTGAATCTAAAATATTTTTAATTTTATTCTTAAATTTTTCAATCCATTTTAAGGGATCAATTTGAATTTTATTATGTTCAAATATATATTTATCATTGTCTGTATCAATATTATAAGTATATTGACTGTCATATCTTTCAAGAAAATTAGATAATATATAATTTGTGAATATAGTTTGTTCTTCTTTTCCACCAATTAATAAAAATTTATTTAAATATTCATTATATTTTGTCTTAATGTCACGAATTGTTTTATCAAAAGAATTAACTACGTTTTTAAGTTCATTAATCTCATCCGCTTCTGTGATTAATTCATTAATAATATTTAAATATTTTGAAGATGATTGTGCTATGGCATATCCTATTATATTTTTTAATTGTACAACATTAATTTTTACATATTGTTTTCCTTTTATAGTCACTACATTTTTTTTAGAAGGAGCTAAATTAACTTTTGGTATATCTATGTTTAATGTTTTTCGAGAAATTGTCTTTTTTGCGGAATTCATTCCACCATCAAAGTCAAAATTGTCACTGTCACTTTCAACATCACTTTTTTCAAGTTCGGCAAATATATCTACCAAGTCATTAATATTTATATTTTCATCTATATCTTCTCTATATTCACCATAAATAATTTTATCATTGACTATTTCAGGAACCCGATTTGATAAAATTCCTTCTTCAGAACGAGAATTTATATCTTCAAAATTAATATCAAATATTTGATGAGAATCCGTACACATTTTTATATTTTTGTCAGATATACTTGAGGTGTCTTCTACAATTCTAATGATTGAATCTAAATAAATTTTTAAAGTATTTAAATAATACATATTATTTATTTTTTCAATATCTATGGTCAATGTTCCATCGTGTTTATTAAATTTGAATGTAGATGGAAATCCCGGATTATTTCTTATAATTAAATTTCTTTTTCTTTTACTTCCTCTTGTCAATTCTATATATTTTATAATTTTTGAAATTATTTCAATAGCATCATTAGGTTCTAAATCCTCGTAATTTTCCAACAATCCTTTTTGTATATCTTCAAATGATGACCCTTCTTCTAATTGTTCCATTACATATGCTTCTTGATTTGTATATTTGTTAAAATTAGATACTCTTTTAAATCGCAATTCATATTTATTATCTCCAATATTTTTTTCAAAATTAAAAATAGTTGATACACATGTTTTATATTTATTTAAATTGAATGGTTTATTTATATTGTAAACTGTTTGATATTTTAATTCGCGAATTTCAATGTTATTGGAATATATAGAGACAAATGATGGCAATGTGATGCCACTTTGTTCAAAAATGTGTTTTATTTCTTGCACAATTGGTTCAAATGTTGAAGAAATTATTCCATCAATATTTTCAAAAATATTTTGTTTTAATTTAAACAATATAGGTGTATCTAAAACTCTAAATGGATATATCATTATGTGAGCATTAGTATCTATCTCGAAGACCATTTCATAATTAATTTGATTGTAAGTAATAACCATGTATATGGATACTGATTTATTTTTACCTATTTTTTGTTTTAAATCGTTAATTTTTGCTATTGAAAGATTCGGAATTTTCTTTCCATCAGATGTTGCTTCATCAGCGTATAGTCTATAAATATTTTCTTGTTTAAAACTAGGATTAAATTTAATTAAAGGATTATTTTTGGTTGAATGCATTATTTTAAAAATAATGTCAACAGGAATTGTTACATCATATTCTGGATATATGACAATTTTAAAATAATTTATTCCTGTTTTTTCAATAATTTGATTAAAATTTTTACTTGATTTACGCTTGGTGTAAATTTCATAAAATAAATTGACATTTTTTAAATATTTTTTCATATTTAAATCCATTTTATTTGAAGTGGATTGAATTAAATTATTTTTATTTTTTCTTAAATCGTCAAGTGATTTTATATCATCTTTATATAAAAATGGAAAATATATTTTACAACTATAATCAGTTGAAATATCAGTTTCTTCATTATATTTAAATACATCTTCTGCTAGACAAATATATAATGTATTGTCAATAATTATTGGTGTATCCATTAATAAATTATTATTCATTGAAGATAATTCATTTCTTGAATTTTCTAATAAGGTATCATATTCTTTGACTAAATATGGATTTGAAATAAATGGATAATTGGATGAAAATACCATTTTTTGACACAATGATTGACTTAAAAAATATTCGGCATTTTTTAAATTTAAATTTAAAATATCATCATAAGAATATTCATTTTTATCAGGCAATCTAAAATTATATAATTCTTTATTTGGACCATATATGTTTAATAATAATTGTTCTAATCTTATTCTAGTCAATGATAATTGGTTATTTTGAGTGAGTATTTGATACAATGATATTGGATTGATGACATCTTTTATAAGTGAAAATAAATATATTTCATCAGAAGATACTTCACGATTTAAAGCCTCAAAAATTTTAAGTTTAATTATTCCAATTGAATCATCTGTATAAATATTTTCAGGAATGAATTCTAATTGAATGTTATTTTTCTTAATTTGTTGTATTTCGTGATCTTTAAAAATATTTGAAAATATTTCTCCCATAGGATTTTCTTCAAACATATTTTTCAATTCAGTTTCATCATATTCTTTAAAATTAGAATTAAAAATATATATTTTATCAATCACATCTATTCCAACTAATTTATATATTTTATAAATTGAAACATCTCCCATTATATTATATATTAGAATATATAATATAAAATTCTTAATTAACTACATTAATTATTTTTTGCAAATAAACATTATGACTTAATTGCTAATTATTAAATGGTTCAATTATAAAAGTGTCGTATATTAAATATATATTTTTCTCTTTATATTCTTTTTATAAATATTATTTAAACATCGTATAATGGATTGTCAGTTATTTTCATTCCACAATAATCTTGTGGTTCATTTTTATAATCTATTGGATTATATATTCTCGAATTTTTAGCATTTTCCAATAAAAATTTAAAATTCTGCCAAAATTCTTGCTTATGTCCTTCTGATTTTGTCATAATGTGCGATAACTCATGTATTGCCACAAATGTTAAGGTATTTAAATCTATTAATTTTGATTTTCCTTTATTTTTTTCTAGACAAAATGCTATTTTTTCTCCTTTATTTTCACTATAAGCGGTAAATTCACTTGTCGGCAATGTTTCTGTTATTTTTTTCGGATTAAATTTTTGCATTAATCGTTGAACATCCTCATTGTCCGGATGTTTTTTACCGCAATATAAAACTAATTCTTTACATTTTTTTGTAACATTTGCCAACAAATCAGCGGCCAAAGTTAATTTTTCTCTTTCACGAACACAGTAGCGCTCACCATCTACTTCGGATATTATACATTTTAAATTATTTGACTCGCTCTCATAATATATTTTTATGCAAACTAGCAAAACAAATCCAACAATTATGTAAAATAATATACTTTCTTTATCAAATGCCCCCATATTCTTCTTATATATTACTCTGTAAAATATAATTATACAATATTTTAATAATTATTCACTATTATATAATCATGATTGCATAAATATGGGTTGAACTTATTCCAAATTCGTTCAAAAATAAAAGAAATTTATGTTAGAGATTATATAAATTATATATTTGATGGATTTCAACATGATATTCCATTATGGACTACAAATTGTGATTGTAGTCATAGAAGAATAATTGACCATAGAAAAATGTCGGAAATACACTTTTATGTATTGAAACATATGAAGAAATAAGATATGATTTATTTAAAAAAATATTTATATTCGCTTTAATTCAGACAAATTTAAAAATAAAAATGGAAAATCTTTAAATCCAATTTTATACAATCGTTTGCAAGTTTTGCAAAAAGAAATAGAAAACCAAAATTTTAATAAAATTGAAAATGAAGAAAATGCTAAGCTATTAGAAATTATAAAATTATTTTATGATGAATAATGATTGATAATATATTTTTTTAAATTATGTTATATATTTTTAAATACTTTAATTTATTTTATTATATTATTGTGATCCAGCCCCAATTTCAAGTGGAACTCTCATAAAATCTCCTGTAATTGTGCTCTGATTCCATATTGAAACATTAGGGATTTGAGGATTGGCCGGCTCACTTCTAATTTGAAGATTAGCATTACGCAATGAAGACCCAACACTGTTTATTCCAATCATTGCTCCAGCTTTTAACAAATTAATATTAGACAATTCACCCTTACCAGAAGGATTTAATTCAGCCCATTGACTATTGGCATCACTTGGTAACAAATCAGCAGGATTTTGATTACAGGCAGGCATTCCTGATAAATTGCTAGGATCATTGATGGAAGAATAAACTTCATTTCCACTTGTTGCTACATCCTCAGAAGGTGATGGATTTCCACCAGTATTGCTATAAGCTTTTTGTCGTTCTTGTGTCATTAATTCCGAACCCATAGAACCTTTTGAAATTAAATTATTGAAAAACATATAAATAATATATGCGAATACCAAAGCAATTAAAACACCACCGATTCCATTATCATTCCAAAATTTTTTTAGAGAGAAGTTCATTATATAAAAATGTCTATAAAATATTTTTCAGATTAAAATAAATAATTATTCAAATTATTTTCCTTTAATTTTAAATTATTTCTTAAAAATTATATTTTTTATTTTTATTTTTATTTTTATTTATTTTTATTTTTATTTTTATTTTTATTTATTTTTATTTATTTTTATTTTTATTTTTATTTTTATTTTTATTTTTATTTTTATTTTTATTTTTATTTTTATTTTATAATTTTTCAAATTACAAATATTATATGTCTAAATTTAATTCATCATCTTTGTCTAAATCAATTGAATTTAATTCTTCAATATCAGTGTCGCTATCATAAACATCATCCAACATATACATACTTTTTATATTTTTTAATTCCATATATGCTACAATGGTCGCATTTTTTAATTCTTTCACCTTATCTTTTGATTTTTGATATATTTCTTTATATACTTGACTTCTATTTTTTAATTTAATCGCATCGTCATTCCTGTCAAAATTATCATCCAATGATATATTTACTTCAGTCATATCATTATTGCTTAATGAAACAATATCTTCGACTTCTAATAATATATTTTCATTTGTAGGAATTTGAATATTTTTATTTAATGTTTCTAATGTTTCTAATGGTTCTAATGGTTTTAATGTTTCTAATGGTTTTAATGTTTCTAATGGTTTTAATGTTTCTAATGGTTTTAATGTTTCTAATATTTCTTTTTTTTTATTTTTTTCTTTTGCTAATAATTGTTTTTTTTCGTTAGCATTCATTTGTTCAATTTCTTGTTGTTTTTCTTCATATTTTTTTCCTACATTTTTAGAATCAGTTGACAATTTAGTTATAGACATGTTTACTAAATTATCCAAATCTAAATCAATTGGGTCATTATTTCTAGTTATATTAGTTTCAATATTGCTTTTAATAATAGTTTCATTATTTTTTCTAAACATATTTTGTTCTAAAAATATATCTTTCATAGAATCATTTGATGATTTATTTGAATAATCATTTTCATTTTCAATTGTATTTGTATTTGTGCTGGGATTTTTTATAAAACATTTATCTAAAAATGGATCAGGACTGACACTCATACATTGCTTTAATTCTATTTCCATTTGAAAATTTTTTGATGTAATTTTTATTCCTTGAATTTCTAAAATAGAAATTATATTTTTATCATTTGTTATAGATTCTAATTCTACTAAATGATTAAATTCATTGTAAATTTTAATTCCGGGTTTAGCATTAACTCTGATTAAATAATTTTTTCCTGATCTAAATACTTTTATAGGAGATGTAAATGCGGTTTCAATATCATCTTTTTCTATTTTAGTTTCAAACCATGTTTGACTTCTTTCATACAATAATTCTTCACATTTATTTTGCAATCGTTCAATCCAATCAATAAATAAATTATCAAAATTTGTAAACATTAAATCAGTATAAATTTTTTTATCATTTTTTATAAAGCCTTGTTTAGTTAAACTTTTAGGAGTTTGAACATATAAAGATTTATTATTATATAAAATTTTAGTAAAATATGTTCCACTACTTGTACTAATAGGGGAACCTAAATATAATTTAGAAAAGTCGAAATCGAATGTTGGTTCTACTATATTTTCCATTTTACTATTTTTCAAGAAAAATAATAATAATATAACACGCACAAAATTAATTATATTTTTATTTGCTTTTATAAATATGTCAAATTCATTTTTAACACAATGTATAAACATTTTAAAAACAGACGATGTAAGAAATGAAATAAAAAATATATTTTCACCTGTAACTGATTTAATATTATATCAAATTTATCCCTATATTTATATGATAATTTTTTTAGTTTTTTTAATTTTTATTTTTATTTTAGCAATACTAATAATTTTAATTATATTATTGCGTAATAAACATAATTCTACTTTTCAATGATTAAAAATTATCAAATTTATATAAATTAATTTCTCATTTTAATATATAATGCCTCAAAAAAAAAGACATAGAAAACGTACTAAAAAAAATAGAATGCGAGGGGGAGCAAATATGTTTGGGAATAATTATGAACCAGTATCCAATTCTAGTGGAACTTCAGGATGGGGTTATATGAACAATATTGTTGGTGGATTAGATCAACAATACAATTCATTGATGGGAAGTGGTTCGGGAAATACATTAAATATTCGCAGTCCATCTATGGCAGGAGGTCGTAAATATTCAAGACACCATCGTAGAGGTGGTTCTTTTATTCCAGTCATTGCTAATGCTGTAGTTCCATTGGGTCTTTTAGCTGTTCAACAAACTTATGGAAAAAGAACAAACTCTAAAAGAACAAGAAGAAAATATTAAATTTTATACTTTTATGAAATAAAACAAATTTATGAAATATAAAATATTTAACAAAATATAAATTTAAATATTTTAGACATTAAGATATAATAACATGTCAATGTTAAATTTCAATGAAACAATTGCCGAATGGGTTCATGTTGATAATCAAATTAAAGAATTAAATATGAAAATTTCTGAATTAAAAGAAGAAAAAAATAATGTATCCGATAAATTAAATGAATATGTGGAAAATTATGAAGTTGATAAAAAATCTATAAATGTTAATTTAAAAGATAGTCAAATTAAATTTGTCACCACAAAAGTTCCTCAAACACTGACATTTAAATATTTAGAAAAATGTTTAGATGAAATTATTACTGATAAAGAACATGTAACACAAATTATTGAATATGTCAAGTCTAATAGAGAAATTAATGAAGTAAATGAAATTAAAAGAATTTATAAAAAATAAAATATAAAATAAAATAAAATAAAATAAAATAAAATAAAATAAAATAAAATAAAATAAAATAAAATAAAATAAAAAATAAAATAAAATAAAATAAAATAAAATAAAAAATAAAATAAAAAATAAAATAAAATAAAATAAAATAAAATAAAATAAAATAAAATAAAATAAAATAAAATAAAATAAAATAAAATAAAATAAAATAAAATAAAATAAA
>Ga0208720_1000236_pt1 | contig 15071 bp, 12 predicted proteins | sample LakMenEpi20Apr10_FD_150716 | JGI IMG/M metagenome (GOLD analysis project Ga0208720, IMG submission 150716) | Freshwater microbial communities from Lake Mendota, WI - 20APR2010 deep hole epilimnion (SPAdes) | ecosystem: Environmental > Aquatic > Freshwater > Lake > Epilimnion/Euphotic zone ...
TTATAAATGGGGTAGTTCCTGTAGGGTGGGGTGAAGCCCACCTTTCGCAAATCCATGTGGAATGTCTGTACAATGAATCATCGATTGCGTTTCATACATAATAATACAGATGATTTTCAACTTACGAATGATCGGATAAATCGACGTCATACGTTCGCGCCACGAATGGTGGGCTTCACCCCACCCTACAGGAACAAAGCCGCCCATGTATGGTGAGACGCCTGGTGCCGCCCGCCTACCCAACAATCTTGACTTGACTAGCACTAGATTACGAACTTTCTGAATCAACCAAGTTTTTTTGAGTGGATTTAGAACCTCCATCTTGCCTGATCACGTGCTTTGGAAACCCTCTAAATCAAGTGTTTTCAAGCGGATTCCAGATTTTCAAGTGTGAAAAGATTCTGGATAAACCGGTCAGGCGAAAGAAATTTGTGAAACATAACACTGGAATCAATCGCTTGAATGCGATAAGATAAAGTATTCCTGCCTTGGAGTTGGAGCAAGACCTGCGACACTGATCTGGTTCACTCCTCCGTCGCTTTGCCCTGACTCAAAAGATATCCCGCCAAACTGGAGGCCGCTCTCATGTTGACGATCTACGGAAAAGGCCATCGTCTGTGTGATGGATTCTCAAGACGCAGCTTCTTGCAGGCTGGTGGTTTATCACTTTTTACTGGCCAGTATTTATCGCTGGCAGACATCTATCGGGCTGAAGCCGCCGTGGTGAACATTCCGGGCACAAAGCCAGGCCTGGTGAATCCCCGCACAGGCCGTCACAAGTCCTTGATCTGCGTCTTTCTGGGTGGTGGTGCACCTCACCAGGACATGTGGGACCTGAAGCCCGACGCTCCTGCCGAGATTCGTGGCGAATTCAAGCCAATTGAGACGAACGTGCCGGGCATCATGATTGGCGAGACGTTCCAAAGGCTTGCCAAACTTCAAGATAAAGCGACATTGATTCGCTCCGTCGTGGGCAATCACGGCGACCACGCCGCCTTTCAGTGTTACACCGGTTACAAGCCACAGGACTTGGCCGTCGTGGGTGGTCGTCCTTCGATCGGTTCCGTCGCAGCCAAAGTGCAGGGGGCGGTGGATCCATCGGTTCCTCCATTTGTGGGGCTTTCGCCGAAATGTGCGCACGCTCCATGGGGTTCCACAGGCGATCCAGGTTTTCTGGGACCAACCTTCTCGGCATTCAAGCCAGATGGCCCGACTCTGGACAATATGAAAATGCGCGACCTCAGCATTGAAAAGCTGGCAGATCGCAAGAAGCTATTGACCAGTTTCGACCGACTCAAGCGAGAGGTGGACTATGCTGGCCAGCTTGAGAGTCTGGACTCCAAGACTGAGCAGGCGTTTGATGTGTTGACAGGTTCACAGCTTTTGAAGGCCCTTGATCTTTCCAAGGAAGATCCTCGCCTGAGAGCCCGCTATGGAACCGGCCAGCCATACAACTTCACCTATGATGGTGCCCCGACCAACAACGAACTCTTTCTCGTAGCCCGCCGCCTGGTCGAAGCTGGTGTACGGGTTGTGACCATGACCTTTGGCCGATGGGACAGCCACGGCGATAACTTCAATCTGGTGCGTGATCACGGTGGGAAGATGGATCAAGGGCTTTCCGCTCTGATCGAAGATCTCTCGGCCCGCGACATGCTGGACGATGTGACGATCATTGCCTGGGGCGAATTTGGTCGTACTCCTCGGATCAACGCAGGCAAGGGCCGCGACCACTGGCCGCAGTTGAACTCAGCCTGGATTGCTGGAGGCGGACTGAATCACGGCCAAGTGATTGGTGCGTCGAACCGGCTGGGCGAATATGCCACGGAACGCCCTGTGCATGTGCAGGAAGTGGTGGCTACGCTTTATCATGCCATTGGACTTCCACCTACCAAAACCACGGTCATGGATCCAGCCGGCCGGCCTCAGTATCTGACCGACGCAGAACCGATCAAAGAATTGATCGGCTGATTTCCAGATCATATTTCAAAGCGAACAGGGAGCTAGCCGGATTCGTGCTAGCTCCGTTTGGTTTTCCAGTCCGACCGTTATTCTCGACCGATTCCTGAATTGGACCGCAATCGCTCGACCAATAAAATGGCGAGGATTGATTTCGCGTCCTTAATACGTCCATCATGAGCCATGGCAAGGGCTTCTGACCAGGTGAAGATGACTGGTTCGAGGTTTTCATCAAGCTCGAGATTGGTTCCGACAGCGGTCAGGTTCTCGCACAGGTAAAGGTGCATAACTTCGCTCAGGATTCCTGGAGAGACATACCACTCACGCAATTTCGTGATTTTACCAGCCACATAGCCGGTCTCTTCCGTCAGTTCTCGTGCGGCGGTGGTGTCTGGATGTTCGCCACGGTCGATGGTGCCTGCTGGCACTTCCCAAAGCGTTTCACGTACAGCATATCGCATGTTTTTGACGAGACAGACATGGTCGTGATCAACCATCGGTACCAGCGCCACAGCCCCTCGGTGAATGACGACCTCACGCTCAGCAGTTGTCCCATCATTCAGAGTGAGCGTATCCAGGGCAACGTCAATCTTGCGTCCTTCATAGATGATTCTGCGCGAGCTTGGGAGTCGATTTTCATCAATCATGATTGGTCCCTTTCAAAATCATTACACCTCTGTTTTTCGCCGGTCATACCTATTATAACTGTAGACTGAAACGAGCGATAGGTCACCATTGAATCGCATATTCTGCCTGTCTGTAATATTGTAAAGCCAGCCTTTTACTGATATCCTGTGATCTGCTATTGAAAACGGGTTCGATCACGGAGGATAAGAGTCAAATGCGATTCAGCATTCAGTCCAAGATGATTGTCGGTATTTTGCTGATCAGTATCGTGGCATCATCGATTGTGGGCTACCTTGGATATCGGAGCGGTAAGGATGCTCTTCAGCAGAGTATTTATGATCGTCTGACATCGATTCGGATCGCAAAGGCATCGCAGCTCGAAAGTTATTTGAAGTTTGCGAGAAATCAGGCGCAATCGTTTAGTGAGAGTTTGATGGTTGTGGATGCCACAAAAGCATTTCGCGAAGCCATCATAAAAATTCGCGAGAAAAAATTGTCGGCTCAGGAAGAAGCGGAGTTACGTCAGTTTTATGAAAAAGATTTTATGCCTGAGCTGGATAAGCGTGTGGATACGAAACTGGTTTTGGAATCGGTCTATCCCCCTCCAGGAATTGCGAGATATTTGCAATATCAATATATTGTAAAAAATCCAAATGCAGTTGGTCAAAAGAATCTTTTTATGGATCCGAAAGATGGGTCTGATTATGCCAGGGAGCATGTCAAGTTTCATACCGCCATTAATAATTACAAGACGATTTTTGGCTATGATGATGTCATGCTTGTCGATGCTGATACTTCCGAGGTCATTTATTCTGTGAATAAAGAAGTGGATTTGGGAACCGATTTTGATGGTGGTGCTTTTTCGAAAACAGGCTTGGCAGTGGCGATTCGCAAGCTCCAGCGAGATCGAGATAAAGACGCCGTGGTCGAAGTCGATTATGAAATCTACAGGCCATCATTTGGCAAACCGGCAGCATTTATGCTGAGCCCGATTTTTGATGGGATGACGATGGTGGGAATACTGGTGATTCAGTTCCCGATTGATAAAATCAATAATGTCATTTCCAGCAATAATCATTGGGAAGAGAGTGGATTGGGCAAGACAGGGGAAATCTATCTTGTGGGCGATGATGGTTATATGAGAAATGAAAGCCGGTTTTTTGTCGATAATCCGAAAGATTACCTGAAAAAACTCTCTGAACGTGGATTCAGCAAGTCGGAAGTGGAGAAAACCGAACGCATCAATTCGACCATTCATACCGTGAGACTTAAGTCGGAAGCGATTAATCAAATCTCTCGAGGTCAGTCTGGAATTGGTATTTTTGAAGATTATCTTGGTCGAGAAGTTTTGGTAAGCTTTGCCCCGCTACAATTAAAAGGATTGAAATGGGGAATTGTCGCAAAAATCAATACGGAGGAGGCATTTGCGCCTGTTCGTAAATTTTCGCACGACCTATTAACAAGCCTGACGGCCATTGGATTCGCATCAACAATCCTCGCTGCACTGATGGGCGCCTCATTTTCACGCCCTGTCAGGAGCTTGATCCGCGCATCCCGGCATTTGTCTGATGGTCATTATACGACTCGCGTAAAAGTGAAGACCAAAGACGAATTCGCTGACCTTGCCGAAACATTTAATGTTATGGCGGCAAAACTCGAGTTGCAGCACCTCAAAATAGAAGAGAAGATTCAAGAGAACGAGAGACTTCTTGAAAGTATGTTGCCTGCCCCTGTGGCAGCGCGTCTGAGAAGCGGTCCTGGCGAATCTCAAAGTGACAGCCACGACGATGTCACTGTGCTTTTTGCATCTGTGATTGGATTTGATGCACTTTCTGAAAACATCGAACCTGCCAAATCACTTAGCCTATTAAACAAGTTGATCGGATCATTTGATGAAGCTGCTGAACGCAATGGAGTCGAGAAACTGAAGTCGATTGGAGCCAGTTATCTGGCGGTCTGTGGCCTGAGTGTCCAACGGTTTGATCACTCTCAGCGAGCTGTTGCATTTGCACTTGAGGTGGAAAAAATTCTGGGTGCGTTCAATCGTGAAAACGGATCGCAACTTGAAGTCAAGATCGGTATTCACAGGGGCCCAGTGACAGGCGGTATCATTGGGCGCAATAAATTTATCTATGACCTCTGGGGCCGGACGGTGAATATTGCGAAATCACTGGGCGAATCCTGTGATCATGGTGTGATCCGGGTTTCACAGGATATTCAGGAGCGAATTGCCGGCATTTATAACGTCAAACCGAGCGGTAAGAGCTCGGATGACGGCGAGCTGATTTATATCATTGAGTCGGTCGTGTCCTGATTCAGCATATCCAATTGCATCATCAAACCTCAGAATCCATAACTGATCAATCGCAGTTGCCAGCGGAATAAAAATCATGATAGACTTCATCGAAATGTATCGGTTTTACTCGACAGTCGGGGTTCTGATTTTCCTCCCACTAAGTTCCGTTGCGCTTTTGGAACTGGAATTGTTTCTGAAACGCAAGGGGTCGGAGTATCGGTCGGTTGTGCACTGGATTCGAATTCTTTTCATTCCATTTATCTCAATCTGGCTGGCATTGGTATTTGTCGCCGGTTATGAAATTACCGACGATCTCCCGAAAATTGTGGCCACCCTGGCTGACATTTCGGGGGTTGTTGTCGCACTGTCGTTGGTCAATGCGATTCTATTCACAAATGTTTCAGAAAATTCATGGCAAGCGAAAACCCCTAAATTGCTGGTGGATATTGTCCGACTGGTTTTAGTGGTGACAGGAATTGCGGTTGTATTATGGTTTGTCTGGGGGATCGACCTGGGGCAGGTGGCAGCCGCACTTGGGATTGGCTCGATTGTGATTGGTCTGGCTGTTGCCGAGCCTTTGGGCAATGTTTTCGCAGGGTTGATGCTCCTGCTGGAACGTCCGATTGCTGTGGGAGATTGGGTGAAAATTGGTGATGATCTGGGCCAGGTTGTAGAAAGTAACTGGCGAGCCGTTCACTTAAAGACATTTCTTCATCAAGAAGTGGTTGTTCCCAATTCGATCCTCGCAAAAGAAAAATTTATCAACCTCTCTCGACCAACCAAATTGCACTGTGAAAATATTGAGCTGGGCTTTTCGTATGACGATGCACCGAATAAAGTTCGGGTGATTCTTCAGGACTTGCTTGACTCCACTTCAGGAATTTTAAAAGATCCTCCGCCGATGGTTCGTGTTTTATCTTACGGAGATTTCTCGATCAATTACAAGTTGATTTTCTTTGTCGAAGACATCACAAAGTTGGGCGGGATTCGTGATGCATTTATGACCAAGGTCTGGTATGCAGCCAGACGTCAAGGAATTACCATTCCATTCCCGACTGCAACTGAGATTGGCTATGAAGCCAGTGATATTGAAGAAAAGGCGAAACCGCCGATCGACGCATCACTTTCCAAAATTCCAATTCTGTTCCATTTGACGGCTCAGCAAAGAGCCGATTTGCCGGCGTCAGTGCAATGGCAATCCTTTGCAAAGAATGAAATCATTGCCAGCATCGGTTCAAATCTGGACGGAATTTATCTGGTGGTTGATGGGCGAGTCAGGGCCACCACTCATGGCCCAAATGGAGAGATTGTTCCAGCGTTTGAAGTCGGGCAAGCCGATCTTTTTGGCGAATCCACCGCAAGCGCAAACCGGCTGAGCGAATTTAAACTCGTTGCACTGGAAGATTTGAATTGTATTGTGATTCCTCACGAAAAGGCGATGGAGCTTGTGACTGATTCGCCCCGATTTGCTCGAGAGCTTTCCAGAATCAGTGAATTGAGAAAATCATCGAGGGGTATCCAGCCCGCTTACAATTTGAAGGCGATTACCAGATAAACGCAGGGCTTTTCAGCTCTGAAACTTGCAGGCCTTCTTGAATTGATTCAAGGCCGATTCCAGGGTGGTTTGATCCACCGCAAAACAAATCCGGATATGACCTTCTCCACCGGCTCCGAATGCAGAACCAGGCGCAAATCCGACTTTGAAATCGGTGACCAGTTTCTGACAGAATTCAAACGAATTCTCGAGCCCTTCCAGTTTCGGGAAACAATAAAATGCGCCTGGTGGAGATGCCAGAGTGACTCCCTTGATGGTCGATAATAAATCCACAGCAAGATCGCGATTCTTTTGATAATCGTCGATCATGTTCGAAATAAATGGCTCGCCATGTTCGATTGCAACTCGGGCCGCCTCTTGTGAAAAACCGGCTGCATGGCTGACGATAAATTCCTGAAGCTTGGCTGCTTGTGACCATAAGCCGGGCGGTGTGACCAGCCAGCCTACGCGCCAGCCCGTCATTCGATAGGCTTTGGAAAAGCTTTGGGCGAGCCAGAGCCGGTCTTGGAGCTGAGGAATTGAAAGCGGGCAGGGGGCTGCCGTCTGATTGGATCCAAACACAAGTCGATCGTAAACGGTATCGGCAAGGAGCCAGATATTGTAATTTCGACAAATATCAGAAAGCTTCTGCCAGTCGTCAGATGAAGCGGTCCAGCCGGTCGGGTTATTGGGGCTTGCGAGTGCAATCAGCCTGGTTCTTGGTGTGATTGCATTTTCAATCGCTTCGAAATTCAGCTGAAACTGATGGTCAGGGCCAAGTTCCAGAGGAACTTCCACCGGAGTGGCCCCGCGAAGATTGACCATCTCGCGAACGTTGGGCCAGAGCGGTGTGACGATGATCGCTTCGTCGCCGGGATCAATGGTGGCCTGGATGGCGATCAATAAAGCGACAGAACCGCTGGCAGTGACCACGACACGGTCCATGGGATCAATTTCCAGGCCATGAAGTCTGGAATATTGATCGGCGATGGCTTTGCGAAGTGCAGGGTATCCAGCATTGGGAGTATAAAACGTTTTGTGGTGAGCGAGAGCCTCGCGACCGGCTTCAAGGATGAAGTCAGGGGTGGGGCGTGTATCTTCGCCGTAAAACAGCCTTAAAGTATCAGGAACTCGGTCAGCCAGGAGTGCAATTTCGCGTATGCGACTGGCTTCAACAGAGGCGGACCGGCTCAGGTTTGGCATAGATGAGATCCATCAGTCTTTCGACTTGTCCCGAAAGGTGAGAACCGGGCATGAAGCATTGCGGATGATGGATTCTGCCACAGAGCCCATCAGTATGTGTGAAAGGCCGGTTCGACCGTGCGTGCTGATCACAATCAGGTCAATCGGATTCCGGCTTGCATATTCAAGGACGGATTCGACAGGAGAGCCCCACAGGGCGGCTTTCTGGACTTTGACATGGCCTGAATTGAAGTTGTCAGAGACTTTCTGTAATGCTTCGAGGCAGGCTTTTTCACTCTCCTGATAATATTCAGGAGGTTGAGAGGCCACGATCATGGGTTCGGGAGCAATCGCTACAACAGGTTCTGCAAGCACGTGGACTAAATGCAAAGTGGCTCCGAACTGCTCGGCGAGTTCAAAAGCGGCCTTGATGGCAGCTTCGGAGTGGTGTGAAAAATCAGAAGGAGCCAAAATATGATTCGGTTTCATGGATGCGTACCTCAACAAGAAAAATCAGGCAGAGAAAGTTCCTGACTCCATCATAAGGTGGAGTCAGGCTGGAAGCGAATCAATAAGTTTCACCACGGACCATTTTCTGGAATGCTTCGCGAAGCATTTTCGTGGTCGGACCGACTTCGCCGGTGCCGATCGGTCGGCCATCAAGTTTCGTCACGGGAATGACTTCTGCAGCGGTGCCGGTCAGGAAGCATTCGTCGGCGGTGAGGATATCGTGGCGTTCCATGGTGCGTTCCACCACGGCCAGGCCTTTTTCGGTGGCCAGATCAATCACGGCACCACGAGTGATTCCGTCGAGGATTCCGGCATCGATCGAAGGCGTATGAACCACACCTTTTTTCACGATGAAGATATTGTCGCCTGTGCATTCAGCCACGTAACCTGCATGGTTGAGCATGAGTGCTTCCAGGCAGCCTGCGTTGGTTCCCTCGATCTTGGCCATGATATTATTGAGATAATTCAGGGACTTGATGCGTGGTGAAAGTGCGGCAGGATGGTTCCGAATGGTGCCGGCGGTGATGATCGCCAGACCATTTTCGTAAAACTCTTCCGGATAGAGGCTGATGGTATCGGTGATGATGATCACCTGTGGATCGGTCGTTTTGCGAGGATCCAGGCCGAGGCTGCCTGCCCCGCGAGTGACGATGGCGCGAATGTAGGCATCGGTAAAGTTATTGACGGCCAGGGTGTCGATGATGGCCTGAGCCACTTCCTGACGAGTCATGGGGATGACAAGATGGATCGCCCGGGCCGATTCAAAAAGCCTGTCCACGTGCTCTGTTAATCTGAAGACTTGGCCAGCATAAGAACGAATACCCTCAAAGACCCCGTCGCCGTAAAGCAGACCGTGGTCATAGACCGAAATCTTGGCATCTTCTTTGTTGACAAATTTTCCGGCGATGTAAACCTTCAGGCTCATGCCCCGGTCTCTCCCTCGGACAAATGATTTTGCCTTACGGAACCAGGGCTTGGCATATGTATCCGTTGGCGTGACAGGTGTATTCCATTGCAGCAGTTGCAACTGGAAATTGCTCTGCTGATTGAACGGTCAGGCAGCCAGAACAGGCGTGAATGATTCGACCAAACCCTGGTTCAGCCGAACGATCCGGTCCGCTTGTCGAGCCACGTTGAGATCGTGCGTAACCACAATCATAGTCATGCCGCGTTCGCGGTTCAAGTCACGAAGCAGTTTCATGACACTTTCGCCGCTCTCGGCATCGAGATTTCCGGTCGGTTCGTCGGCCAGAATGATCTGCGGATTGCCTGCCAGAGCACGTGCAATCGCGGTTCTCTGCATCTCTCCACCAGAGAGTTCTGATGGCTTATGCTTGCCACGATGACCGAGGCCGACACGTTCCAGCCACTCTGCAGCATCGCGTTTGAGCTGTTTTTTTTGCGAGAACCACTGCCAGGGCGAAAGCCTGATGAGCTGTGGCATCAGCACATTTTCCAAAGCCGTTAGCTCAGGCATCAGGTGATACGACTGAAAAACGAATCCAAAAGCTGTGTTGCGCAAGTGATCACGCTTTTTATCAGGCTGTTGGTCGATCCGCTCGCCGTTGAGATAGATGTGGCCTTCGTCAGGGCCGTCCAGCAGACCAAGAAGGTGTAGCAGAGTGCTTTTGCCTGATCCACTGGCACCGACAATCGCGACCATCTCGCCCTTTTCGATCGAAAAGTCGACTCCGTGCAGAACGGGCACTTCCAACGATCGGCCTTTGCGATAAGCCTTTTTTAAGCCGACTGCGTGCAGGTGTGCATTCATGGCATGGTGGCCTTTGGGAATGAATGGAAGAATCATGGTCGTTACAGTCTCCGTGAACTTTTTTGGAATTTCCAGTGTGAGCAGGGTCTGCTATGTCACTCGAAACGTAACGCTTGAACTGGATGGAGTTTTGATGCCCTTTGGGCTGGCCATACACTGGCTGTCACAGCAATGGCAATTGCTCCCAAAACGATGCCGGCGACTGTCCAGGGCTCCACAAGAGTTGGGATTTCACTGAAGTAATAGATGTCAGGGTTGAAGACTCTTGTCCCGGTCAGGCTGTTGATCACGTTCTCGATGTCGTTGAGGTAGTGCACAATCAGGAGCCCTTCAATCATGCCCGCACCACACCCAACAATCGACAGGGCAAGACCATAGGATAGGAAGATGCCGCGAACTCCGCTAGTGGATGCTCCAAGCGCTTTGAGGACACCAATGTCGCGTGTCTTTTCCACCACAATCATCGAGAAGATGGCCAGAATTCCGAAGCCAGCCACGGCGATGATCAGGAACAGAAGGACATTGAGAATGAACTGTTCGATTTTCACGGCTTCCAGCAGAGGGCCCTGCTTTTGTTCCCAGGTGGCGACCCGGAAGTACATGGGGCGGCGGCTGTCGAGGACGCGCTGAAGTCGGCCGGCGATTTCGTTGATATTCACTCCAGGCTTGACTTGAATCTGGATCTGATTGACGGCACCAGCGCCCAGCCCATCGCCCAGCATACGCATGTATTGAAGGCGTTCCAAGGGAACATAGACGTGCATGGAGTCGTATTCAGACATGCCGCTTTTGAAGTATCCTACGACCGTATAGTCGTCATAGGCAGCTTCAGGCTTGCGGCCCGACTTGGGAAAGGCGAGGCCGATGCGAGAGCCGGGTGGGGCGATGAAATCGTCTGTGGATGAGCCTGGCCGGTGGATGGTGGCCAGAGCATAGCCGACGATGGCTCCGCGATCAGGAACTTGTTCGCCGGCCTGCTGTTTGAGGATGTCGTGCAGGGGGTCGTCTTTAGGGGTATCTTTCAGGAGGTGGCCGGCAGGGGAGTTTGTCTGCCAGTTTTTAGGAACTTCGAAGCCGGGCTTGATTGGCTTGCCGGCGTCGTCCTGAATAAATTCAGAGAAATCGCCTGTCTTGGCGCGATCTTCAGGACGGATCCCAATGACCATGACCTGACGTGTGACGGCTTGTCCATCAGGCAGGTACATCTTGAGAAGGCCGAAGGTTTCCATGGTCGGGGCGGTGGCTTCGACCAGGTCTCCGCACTCTTTTTGAATGATCGACTGAACGTCGCGCCAGTCCCAGAATCCGTCGAGGTCGTAGCTCTCCACCACAACGTCGGCCAGAATCCCGTGGAGTCTGTCACGCATGGTGTGTGCAAAGCCGGCCATGACAGAGTTGACCACGATCATCGTGGCCACCCCAAGCATTACGGAAATTACGCTCGCCAGGGCGATGTAACGGGTCTTCAGATAGCGCCAGCAGAGTAGATACTTATACATGATCGCAAGCCATCCTTGGCAGGGCATATCCTGAAAAAAAACGGCCATTCTGGCTTCTCGCCAGACCGGTCTGATTCAGGGATGCAAGACTGGTTACATTCCTTCGAATTCCGATTTTGGTTCCGGCCTGGTTTCCACTTCGGCAGCTCCAGATGCAGCGACTCCCTCACTCCTCGGCCGAAGCAGAGGGAAGAGGATCACGTCGCGGATCGATGGTTTATCGAGCAGGACCATAACCATGCGGTCGATACCGATCCCCAGACCACCGGCGGGCGGCATGGCGTGCTTGAGGGCTTCAATGAATTCCGTATCCATCTTGGCCATCGAATCTTCCGCCTTTTGGCCAGCAAGCTGGCTACGGAACAAAGATTCCTGAAGGATCGGGTCGTTCAGCTCCGTGTAAGCGTTTGCCAGTTCCATACCTTGAACGAAAAGTTCGAATCGCTCGGCGACCTTTGGATCACTGGTTTTACGCTTGGTCAGAGGGCAGAGTGAGGCAGGGTAATCTGTGACGAAAACCGGGCCTTCCAGAGCGTCCTCGACATACTCTTCGAAAAGGTTGCTGACAAGCACGTCGTGAGCCACTCCAGCTGTATCAAAACCTTTGGCCTGAGCCTTCGAAACGACAGAGTCTGAATCGTCGATTCCGCAGCCCACATGTTCAAGGAACAGATCGGCGTAAGTCCTGCGCGACCATGGAGGCGTGAAGTCCACGGACCGGCCGTTCAGGGGTCTGACAAACTGGCCGTCAACAGCCTGAATGGCTGACGTAAAGATGGCCTCTGTCAAATCCATCATCGAGTGATAATCGCCATAAGCCTGGTAGCACTCCATCATGGTAAATTCAGGGTTGTGCTTGGTGCTGATGCCTTCGTTGCGGAAAACCCGGGCAATTTCAAAGACCCGTTCCATGCCGCCCACCAGGAGTCTCTTCAGATAGAGCTCAGGAGCGATTCGCATGTAAAGTGTCAGGTCGAGCGTGTTGTGGTGAGTCACAAACGGTCGGGCGGCTGCCCCGCCGGCGATGGCTTGCATGGTGGGCGTTTCCACCTCGATAAAGCCTTGTCCACCAAGTGTGTTGCGGACAGCTCCAATGATTTTGGAACGGCTGAGGAATGCGGCCAGACTCTCTTGATTTGAGAACAGGTCGACAGACCGGTTGCGGTATCGTTGTTCGACATCGGTCAGGCCATGCCACTTTTCTGGAGGAGGCAGGATCGACTTCCCAAGGAACTCGATCTGGGTCGCAAAGATGGTCAGCTCGCCGGTTTTGGTGTATCCAAGTGTGCCGTCGATTCCCAGAAGGTCGCCAAGGTCCATTTCCTGAAGCAGGGCCCAGTGGTTGTCGCCCACCTGGCTTTTCCCACAGAAAATCTGAATTCGGCCGGTCCAGTCCCGAAGGTCGAGGAAAATCGCTTTGCCGGCGGTCCTGCGAAGCATCACACGGCCAGCGATTCTGGCTGGTGGGCCAGGTGGCTGATGACCTGCTTCGTCTTTGGGAGGAACCTGAGGCTCCAAAGCCCTGACTTGATCGATCGGCTGGTGGCCGTCAAATCGCTGGCCCCACGGGTCGCGGCCAAGTGCGGAGATTCGCTCCAGCTTTACACGTCGCACTTGTTCCTGATCTTCACCATGGGTGGCCGATTCGCTCATTGTGGTCCCGTATTTCATCCAGATCGCAAGTTCTCTACCAGTCCGTGAAAATCATCGATGGTCACATGACTCTCAGGATCCGATTCTAAGTTATCTAATGGTTTGGTCAACCGCACTTCTGGCTTTTTGAGGGAAAAGTTTTGCAAATCAGGCCGTCTTCAGTTCCATGTTCCCCCATCTCCAAACCCATTCAAAATCAGTGCAGCATTGGGTTGCAGGCCAATATCTTATGGTTTTTCGTTGAATCGAAAAAATGACGATGAAACGAAGGCAATCTTTTTTAAAGACGGCCTCCGATTCTCATCGCATTGAATAACCCACCACATTCACTGATAATTTTGACCTGTCTGCGAGAGCCGGTCGTTCACGCAGGTCTGCTTAAAGGACTTGACCCATAAGCATAATCGGATTGCTTAGTTACGCAGCAGGATGAATGTTCAGGAGCATCTTGCGGCGAAACCGCAGGCCCCCGGCAGTCACCAGGCCGAGGCCCATCATGACATAGCTTGATGGTTCAGGCACGACGGTCACATTGACTGTGGTTGTACCTGCGATTGAGAACGTGTAAGTTCCAGCCACGATGGAAGGTGTGGCGAACGAGATGCCGTTGATTGTGCTTGAAATGCTGGCTGTATTATCGTTCCGTGTGCCTTGGCCGACGATCGGATAGGCCAGTTGGCGATTATAGGACGGTTGATTCGAGAAGACAGACTGGCTCAGATTGTCTTTGATATCAAGGCTGAAGCCGAGTGTGGCGTCGGCAACCTGGTTACTGACATCTGAGAATGCAACAAGACGGTCAATCAGGTTGAACGACAGGGAAACGATATCTGTGTTGTTCAAAGTGAACGAGCCACTGATGGTCCAGTTCGATGTGGATGTTCCAATCGAGCCGGGCGGCAAGTTCCCAAGCCCTTCAGCGGCAGAGTCGATCGAAACATTCCCACCGACATAGCCTGGGGTGAACAGGTAGCGCGGGTCAAGATTGTTGGGCGTTCCCACTGTCGGGATGCGTGTGATCACATCCGCACGGGTGAACACGTTGGTCGCCGATAATTCGCCAATCCCTGGAAGGGCTGGGTTTGTTGCGTTTTGAAGCCCGGCACTGGTGGAGTTGGCTTGAACCAGAACTGTGGTGTCGCCAACACCATAAGGGGCTGCACCACTGAGATTCTCAGCAGGGGCAACCATGTTTCCCGCAAACGACTGGAGTGCATCAAGAATCGGTGTGTTGTTCGATACGCCTGGATAACCTTGCAAGGTCGCCGCTGTTGATGTGCGAATGCTGAATGCATTGCCTGTCAAATTGCTGGGCGTGCTGCTGCCCAGTGTCATGTCATAAACCTTCTGCTGGGCAAAGGCATAGACCGTTCCTGCCTCTGCTCTGTGAGCTGACGACCCACCAGCTACAAACGCCATTCCAAGAATGGCCAGTTTTCGAGCCCTAATCAAAATGTGGTTCATCTACGAATTCTCTTTCAATGATTCTGTCCCGATTCCCAACCAAATTTACCAATGCGATGGTTGAGTCGGGGACAAAAGTTACTTTGTCCGCAATGCGATCGAGTTGAGGTACGTCAAAATTCGATCTGAATCAAACCGTCTTATTACGTACCAAGCCGATGGATAGTAAACGAATCCGTACCTCATTGTCAAATGATTGCTCTGCGATTCAGTTCGTTTTGTTGCGTTTTATCAAAATGTTCATTTTTTTCTACACAGACAAATTCTTTCAAGCACGCAGGCAACTATCTTGTCTAATGGTGTAAGTGCTTTTGAAATAAGTGTTTGATGGTGTTTTGTCTGGGCCATAAGCAATGGTCGATTTTTGAGTCCAACGCCGTGATGCCCAGCCAACCAAAAGTTGTAAAAGTAGGACTGGAATCCTGATCATCTGTTTAGGATATGAGCGGCCTTTAAGGAAGTGGCTGAATAGGGGCTTTGTAGAGCCTTTGGGACGAGAGCTGGTTCGGTTGAGAACTCAAACTCGCTAAATCTGAATCGACTTACAGACGCGTATTTGTGTCGGCCCGGGCCGTG
>Ga0208720_1000237_pt1 | contig 15068 bp, 10 predicted proteins | sample LakMenEpi20Apr10_FD_150716 | JGI IMG/M metagenome (GOLD analysis project Ga0208720, IMG submission 150716) | Freshwater microbial communities from Lake Mendota, WI - 20APR2010 deep hole epilimnion (SPAdes) | ecosystem: Environmental > Aquatic > Freshwater > Lake > Epilimnion/Euphotic zone ...
ATGCGCATGCAGCCAAAACTCTGGACCCTGGGGCTCACCACAAATTGTATGATCTACGAGAATCGAACACCTGCACAAGTGATCGAATCGGTTTTGAAAAACGCTTCGATCGAGTACTCTTTAAAGCTCTCAAATCCTTCCGCCAAACGTGTCTACATTGTCCAGTTCAATGAGACGGATCTTGCTTTTATCAGTCGACTTATGGAGGAAGAAGGACTTAGCTATTATTTTAAGTTTGCCAAAGGTTCGCACGAAATGATCATCACGGACAACCCCAGCGGCAATGCCATTGCCTCGCCAGGGGCTGAGAAATTGACTTATACGGCCCAACTTCCGCCTGATTCAAGACTTGGACCGGTTGTGACCAAGTGGAGGAAGTCTCAAAAACTGGTTTCCGTCCAATCCACATTGATGGATTATCAGTTTCAACAGGCTGACAAGTCTGTACTAGGCAATGGGAAGCCGAAGAATTCCACTGTAAACGCTGGTAAGGTCAGCCATTCGCTCACAGCGGGGAACTTCACAAACTCTATTTTGACAGGTTACCCAGCACTACCGGCTCACCATGTGGATGCCGTAAATTCTGAAGGCAACAAGGATTCGTCGGCACTGGGAAGCCTTCAGGATCTGGTAAATAACTATGCTGCCCTAGATATCGCAAGAGCCACGGCCGACGCTGTTTGGGTCGATGCCGTGTCACTTTCTGCGGCCGTTCAAGCGGGCTCAAAGTTCTCACTGAAAGGCCACTTCAATGGAGACGGAGATTATCTGATCACGCGTGTCACACTGAAGTTCGATCAATCGGCCAACCTGCTTCCCTCATTTGGGGCTTCAAGTGTTGGCGAATTCGTGTGTGAGAGCGAGTTTCATGCAGTGCCTTTGACGGCCAACTGGGTTCCTCAGCTGACCACTCCGAAGCCGAGAATTGATGGTCTGATGTCCGCCCAGGTGATCGCAACCACTTCGTCCGACGGTTCATCGAGCGGAGGTTCTGGCGGGTCGAATGATAAGGATCCGATTTTAACCGACCAGTTTGCCCGTATCAAAGTGCAATTTCACTGGGCCACCAAAGCTAAAAGTAGTGATGGACAGACGACTTCGAGTTGCTGGATACGATATGCACAGCCGTGGGCTGGAAATGTTTGGGGTAGCCTCAGCATTCCGCGCGATGGCCAGGAGGTGATGGTGGCATTTGAGCAGGGCGATCCTGATCGGCCAGTGGCACTCGCTTCGGTATATAACTCCTTAAACATGCCACCTTTTGAACTTCCTGTGAACAAGAATTACAGTGGCCTGAAAACTTCCACACCGACGGGATCTGCCGATCAATTCAGTGGATTGGCGTTCAACGATACCAAAGGTTCAGAAGAAGTTCGCTTGCACTCCGAGCGAAACATGACGATCCAGGTCGAGAATTCATCCATAAACAAAGTCGGTGGAACATTTTATAAGACAGTTGCAGGCAACTCGTTTGAGCGATTTGGAGGCAAGTTTCAGGCGAGCAATTCCGGTTCAGGCGGTGGCGATGATAGTAAAACAGGCACGCCCTCCAAGGCAACGGAAGCTCCTGGTGATTACTGGAAGAACAACAACGCCATTGAGAAGGCAGATGGAGAGGCCTGGAAGACTTGGGAACAGGCCCAACCGCCTGGCTTAAGCTATAGGGGCACAATGGTTTATGGGAGCCAATTGGCAAGTGTTGTGGGTGTGGACACACGGATGACTCTGGGGGATAGTTGGTCGATTGTCATGGCACCGGCTGGCCTTCAGGCTGCTGACATGACGGTCTCGAAGATCGACGATATGTCGGATGCTACAGGACTTCCAGGCAGTAGCCCCAAGGCTTTGCCAGGGGAGACCAGCATCGTTATTGGAGCAACGCATAGGATCGGTGTCGGCACCAACGCTCGGTTTGACCAAGGTTCATCGGTACAGATCATGGGGACGGTGAAGTCTGCCACAGACTCTGTAAACTCTGGCCTTAAAGATATTTGCAGCAAGGCTGCGGCGAATGTTGTATCGGCAGCTTCAACGGACGATTCATTCTCTGACAAGGATCGAGGGACGGCGGCAGGTTCCTTGGTGGGACTTTCAGCGGAGAGCCTTTTGGGCGGACTGGTCGGCAACGTAGTGACTTCAGCCTTGAACAGCAATTCGGCTGTAACGAAATTTGCCGGAGTTTCGGATGCTGCCAACCCGCTGACGGGACAGGCACGAAGTGTTTCAGTCAGTTCTGCAACGAGCGCCCTATCCAATTCCGGCTCGGCGTTGGCCGACATGGTAAGCCAGATGAGCAGTGGAGTTACGACCAAGATCAGTCATAATGTGCAGTTGGCGGAAGGCACGACGTTGATCGGTTCTGGACAGTCCATTTTATTGCGATCATCGGCCGATACCAATGTCTTCCCAAACTGCGGAGGCAAGGCAGGAACGATTGCATTAATTGCCGAGGGCGTGCCAGGCGGTAGCCCATCGGGATCGCTGGTGATGATGGGCGGAGAGTTGTTCAGCCTGGGCACCGCCAAAAACGGCGACAAGTTCGCTCATATTTGCGCGAACAGCGATGGCCAGATGTTTCTGGATAGCGGATCATCAGGTGCAGTGCAGATCAACGCAGCAAATGCCGATCAGAATATGATCCTGAACACGTCACAGATTTCATTAACGACAAATAACAAGCCGATTAAGATGACAACAAGCGGTGGAGAGCTGACCATCACGACTTCAAAGGGTGAGGTGAGTATCAATACCACTTCGGGAGCGATCAATATCAAATCAAGTTCAGGCGCCATTACGATTGATTCAGGCACGGGAAATCTGAATTTAAAAGGCAATGCCATTTCCATAAAAGCAACACAGGGTGTGAGCATCCAAGGAATGACATTTGAGGCGTCGGGGCAGACATCGGCGACTATGAAAAATGCTTCAGGCAATAGTTTGGAACTCAGTGCGTCAGGCGCGACTTTGAAAGGCCTGAACACTTCTGTGGAAGCCAATGTGCAGCATTCGGTCAAAGGCTTGATGATTGAGGAAAACGGCTCGGCCATGGCGAAACGCAATGCTGGAATCACGATGGATTAATCCATTTAAGGAAAATGAACCATGAAATCTGTTGAAAACAACTCAGAGTCTCTAAACAATTGGATTAGCGAATCCGACTGGCGCAAATACGCTCGGTTGAGCAGATCGCAGGATCATATCAAAAGTCTGGCAGATAACACGACATGGGATAAGTTGAAATCAGAGATGGCGGACGAGCCAGCGGATCTGATTGACATTTTGGCACAGGTGATGCCAATTCGGCACTCGGTATGGTGGGGGCTCATGTGCGGAGCGTTGGTGGAAGGATTTGCAGTTGGTGAAACAGCCACTGATTGCATGAAATCTGCGCTTGACTGGGTGCTTAATATGGATGAAACGAGACGACTCAAAGCCAGGGCTGTGTCCGACAGGACAGATTGGAAAATACCCGAATGTCTCCTGGCAAGAGCAGTCTCGTGGAGTTCAGGCACGATTCTGCCCGACTCCGTACCAGCGTTCTATCCAGCTCCTGAGGGAGTCACCGGGCATATGATTTCGGGTGCAGTCCGAAGTTTTGCAGCCCGAAATACCATTCATGAGCATCCCGAATTACTTTGGCATTTCATAGAACTGGCTGAGGGTATCGCAAGTGGAAGATTTTTACCGGAAGGTTGGGAACGCCAGCACTTGAATCTCTCTGAATCCATCCCAATTGCAACGGATCTGTCGAAGATTGAAATTCCGGGTCATCTTGGATTCGGATTTTAATGGTTTCTCAAATGCTGTCGGGCTTTACGGTTGAATGTCAGAACAGAGAATTCCAGAGAGTTGGATCCATGACGACCACTGCACCTGCCACCATTGCAAGACCGATGCCAGAGCCTGACTTTTATTCTGAGGCGGCATTGATTATCATGCAAAAGCATGATCCGAAAAGTATTAAATCGTATCAAGAATTATTGAAAGCAGGCCTTTTCGCAGATGCATGCCGATGGGTTGCCGTGCAGTTGCCGGTAAGACATTCTGTTTGGTGGGGTTTAATTTGTGTGATGGATACCAAAGACGGCCATTTAAATCGAACTCTAGTAAATCAATTAACACAGTGGGTGATTGAGCCTACATCGGCTAAACAAACTCAGATCATGAATGAGTCGTGGTTGGATACGCCTGGATCGGCTTTGGAGTATATTGCCAAAGCCGTTTCATGGACAGGTTCAAGTATGCTACCAGTCCATTTGCCGGTCACCGCCCCTAACCCTGAACATGTTCGACGCATGATTGCCGCAGGGATTGATCTGGCAGCCACAGGACATGGAAAATTAGAGCCTGCAGATGCTTATCGACGGTTCCTGGATTTTGCCACAGACGTTGATAACGGCAAGCTGCACTGGGAAAACACGGAAGCAAGCACACCCAAAGCTCAGCAAACATCCAGACCTCAGGGCCTTTTTCCTCACCAATAATGGCCTGAAGTTCGTACAATAAATCAAGTCAAGTCAATTCCACCGGAGCGACCTCAAAATGCCACAGCCTGCTGCACGAGTGACCGATCTGCATGTCTGCCCGATGTTCACCGGCCCGGTGCCGCACGTTGGAGGGCCGATCATGCCTCCGGGCGTTCCAACCGTGCTGATCATGAACCTGCCTGCTGCCACGGTGACGGGGATGTGCACTTGTGTTGGCCCACCGGATGTGATTATCATGGGCAGCTTTACGGTACTGATCAATAATCTCCCGGCCGCTCGGGTAGGCGACTCCACAGCGCATGGAGGCGTAATCACAGGCCCGGGCGCGCTCACGGTCCTGTTAAACTGATATCTGACTGAAACCTATTGCGCCATTTGAAATAATGGCTGAAACCATACCATCCTGATTGGCACTTAAAAAATGCATAAGCCTCAATTTATAGCTCAGGAATCGGGTGGAGATTGCGGTGCAGCCGCATTGGCCATGGTTCTGGGTCAGTTTGATTGCAATGAATCGCCCCAGAAATTATCCAGACTCCTCACAACGATTGGTACAAACGGCCAGCCCAGCATTAAGACTCATCAGCTGGCCAATTACGCCCGAGGTCTTGGTTTTTCAAGCATCGTCGCCCAGTTTTCAGAACCTTGGAAGGTTCTCGTGAACTCCTTTGAAGCCGGCTTCGGGGTGATCTTAAACCACCGACTCTCCAAGGACAAGCCGACAGGGCATTTCTCAGTCCTATCCCAGATCAGCCAGGCTGACGATTTTGTAAGACTTCACGACCCTCAGCGTGGGCCAAATTTGCGAACCACCCGGCAAGAACTGCTCGAACTCTGGTCGCCGTTGGTACCTGGTTCACAAATCGCCGGGATGGTGGGTGTGATCATCGGTCCTAGACCTGTAGGAGGTGTTGCTGGAGTCTGCTCATCTTGCAGCCAGGATTATGATGATAATACTCCATTAAAATGCGAAAGCTGTTCGATTGTTTTAGAGCCTCTTCCGGGCTTCCCAATCGGCTGTTTGTCTGAAGTCTGCCATAGAAAGCTCTGGCGTAAGATATTTTGTCCGAATTGCGACAGAGTCTGGTCAGGATCTAACTTACCACTGAAGCCCATGAATGCAACCGCCAAGGCTGGTGTAGCCCCAGGCTACGAAAAAAGCCTGATGAGCGATCAAGCCATTCCAGGCGAAGCCACAGATAACCTCATCAGCAACAGCAAAGTCGAGCCTGAGGAAGATCTTAGTGCGCAGAAGCTGGCTGAGGCTCTCAAGTCGATCCCATTGCCCGACTGGGGGGCAATTGCAGCCTTGGCAGAATCACAAAAGCAGACTCTGCTTGAGCTTTCAGCTTTTTCCAGCATCTCGCATGACCTCACTGAGCGAGCCAGAGAATGGGATACAGCCGCAGATAAAGTTCGACAAGAGGCCAGCCAAATGGAGGCATATCGCAACGGCTTGGCATCTGAGATTCAAGCGTCTGCCGATTCCATTAAAGTTAAAACCGAAGCGGTAAAGCAGCTTGGCGAAATCATTCCAGAAGCTGAACAAGAGGTTCCGCCTGCTGAAGAGAAGCCTGAAAAGCCAGCTCTGCCTTCTGGTCTGGAACTTGTGGCCATGCTTATGTCTATGGCTAAAAAGAATGGTTGATTAATACATCCAGCGAAAGTCGACGGTCACGATCGGGTTGCCCCACGACTGCGATCCCATACCAAAGAGCAAGCCCATCCCGAGGTCGGCCTTATTGCCGAACGCCACGCGGGCACCAGGGCCAATATTCCAGTAAGACTGGGTGTTGGCTGGCCTTGAAAGTGCAGAAATCTGCTTATCGGCCGTGTAGAAGAGTTGTGTGTAGCGGCCGTTCTGGAAAGTCCATCCGTCTACCTCAAGAACGCCGATCAAAGGGACGTTGGGGATAATCTCCAATAGCTCATGATTGAGCGAGAACTTGCTCAAAAGCACGCTACCAAAGTAGTTAGAGCCGCCCAATGGGATCCATTCCCCAAGTTGACCTTGAAAATAGGTCTTCTCCGAGAGCTTTGTGGACCAAAGCAGCGAAGGCTCCAGCCGCACGACGCCCAGGCCCGTTCCCTTACTGGCGTTACCGATTGGCATGTAGGTCTTGAACTGAAAGGTAAGAAGGAGCAGTTCTGAATCGATAATCACGCTCTTCGTACCCAGACTCATATCGCCAAAGCCTGCTGCTCCGTTGTACGTATCATTTGTATTGACAAGCCGATATGGAAAGTTCAGGAAGAACGCCATCTTGCCGCCAGCACCAGCTTCCATGCTGTAAGTGGCATCGTTGATGTTCGCAAAAATTGGTTGTGGAACCGGTGGTTTGATGCCTTTTGTGTTTTGGGCAAGTCGCAAAGGCTTCGGACCAACGCCCTGGCCATTGGCACCTGCCCAGAAGAATCCGCCTCGATCGGGTGTGGTGATGTTCGACCATCTGTCATACTTGAGCCGAAACATGGTTTGAGGCCGAGGACTGTCAAGCATGAGTCCTGCATTAGCGAGCGGCTTCCACGTCGGCTCATAACAGGGATCTGGACATGAAAGACATTGGTAAATCAGCGACGAGACCCGCTGAAACAACGAATCGCCCGTATAGGGATAGCACATGGCTCGGCCGGGTGTGCATCGGCCAGTCGCACAATAGCCAAAGTTGAGGTCGCCCGGGTCGCCCAACTGACCGCATCGAGTACAACCGACTTTGGAAACGCCAGGATCAATCAAAGCCATTTCCGGTGAACTGTATGAAACCTGAGTTAGACTGTTATCCCTGCGAGCCAGTACCACGAGCGAACTGTTGGAGATACTCTGGGGTCGGCCACCTGAATCCGTCGAGGTTGGAGCCTGAACAGGCGGCATAGCGACTGGATTGCCTAACGCTTCGACATCAGCCGCGGTAATTTTCGGTTTATCCGGTTGAGTCCGGTTAACAGGCACCTTTGGATCAAAGTCCATATCAAGGTAATGCCCTAGATCAGGCATGCCGAGATCTGGCACTTCGACAATCCTTACCATCTTCGATGATGGTTTTTGCTGAGCAGGAGCACTGCCTTGGATCGGCTTGGCCACCGTTTGCGAATTCACTTCCACTGGCGACCAAATCAAGAGAGACAACGCAAAGACTAAAATGCGGTTAATTCCAGATATAGTCTTGTTTTTGCGCTGAATGTTCATTGATATTATGCGTCCCACGAGGCACCCGATTCAGAGATTCCATTCTCATTAACTTAAATCATGGCGATTTTAAATTTTACGTCAATCTCAGTTCTACCCGATTTCAGTCCCATCATTCGTCAGGTAAACCAAGTTCCTTTCGAATCTGCATCAAAACGGCTGGGTCTTCCACAAGTCTCGCCATGAGCTGTGGATATGAGAGTTCGCCCAGCTCAACGGCCTTGCGAATCAGGTAGGGGATCGGGCTGTGAGGCTCGAGTTGGATCAACAGTTCAGCTGTATTCCGAAGCTGAGTATAGATTGCATTCCGTGCTGCCACAGCATTTTGAGGGTTCCACTGCCCCATGCCGTTGCCGCCGGCTAAACTGCTCCCAGAGGCTCCTTCTGCTCCTGAGGTCTCTTCGGAGTCAACACTTGCGTATCCGGCATCAGGCTGTAATTTTTTTGAAATACCTCCAGCGATACCCAGGCACTCTTCTACGGATTTCCGCAAACCGACTAACGATGGAGCATAAGGCCCCATGAAGTCGTCAAGAGTTGCCTGCAATTGGCTGATGGTCTCAATACACTCTTTGAGGGCTTGAAAATTATCTTCCGCAAGTTGCGGATCCATCTCGGTAATCAGCCGGTTAATTTCATCGAATGAAACAGGCGTGTCAGGCTTCTTGGAATTACCCCAATCCAGAACGCTGACCTTCTGGCCGTCTGCCACAACGATAGGCAACATCCGAATTGTGGTCGGAAAGCGTGCCCCTCGGTCGGCATCAGCCAACCAATTGAACGGGCCTGCGCGAGTTTCCAAGTCTTCTTCAGTCTCGACAACTGGGTACGTAAACTCCCAACACTGATGGATATAGCTCAACATAAACGCCAAAGATTTGGAGAGGCCGGGAAAACCATCGATCCGAGTCAAAGCCTCAACCAACCGTACCACCAGATTCAAATCCTTGGTTTGGTTGATCAGAGTCTGACAAGCCAGGCTGACAATATCTTCCCAGTCAGCGTATTTCGGAGTTTCTGGACGTTGAGGATCGTTTTCATCAAACAGGCTTGGGTCAATCTCTTTACGATCATCGTCCAGGCGTGTCTTCACGACATAATCTAATGACTGGCCAGCAGGGTTCTCGCCAGGAATCGGCGCCAGTAATTCTTCGAAATCAGAAATCTGCATGGGAAGCCGCCAGTTGTATCGTCAGGTTCTTGCCATCTCGCCAGCAAGTTTTCTGGAAGAGTGCATGGAACCAACAGGTTTGGTGCCCCAACTTCCTTTACTGTACTATCATGCTCTATAATCGCTAAAGGTCAATACTTTCTTTACCGAAAACCATCTTTAAATGCGTCAAATGTTGAAACCTATCGCGGTTCTTAAGGAACTGGCAGGAAACATCGTCTGATTCTTAACCAAGCCATGCACTAGCGTTCCACCGAACGTGTTTTCGTCTTTTTCCAAAGGGATCAGTGCTTTAGCCTTTTCTTTCATGGATGTTGTACATCACCCAGAAAAGACTCGAAGCTCACATTCAAAGACGGCTTATTGCTACCCTTGGGAAGTATAATTGGACAATCCACAAGGCTTCTTATATACTCTCTACAGTGCAACCAAGCGATCAAATAAGCGATTCACTTATCTGGACAGAATCATGATCAAAGTACTGATTTGGGAAAACGCGTTCTTGATCGGAGCACTGAAGCATCCAGGTCACTCGGCGGTTGCAATCACATAAGGCCATCTGGCAGAAACATATGTAAGTTGGTGGCCAACAGGGACTGCGGAAGCAGATCAAGCACGTGGATTTCGGAAAGGTGGCCGGCAAGACATTCAAACCGATTACCGAAAAGAACTTGGTGATAGAGCCCGCCTGGCACTGACTGCTGGGGCCGCACCAAGAGCTGGTCAAACGAACGACCCTGTGGTTGATGATCGTGGCGTCCATGTTTTGAATATGGCGGATGACTGGATGCAAAAGCCCCAGCATATCATTGATATACCCTCGTTTGATGATCGAAATCTGCAGAACGGGCAGCAGGTGATTGGTCTCTGTGAAGCGAATATGAGGGACTGGTGGCGACTTTATTCCAATACCGTGATCAATCGCAACACGCATCATCAATACGAATTTGTAAGTAACAAATTCAATTGTTCGGCAGTGGCTATGGCTTGTCTTGTTGCCGGCGGATCGAGCGGATTTGTGAAGCCCGATAAAGCCTGGTTTTATTATACCCCTAATGATATCAGGGATTATGCTTTTGATTTAAGAAGGAGACTTAACGAAATGAATGCTCAAGCCACCCAGATCAACGCTCAATTGCTGGCTCAATACCGTAGTTATCAGCCTGCCCGGCGTCAGGTAGGTGGAATTGATTATCTGCATCGAACTCTCGCAGGAGATGCGAGGGTTTTTGATATTTGGACGGAAGCCGACTGGCGGCAAGAGAGCGGCCGAAATGTGTTCATCGGACGCCGGAAAGAACAAATTGCTGCAATTGATACCCAAATACGCGATTATTGGGCTCGAGGCCAAGAATGGGATGATACAAATTATGTCTACAAATCCATGGCACTTGCCGAGATACTGACACAAGTACAGGATCATATCATCAAGAAACCCAATAGCGACCGCTCCGATGCTGTATTAAAACTGGGCTCACAATGCATGATGGTTGTGAAGGATCGGGCGGCCCGAAACTATGATTGGGAAACACAATTATTGCAGGATGTTCAGGATATTTTTGCATGATCAAAGGCTAGAGAAAATCGAAATAAAGCCCTGGCGGATGGAATCTCCGCAAGGGTTTATTTTTTCAACGATTTCTGATTGGCTCATGGAGAAGGAGGCTTAATCTCGCTGGATGAAGGGTTTGTGAGAAAAATTGGTTCTACAGCAAATTTCGGTATCTTTACAGTTTGAGGCTCGACAGGTTGAGATTCCGGTTCCACCACCGGAGCCTGCTGAACGGGCTGCTCAAACACTGGCAAAGTGGGAAGGGGGCTGTCGGAATTAGACGCTGGCCCTGAGAATGGTGGAGGTGATGTGAGAACTTGGTCTCGAGTGAATGGTTTCACTCCGGAAGGCATGATGGTGACAGCCTTTTCAACAATGGACGCAACACTCTGACTACCAGGCGGCATGGTGCTTGTACCGAGCCAGTATTTCGTGGCCACAGCCAGCCGAAGTGTTTCAAACGACTCGATAATCACATCTTCTCGCGGCTTTGAGGCGAGCTTGATGCGATAATAAGACCGTATTTTTGGTGGAATGGTGATGGCAAGCGACTCGCTCGCTTTTTTGGTCACATCCAAAGGAAGAGGACCGGGAAGGCGTGCCAATTCCGTAGCAAAGCCATTCATGGCCTCACCTGATGCTGTGGCCGGCTCCCGCCCATTCGATTCCTCTGGCAAGGCTTCCGGCAATTCTTCAGGAACCAATGGCGTTTCTTTGCAATAAACAGCCAAACAGCGCTGAAGGGCCATGCAGGCAGCGGCCACGACTCGATCCGAATTTTCCGAAGGGTTGCCGTCCTTGTCTGTGCGATTCACCACGATGGTGAGAGCTTCGATCGTTTTCTTGCCGCAGCAGCAACCGCTGATAAGTGCCTTGGCTGCGGCATATCGAACACATTCATTGCGGTCTGTCCGGAGCGAGGCAATGATCGCCTCCTCAACATCGGGCCAATAATGGCAATCGACAGTGGCCAGATATTCCACGGCAGCGACACGTTCTTTGGCAGAGGCTTCGTCGGCGGCGACTGCGCTGGCCACTTGCTGGGCAGGGGAACTTCCAGCGCCGAAGGCCGAACTGGGCGGGCATAACCCGCTGAAAAGCCCGCCAGTCATAAGGGTCATGGGAGCCAACATGGCATTCGTCGCTGGCCCAAGCAACGGATTCTGGCAAATTTGCTGCAAACAGGCGGCCTTTTGAGCTTTAGATAGGCCCAGAAAACTCCATAAAGTCGCCGGCTGAGCAGGAGCAGCACCGGTAGCAGCTCCCAATGCAGAGCCTGAGGCACCGGCGGCACCGGCTCCTAACGGAGCCATGCATCCTGAGGTGATCATAGAGAGAAATGCAGCAGCCAAACACTCTTTTGGCGAGAGGCGTCTCGGTTTAACGCGGATTTTTTCATCCATGTCGGTCGGCATCCTGCCACCTCGGACGGCTCATTTGTACGGCTTTTGCCCAACATCCATGTCAGGCCATCTTTGATTTCAGAGACCTTGAAAATCATTCGCAAGTTCTCTATCGACCTCCAAACAATAATTTTATCCGCAATTTTGTCAAGCTCGATTTAGAAAGTGCTTCAAACGTGCATGCGATATGACGGTTGCATTCGTGATTTACCCTCAAACAAGCCATCAAGAATCCCTCGATTCACCCGTAATCATGCCACTGTACACTTGTATAGTGATAAGGCCGAAAACAACTTCCGGTTTAAAAAACAAACCGGGAAGTTAGCAATCGATCCGCAGGGCGTTAGCCCACGGTTCGTTTAACCAACCAACCGGGGCTACCGTCAAGACCGTTTAGGATCTGGCCCAAATGACTTAAAACAGAATTCGCCTCGTTGAAAATCGAATTCTTAAATGTTAAAATACGTTATCGGTAACTGAACACATCGGCTGATCGCCTGAATGCCACCCCAAAAAGATATAAAAGAACCCTGCTATGCCCATCGAATTAGGCCGGCTGATCAAAAAACTCAACCCTTTCTGCCGTGATACGCTGGGCGAGGCTGCCAGTCTGTGCCAGTCACATAACCAGTCGTCCATTGAACTTGAGCACTGGCTCTTTAAACTGGTAGAACGTGGCGAGAGCGACGTTTCTCGAATTCTCAAACAATTTGACATCTCGTCCTCAGAAACTCTTCGCAAACTCACAATCGCCGTCGGTCGATTTGGATCAGGCGATTCCGTGAACCGAGTCCCTACGCTCTCCCCACAGATCGACGAACTTGTGCGTGAAGCCTGGCTAGTGGGCTCGCTCCAACTCGAGCAAGGTCTTGTACGCAGCGGTTTTCTACTGATTGGCCTGCTGCAGAACGAGCGGTTGAAGCGGCAGATCCTCGAAATTCTGCCTGACTGGAACCGTATTGATGTCGTCGGGCTTCAATCCAATTTCGCAGCCATCACAGCGAAATCCCCAGAGAACAGTCAGGCGACGTTTCTAAGCGCTGGGGCCGCCGGATCAAGCGATTCCGCAACGTCTGGCGGAACAACACCATCCGCCAATTCCCCAACACCCACACTTGACCAATTTACGACCAGCCTGACCGATATGGCCAAGGCGGGAAAGATCGACCCAATCTCGGGCCGTGACTCGGAAATCCGCCAGATGGTTGACATCCTGATCCGCCGCCGTCAAAACAACCCCATTCTTACAGGCGAACCAGGAGTTGGCAAAACGGCTGTTGTGGAAGGCTTTGCGCGACGCATTGCTGCAGGCGACATTCCCGATTCACTGAAAGATGTTGACGTACGGGCCCTTGATCTCGGCCTTCTACAAGCGGGCGCTGGAGTACGCGGAGAGTTTGAAAATCGCCTGAAAAAGCTGATGGAAGAAGTAAAAGCCTCGCCCCGGCCAATCATTCTGTTTATCGACGAAATCCACACCATTGTCGGTGCTGGCGGACAGGCCGGTCAAAACGATGCCGCCAATCTTCTAAAGCCCGCTCTGGCAAGGGGCGAGTTGCGCACCATTGGCGCCACAACCTGGAGCGAATACAAGAAATACTTTGAAAAAGACGCGGCCCTGACTCGCCGATTCCAAGTCGTGAAGGTCGACGAACCAGAGATCGAAAAAGCCATCACCATGATGAGGGCCATCGCACCGATCCTCGAAAAACACCACGGAGTGCGTGTCCTCGACGAAGCCATCAAAGCATCTGTCCAGTTGACGGCCCGATATCTGGTTGACAGGCAATTACCTGACAAAAGCCTCTCTGTACTTGATACAGCCTGTGCACGAGTCTCACTCGGTCAATCCACCACTCCAGAGCCCCTGGAAGAACTTATCGGCCAGCGTCTGGCAATTCAAGCCGAGATCGAAACTCTCAATCGCGACGGTGCTGAACCCATTCGGGTTGGCGAACTCGAGACTGCCCTGAAAGCTCTGGCCGCTCGTGAAGAAGCCCTTCGGAAACGATGGGTCGAAGAACAGCAACTGGTTCAGAAAGTCTCCAGTCTCTCAAAGACAATCGCAGCCGGCGCAACACCTTCAAAGGCCGACGATCAATCCGATCAACCTGCCCCTGATCTGGATGCATTAGGCAAAGAACTGGTCGATCTCCGCGAAAAGCTGGCCACTCTGCAAGGCGATAGTCCACTGGCCAGGCCCTATGCAGATACCCAGGCTGTGGCAGAAGTTGTGGCCGCCTGGACTGGTATTCCACTGGGCAAAATGGTCACTTCATCAATCCAGTCCATCATGAAGCTGGATCAAGTGATGAAGGCCCGAGTGGTAGGCCAGAATCATTCGATCGACATTCTCTCGGAACGCATCCGCACAGCATCCGCAGGACTGACCGACCCACGGCGTCCTCTAGGCGTCTTCATGCTGGTCGGCCCTTCCGGAGTCGGCAAAACCGAGACCGCTCTGACTCTGGCCGACAGCATGTACGGAGGCGAAAAAAGTCTGGTAACCATTAACATGTCGGAGTTCCAGGAGTCGCACACCGTCAGCCTGCTGAAGGGCTCGCCTCCCGGCTATGTCGGCTATGGCGAAGGCGGAGTCCTGACAGAAGCCGTTCGGAGAAGGCCTTATTGCGTTGTCCTATTGGATGAGGTCGAAAAAGCTCACCCCGACGTTCTGGAGCTTTTCTATCAGGTTTTCGACAAAGGCCAGCTTGAAGACGGCGAAGGGCGAATGATCGACTTCAAAAACACCATCATTCTGCTCACCTCCAACGTCGCCACCGACACCATCACCCGGCTCTGTATGGATCCAGATACTCGTCCTAACGCCGACGGCCTTCTGCAAGCCATTCGCCCGGAACTCGTCAAAGCCTTCAAACCCGCTTTCGTGGGACGTACCACCGTCGTCCCATACTTTCCGCTCGACGATAGCGTACTTAAGTCGATCATTGCTCTGCAATTAGGAAAAGTGACCAAACGCTTTGCCGATACACACAAAAACCAGGTCACGTTCTCCAATGAAGTCCCAGCCGCAATCCTTGGCCGCTGTAAAGAAGTCGAATCAGGCGCGAGAAACGTCGAACGCATCATCAACCAAACACTCCTACCGCTTCTAGCCACCGAAGTTCTCACATTCATGGCCCAGGGGCAACCCGTACCAGCCATGCAGGTGGGGATTGACGCCAACTCGAATTTTGTGGTTGCGGCAGTGCAGTGATGATCAGGAACCGAAAATGGGGCTGTTCTTCATTTCACATGATGAGGTGCA
>Ga0208720_1000238_pt1 | contig 15017 bp, 9 predicted proteins | sample LakMenEpi20Apr10_FD_150716 | JGI IMG/M metagenome (GOLD analysis project Ga0208720, IMG submission 150716) | Freshwater microbial communities from Lake Mendota, WI - 20APR2010 deep hole epilimnion (SPAdes) | ecosystem: Environmental > Aquatic > Freshwater > Lake > Epilimnion/Euphotic zone ...
ACCGGTGGTGTCGCTTCGCTCAACCACCGGCTACTCGCTTTGATGCCTCCGGCATCATTCTGTTACGGGATGTCTCTTTTTTGACTGCGACAAGTATAAGTTCCTCTGATTAAATTTCCAGTCAGCGGTTCGATTCATTTATCAAACCTCTCAATTTGACAATCCCAGCCAAGATTTATTAGGATGAAACAAAGATCACATGCGGATTCGTGCCCCTTTTTGACAGGAAAGAAAATATGACCAGTCCGCAACAGAATCCACCACAAGAACTGTCCCTTAATGAAGTTGGGCCTGGCCGATACTTCTTTTTCGTGACCTTCTGTATGGTGGTACTGGCAGGCATGATCTTCTTCTCGCTCCGAATTCCGCCCCCTCCACCACCTCCAGAAGTCAAGTCTGATCCAGTACTTACAACTGGCTATAACGTCTATATGCGTCAGTGCGTGGCATGCCACGGGCTTCAGGGCCTGGGCGATGGCCCCCGGGCGTTCTCCACTCCAATAAAGCCTCGAAACCTGCGTGATGAGCCCTGGAAATATGGGGATGACCAGGAATCTGTCCTGAAAATCATCACCCAGGGCGGCCCTCAAGGCGTCATGCCAGCTTTCGGCAATTCCCTGAGCCCGCAAGAATTAAAAGCCATCGTGAAGTATGTTCGACATATGGCCGGCAAAATTAAGTGATTGCGACGATTAAAAAAATGAAGCCTTGACCGCGAAGTCAAAGGCTTCATTATTTGATTTTTCCGAGACTCGACCTTCAGATCAACGGCCCATAAGGGCCTTCAGGATCATCAGGTCGAGGTCTTCGTACTGACGGTTGTCGCGAAGTTCATTGACCTTGGCTTCGTCCACGCTTCGAACGATCTCCAGAAGGGCCAGGAACATCGTCCGGCTGTTGGAGAGGTGCTTGGTGGAATCTTCGTACTTCGTGGCACGCATGGCCTTGATGTCCAAGCCCACAGCTTCACCATTCTTGCCATATCCGCTCTTGTCAAGCACCCAGACCTGATCAAACGCGCGGCGCAGGTCAGCTGAACCGAAGGTCTTGTCCTGATCATACTTAAGGCCGTTCTGATCGTTCAGGTGAACGCTCCAGAGCTTCTCATGCCAAAGGGCATAAGCCATGTCGTCGGCAGGATCAAGGCCAGCCAGAATCGAGTGGGCAGATTCAATCAGTACCCCGGAACGGCTTGGATCGACCGTCTTGTAAGCCAGCCCGATCATGTGCCCAACTGTCGGCAAATAGGCTTGATCCATAGGCTCGTTAGGCTTGGCTTCTCCAAGAACCCGAATCTCAGGATCGTGCTCCAGAATCGTATTCCAGGCGTCGGCGATCCGGCCCACGGCTGTTTTGGCACACTTGGCTTCGCGAATGTAAGAGCCTTCACGGGCCAACCATAGGACATAATTCTTGCAGTCCATGACCTTGGCCAGATCGACGCAGCGTTTGGCTCGGTCAAGCGCGTACTGACGGTCCTTTGGGCAATTTGAAGTAAATGCACCGTCGGCGGTGTGAGGATCTTCCCAGAGGCGGGGGGCGATAATTTCGACGAACAAACCTTCGTCGTCGAGAACTTTCTTCAACTCTGCCGCTTTTTTCATCTTCTCAGATTCTGGAAGATCGTAAGCCACCACGTCGTCATCGTGGAACTGTACACCGTCAAAACCAAGCTTTTTATATTGCCTGATCTTTTCCGCGAAAGCCATTTCAGGCCTGACCGGTGGCCCGAACGGATCGGCGCCGGTGCTGATGTTCCAAGGACCAAAAGTGAAGCGGTATGTGTGCGTCGAACTCATATTTTTCTTACCGAAGTTGAGGGGTGTAAACGGTTTTGGATCGTCAGGCGAGATGTCATGAAACCGTCGGGCATGATCGAGCGAACCTCGGAAATCTGATCCGCTCAAGGCATCATCATGAAATGCACGGATGCGACCGTCAACCCTGATTCTCAAATCTCCTCAAAATCGCTCCAAATTGATCCCCACAACCCACCTCCCAATCGGTTACCATATCCCTCAAGACACCTTCCCCCCCTGACATTCCAGAATCCGTCCGAAATAAGGCCCAAACCACATATGAACCTCTGGCAGATGATTCTGGGGATTGCCATCGTGGCACTGGCGTTCGCGCTCTGGACCACTTCCGAAGCCACCAGGGCGACCCTCATCGTGATGGTAGTCGGCTCTGCCATCGTCGCCCTCTGCCTCCATTCCATCCTTCGATTATTCGACCTTCTGGGCCAATTCGGCGACAGTCCGTCCCGTCGTAACGGAATCCATCTACTTATACATTCAACAATTACGTTGTTCACCTGTTCGATCGGTGTCGGTGCACTCACCTGGGTCGGATTTTTTCTACTCTGGCCCCGTTGAAAAAGTAACGTCCACACGGCCTGTCTACCAGAAAACCGCCTGTTGAGCTTTTAACTGCACCCAATTGACGGTAATATGACTACCAGTTGTGACATCAAGTAGACGATGTCCACCCGAACCTAATCAGATCCATAAGATTTTCAGCGGATTCCACCGAACATGACCATGACATATGAACCTCTGAAATTTCCTCGACAATGGTTGCCAGCCGATGCCAGCCTCGAAACCTGGCCTGAAATTGGGCCTTGGTACCAAAAGCTCGAAGATTGGTCCATTCAAAGCGTGAACGACCTAATCGCCTGGATGAAAGCCAAAGACGAACTTGATGCAGCCGTAAGTCAAGTCAGCAACAAACGCTACGTATCCATGACCCTTAAAACGGACGACCCTGCTCGCGAACAAGCCCACCTGGCGTTCGTTCGTGACATTGAACCGAACTTAAAGCCCATCGGCCAAACACTTCGGAATAAGTATCTCGAGAGCCCGTTCCGACCCGAATTACCCAAAGACAATTTTATTTTAATGGATCGGGCTCTGGAAAATCGCAAAAGCCTTTATCGAGAGGCCAATATTCCAAAAGAAACCAGAGTCAGCGAACTTACCCAGCAATATCAAAAAATCGTCGGTGCCATGACCGTCCCCTGGAAAGGTCAAGAACGTACACCAGCGCAAATGGCTCCTGTGCTGGAAGATACAGACCGAGCGACTCGGGTGGAAGCCTGGCTGATTGTGGCCATGCGACGATTGAAGGAACGTCAGAAATTCGACGACCTTTTTGACGACCTACACCGCCTGCGCGTCGAAATCAGCCGGGAAGCCGGCTTTAAATCTTTCACCGATTATTCTTATAAAAACCGCGAACGATTTGATTATGGAATCCCTCAGGCCCAAGCTTTCCAAAACGCTGTGGCAGAATTTGTCGTCCCCCTGGCTCGCGAGATTCAGAAAAAACGCCGATTGCAACTCGGTATCGAACATCTTCGCCCCTGGGATTTATCGGTCGATCCTCAAAATCGGCCTGGCCTAAGGCCATTCACAGAGGAATCGAAACTCGCATCCGGAGTCGGCGAAATCCTCGAGCAAGTCGATCCTGAATTAAATGCCCAATTTCAATTCATGCGAAAGAATGATCTCCTCGACCTCGCAAACCGTAAGGGGAAAGCCCCCGGCGGCTATCAAACCACCTTCGAGGAAGATCGCGTTCCATTCATTTTTATGAACGCAGTCGGGATGGACGGCGACCTTCGCACCCTGCTTCACGAGTGTGGGCACGCGTTCCATGCACTGGCATGCCGATCCGTCGAGCCAGCCGCTTATCGGGAAAGCCCTATGGAATTCTGCGAAGTGGCGTCCATGTCCATGGAATTATTGGGCGCAAAGCAACTCGACGCATTTTATAACCAGGCGGATGCTAATCGAAGCTACCGGCAACTCCTCGAAGGAATTGTTCTGATCCTCCCATGGATCGCTCAAGTCGATGCTTTCCAACACTCAATCTACGCCCACGACGAGCCTTGCAGGGACCGTCGCCGTGAGGACTGGAAAGCTCTCACAGAACGGTTTGGTGGTGATGTGGATTGGTCAGGAATCGAAGACGTTCGAGACCATTCCTGGCATCGCCAGTTGCATATCTTCCTCTACCCCTTCTATTACATTGAATATGGAATTGCCCAGCTTGGCGCTTTGCAAGTCTGGAAACAATTCCAGGATGCTCCCCAAAAAGCCGTTGAAGCCTATAAACACGCCCTTTCACTCGGCGGCAGCCGAACTTTACCAGACCTCTTTGCTGCAGCAGGCGCGAAATTCGACTTCAGCGCCGATACCATTCGCCCTTTAATGGACCTGATCGGTCAGGAACTTGCTAAAATTCCAGAATAATCTGAGGCTTTGCAACCCTGAAAAGAACCTCTGAATTCAGAGCCAAAGGAACGTTCATGCCACCTTCAGTCAGCACTGGCCTTGATCAATGTGTTGCAAATCAATTCGCATTTTTTAAGGGCCAAAAGGTTGCGGTTCTGATCAATCAGGCGTCGTGCGACCACCAGTTCAGACATCTCGTGGATTTCATTCAATCCAGCACAAATGTCGAACTGGTGCGCATCTTCGGTCCTGAACACGGCTTTGCAGGTACAGCACAAGACCTCGAAAGCGTTTCCGGCGAATTGCAATCGCAACCACGCTGGGACGTCCCGATTATCAGCCTTTACGGCGAAACAGAGGCCTCACTCACACCGGATCCAAGCCTCCTGGACGATATCGACACCCTCATCATCGACCTTCCTGATATCGGTAGTCGTTACTACACTTTCGCCGCAACTTTAATTCGAATCATGCGTGCTGCGAATGGTAAAAGCCTCAAAATTGTAGTCCTGGACAGGCCAAATCCGCTCGGTGGAATTCATCTGGAAGGCCCGGTTCTAAAGCCAGGATTCGAGTCCTTCGTAGGCGAAATTCCAGTCCCTATCCGCCACGGGATGACTCTTGGAGAAATCGGCTCCTGGTTAATTAAAACTGAAAAACTCGACCTCTCCTATCATTGTATTACCGTCCAGGGCTGGTCACGCAACATGCTCTTCCCACAAACGGGCCTGCCCTGGGTCATCCCGTCTCCCAACATGCCCACTTTTGAAACCGCTCTGGTCTATCCTGGTGGCTGTTTGATTGAGGGGACAAACATCTCCGAAGGACGTGGAACCACCCGCCCTTTCGAACTCTTTGGAGCACCCTGGCTTAATGAAACCCAACTCGCGAACAACCTGAATCACTCTGGCCTATCCGGATTTATCGCCCGTCCAGCCCTCTTTAAACCCGCCTTCCAAAAGCACTCCGGCAAAGTCTGCGCCGGTGTCCAGATCCATGTCACCAATCCATTGGAATTTCAGCCTGTCCGAGTCTACACCCAGGCATTGATCGCCATGCGAAATCAAAATCCTGAAAAGTTTCAATGGCGAACGGAAACCTATGAATACAGAGATTTTCCGATCGCAATCGACCTACTTTATGGATCCGATTCCGAACGTCAGATGATCGAATCAGGCGCTACCTGGCAAGACATCGCATCAACATGGCTCGACGGCGAAATTGCATTCCAGCAATGCTGATGCATGTCATTCACCTTTATGCAAAGCCTCGTGCTCTTCGTCAGTCGTTGGACGTGTGTCAAGCCCCTTACGCTGCGAGAGTTCCATTCTGTCGAGATATTTCACATTGGCACAGTCATCAAGCTCAGCCGAGTGACATGCGGCAAAATCCTTAATCAGAAACCGGAACGGCCCGCCCTGATTCACACCCAGCGGCTGATCGCCGATCTTGTATACTAAAAGCCCTTCCGATCTGACAGCTGCAAGCGGAATCGAAACGTGAAAATCATCCTTGCCAGCATGAAGGGTCAGATAATTGGCCTCAGGCAGAGGATCGACCAGCCTCAACAGAGACTCCAAAGTCACGGCATCGCCCTGCTTCTTTCCTGCAAATCGCGACACATCCTCGACTTGATCCGGCTCAGAAAATTGACTTAATTCATCATACCCAAGCGAAACAGGATGCTGCACCAGCCCGTCAATCGTTAATTTCACGTCTTTTTTCTCGTTTTTTGAGATTCTGAGGGCTTCCCTCATATTTTCCCTTTGACCAGCATCAAGTTAACCATTATCATATTAAATATCAACACTCTGCCAGCCTATAGATCACAATCTGATCTCCGCAAAGTCCTCGTCCATCATCAAATCAGTTCGTAAATCTCATCCAGGAACCGGCTGAACCGATTCCCCGACCGAAACAGGAATAAGTGCCATGATTCGTGTCGATGCCCGCCGTGGTGCCACTTTTTGTGACGGCTTCACACGCCGCGATTTTCTCCATGCTGGTGCCATACCACTTCTGGGGCTTGGACTTACCGAAACTCAGGCTGCTGAAAAAGCTGCGGCCCTGTCTGCGAAATCCGACATGAACTGCATCTTGCTGTTCCTCGTCGGAGGCCCTTCGCAGATCGATACCTGGGACCCTAAACCGAACGCTCCTGCCGAAATTCGCGGCCCCTTCAAACCCATCGACACCAACGTTCCAGGGATCCAGATCTCTGAGATTTTCCCTCGACTCGCCCAGTCCATGGACAAAGTCTCACTCGTCAGATCCATCTACCACCAGGCCACTGCCGTTCACGATACCGGATATCAGATGATGCAGACCGGCCGCCTGTTCGGCCCCGGCATTGAACACCCGCACTATGGCAGCACCCTGGCGTGGATGAAAGGCCCGAAAGGCGATGCTCCGCCATATGTCCTTCTGCCTAAACCTATTGGAGCGACCGGTGGGAACCTTCCACACGGTCATACTGCCGGTTATCTGGGTAAAACCTACGACCCATTTGTCTTGAATGCTTACCCAAACGACCCAAATTTCTCCGTCCCCGACCTGCTTCCTCCAGAGTATATCACTGCGATCCGCTCTGAACGTCGAAGATCGATGCGAAAGTCGATCGAGGGGAATTTGAAAGCCTTCGAATCATCAGCCGATGCCAAGCTACTGGACTCCAACTTCCAGCAGGCATACTCCATCATGACATCGGCTAAGACCCGTGACGCATTTGACTTAAAGAAAGAGTCCGACAGCGTTCGCGACACCTACGGCCGCACCCGGTTTGGCCAGTCATGTCTAATGGCACGTCGTCTGGTTGAAGCCGGAGTCAGGTTTGTCACCGTGAATATGTTTGAAACCGTATTCAGTGAAGTCACCTGGGACATCCACGGCTCCGCACCCTTTACGTCCATCGAAGGTCTTCGGGACGAAGTCGCCCCGAACTTTGACAGAGCCTATTCAGCCCTGATCCAAGACCTTGCTCAAAAAGGACTTCTGCAAAACACGATGGTTCTGGCGTTTGGTGAATTCGGGCGCACTCCGAAGGTGAATCCGGCGGGTGGCCGAGATCACCACCCTGGTGTCTGGACCTCTCTCTTTGCGGGAGGGCCATTCAAGGGCGGTCAAGTGGTAGGCGAATCCGACGAAATTGGTGGCTCGCCCAAAACCAGACCCGTGACGACAGGTGAAGTCGCTGCAACGGTTTATGAAGCATTGGGCATGAGCCTTGACACAGAACTGACCGGCCCTGGGAATCGGCCCATCAGGCTTGTGGAACACGGCGTGGAACCTGTCCGCGAGCTTTTTAACTAAACGTCCCAAATCCAGAAATCGCCCTTCCACTGCACCCTGAAATTCTCCCCTTTGAGCTGCCCATGAATATCTCAATGATCATCGCCGTCATGATCCTGCTGGCGAACCTCGGGCAGATCCACGCTGCTGCACCAGTGGATTTGATCTCCATCTGGCCTCCTGAAATTGTATTTCAAAATGGCCGATCGATCGAGCATTTGCAACTTCTCCAAAAGGATTCATCCGGAGTCGCCACAGCCGACCTGACCCAAGATGCACAATGGCGGATTGAGCCTTCAAACCTGGGGAAATTGGAATCTGGAGCGATTGTCACTCCACTCAGTAACGGATCAGGAAAAATCATCGCCAGGCTTAAAAACGGGCGTGAATTTTCGATTCCTCTGCTAGTTCAAAATGCAACCGTGCAAAAACCGTGGTCATTTGGAAATCAGGTACAGGCGGTGATGACCAAAACAGGCTGTAATCAGGGATCGTGTCACGGTTCTGCTGCGGGTAAAAATGGCTTCCGTCTGAGCCTTCGCGGATATGCTCCAGAGGTGGATTACGATGCCTTGACCCGTCAGGCCAGTGGCCGCCGGCTTGTTCCTGGTCACCCGGAACAGAGCCTGATTTTATGGAAGGCCGTTGGTGCTGTACCTCATGGTGGAGGAGTTCGGATGGCTCCTGACACTCGTGACTACATGGTCCTTCGTGACTGGATCTCAGAAGGCGCTAAAGGCTTGATCGAGAACGCCCCAAAGGTCGTTCGGCTCGAGGTTTCCCCCGAACGTGCCCGATTTGATTCAGGGCAATCTGGACAAGTCACCGTTCGAGCCATTTACAGTGACAAATCGAGTGAAGATGTCACGTCATGGGCGAAATTCAGCACCACAAGTGACACCATCTTAAAAGTTGACGAAGACGGTCGATTCAAAGCCGATCAACCAGGCGAAGCATTTGCGACCGTTTGGTACTCCAGTCAAGTGGCAGTCGTTCCAGTGGCAGTTCCGTCTAAAGATCATGTCGCTCCAGAAATATTTGCCATCGCACCCAGAACCAATAAAATCGACGATTTAAATCTGGCGAAATTGAAATCACTGGGAATCCCCCCTTCCCCTGATGCAGGAGATGCTGCATGGCTCAGGCGAGTCACACTCGATACCACCGGATTACTTCCATCCTCTGAACGACTTTCCCAATTTCTGGCGGATAAAGATCCATCAAAACGAAATAAGGAAATTGAGCGTTTACTGGTATCTGAGGCAGCCACGGATTACTGGGCTTATCAGTGGTCAGATTTGCTATTGGTTTCATCCAATAAATTACCATCTCCGGCGATGTGGTCATTCTATCAATTTGTCCGTGAGAGCGTAGCCCAAAACAAGCCTTGGAATCAATTTTCAAGGGAAATCCTGACCGCTCGTGGTGGGACTCTGGAAAATGGTCAAGGGAATTATTTCGTGTTGCATCGCGATCCCACAGATCTCATGGAAACAACAAGCGTTGCATTTCTTGGTCTCTCCATGACTTGTGCCAGGTGCCATAATCATCCGATGGAGAAATGGACTCAGGATCAATATTACGGCTTTGCAAGTTTGCTCAGCCGGGTTGGTCTCAAGGACGGTTCCTCTGCAGGCGAAGTGATCGTGAGCGACCGGCCTGAGGGTGAAATCATGCATCCTCGAAAGGGTAAGCCAATGGCTCCCCAACCCTTGGACGGAGCATCGGTTACGAGCGATGACATCAGATCTCGCCGAGAGGCATTGGCCGATTGGATGACCGCACCGGAAAACCCATTGTTCGCACGTGCCATTGTCAATCGGGTCTGGAAAAAAGTATTCGGGCGCGGGTTGATCGATCCTGAAGATGACCTCAGAGCCACAAATCCGCCCTCAGATGCCGACCTGCTAGAGTGGCTTGAAAAGGACTTTAAAGCCCATCAATTTGATATCAGGCATCTTCTGAGAACCATCTTGCAATCGTCTGTTTATGCTCGTTCCAGCACACCCGTTGGTGGAAATGGGACCGACATCAAATATCTTTCACACAACGTTCCAAGGCGATTGAATGCTGAGGTTTTGCTTGATGTCTACAGTCAGGTGACCGAAGTTCCGACAGACTTCTCAGGTTTTCCAGAGAAATGGAGGGCCATGCAATTGCCTGATACCAAAGTGGCAAATGGATTTCTGGCAGCATTTGGTCGGCCTGAACGTGTGGCCACCTGCTCGTGCGAACGCTCGAACGAACCGTCTGTCGCCCAGGCATTGCACCTTGCAAACGGATCCACCTTAAATAACAAGCTCAAGGCTGATAACGGACTTGTTAAACGTTGGGCGGAGATGAATCAGGATGATGCAACTATCATTCAAAAACTATTCATGATGACATTGAGCAGACCGCCTGAAAATCAGGAATTGACCGAACTGGTTCGCCAATTAAAAATTGCGACTGCGGCTCCAAAAACCGATTCCGAAAAAATAGCCATGAAACGCGCTGCTCTCGAAGATCTCTTCTGGGCCGTTCTCACAAGCGATGAATTTCTTTTCAATCACTGATTCCGAAATCGAACCAGTCTCCCCATTTGGAAAACATCGATTCATGCGTCTCAAATTCAGGCTGAGAAAACCAATGAGAAATCCATATATCATCGCTCTGATTTGGTTTCCAACCTTTTCAGGACTTGCGAACCAAGGTTTTACAGCTGAACCAGCGCAGTCGAAACAATCCTCGCAAATTCCGCCTAAAATCAGTTTTGTAAAAGACATTGCACCCATTCTCGCAATGCGATGCCAGGGATGCCATTCGGATCAAAAACCGGCGATGGGGTTTAGTGTTTCAAGCTATTCCAAAATTCGCGCTGGTGGAAAACAATCCGGACGTTCAGAAATCATTGTCGATGGAAAGCCTGACGAGAGCCGATTGCTCGAAGTCTTACTTTCCGATGCTGAACCGAGAATGCCATTGAAATTAAAAGCCCTTGAGCCAGATGATATCCATTTAATCGAGGAATGGATCCGGCAAGGCGCCAAATGTGATGCACCAACGATTGAAACCAATCTTGTTAGCCTCGTTCCTCCCGAGAAACTTTTAAAATCCAAATCCGTCGTCGCTGAAAACAAAAAGACTTCCATGAAATCGGCATCGAGGCCGATTGTTGCTTTATCGAACGATGGAAAATCGGTTGCGATTGGTGAAAACGAATGGATTTCGATCTTTGATACAACGACCAAGGGCACATCCAAATCAAAGGTTGGACCATTCGCAGACCAGATGGAATTCATTTGGATCGATCCAACAAACCAGTTTATGGTTGTAGCTTCAGGCCGACCGGGATTGGAAGGATCCGTCTCACTTTGGAAGATCAAAGAGAACGCGCAGGTTTACCGAACGGTTTTGCATAAAGATCAGATTTTATCGATGGCAGTCAGCCCCGACTCAGCGCAACTTGCGACGGGTTCTTATGACAAGTCGATTGCGATTGTGGATTTGAAATCAGGCCGGATAGAGTCGATTTTGATGGAGCATACGGAAGCCGTTAATGCTGTGAGTTTTGGGCCATCAGGTTCAAACAGGCTGGCAAGTGCTTCTGCCGACAGGACGGTAAAGACTTGGGATCTAAAGCAAAAGAAGCGTCTGGAGACGATGTCTGATTCGACGGCCGAGCTCTATTCTGTCTCCATTTCCAATGACGGGCGGGTTGTCTATGCAGGTGGCGTTGACCGAACGATTCGGGCCTGGGATATATCCGTACAGCCGCCTAAATTGATTAAATCGGCTTTGGCACATGATTCGGCCATCACAAAATTGATGTTCTGGACGAACCCTCAAAAAACCCGGACAGAACTGATTTCAACATCAGAAGACCGTACGATTAGGAGATGGAATCCTGAACAGTTAAAGCAACTTGGAGAACCATTGAAATCTACCGACTGGGTCAATTCCTGGTCGTCAAATGCAAGTCAGGTTGCAACAGGAATTTATACAGGAGATGTGGAGATTTCTGACTGGTCTGGAGTTTCACCTAAACTGGTTTGGAAAAAGCCTGGCGGTTCCGATGTTGGTGGTAGCCCTGATTCGTTAAAGCCAGAGCCATTCCGCCAGGCATCACTTGGGGTCCCCTCACCACGAATCATTTCAAGTGGCCGAGAAACGGTGGTCACATTGAATGGACTTGGTGTGGATCGAGCAACAAAAGTCTGGGTGGAGCCTCAAGACATCCAGGTGAAGATTGACCCATCAAATCCGTCTCAGCCCAATATCATCAAAGTTCGACTCAATGTTCCAGCACGGTTGCAATATGATTTGGCCAGAATAAAGATCGCAACTCCTCTGGGGATCACTCCATCCCAATCGATCGGAATTTCTCCATCAGAAATAAAGACTCTTGACATCCTTGATAAAACCGAAGTGAAGGATATTCCGGAACTTTCATTTGGAAATGTGATCCAAACGACAATCACTTCGCCTGGCAAGATCTTTCGAGCCAAAGTCCAGGCCAAGGCTGGCGAAACGATAACAATCAGCAGTCTGGGGAAACAAATAGGCTCGACACTAACTCCGAAAATCCGATTGAATACATGGGACGGAAAGATTCTCGGAGAGTCTGTTTCCATGAATGGCCAGGATGTGCATGCATCGGCAATAAGTCCAATTAATGGAATGATTATGGTCGAGGTATCAGATACGCAGTTTTCGAGTGGACCAGGTCACTTTATTGTCTTAAAAGCCGGGCACGAATCCTTGCCTGAATCTGTTTGGCCGGTTGCCAGGTCTACAGCGTCGGAAATAGAATTGAAATGGAACTCAAAAACAAATGGTATCGTGAAATCAAAATCGACAACGGCCCAGAATCTTCATCTGGATCGTCCGAAAGCTGAGACGTTAAAAGTACCTGAAGGTTGGATTTCAGACAGGTCCCGTTCGATATTAAATGTAAGCGGAGTGGTTGTTCCAACCAGCCAGGAAATCCCTCTGAATGGAGCAGGTATGGGTCGATTTGAACGAAAGAATCAGACAGATTCTTTTACTTTTCAGTCGAAAAAGGGTCATCGACAGATCATTGAAACATTTGCACGGCGATTAGGCAGGGATGTGGATACTTCGATAGAAATTCTCGATTCCAAAGGGATGCCAATCACAGCCCACCGATTCCGCAAAGTGGCCGATACGCTTGTTGCATTTCGCGACCATACCAGCACAAATAAAGGCATTCGGCTGACCCAATGGGCGGATTTTCAGATGGGCGATTACGTTTTGATCCATCGTGAGATTGCAAGAATTTTTACCTTACCGAGAAATCCAGATGACGATTGCGTTTTCTTCAGCGACGATTCCCGGATGGGATTTTTTGGAACCACTCCTGAGCAACATGCGATGGGCAGAACGGTGACAAAACTCGAAAAAGTTACGGAAGAACTCGAAACGTCGATTGATCCAAATCTACTCTTAAAAATACCTTATGGAAACGACGATGGAGGATCATCCGTTTCCAACGACTCCTTCATCGAGTTTAATCCTCCCGCTGATGGAACTTATAATGTCAAGGTGCGCGAGACTCGAGGCTTTTATGGACCTGATGCAGGCTATGCTGTCGTGGTTCGCGAACCAAGCCCGGATTTTGAATTACAGATATCGCCCATGGACTGGTCAATTTCAAGCGAGTCGCCAAAGCTGGTGACTGCAACAATCAAGCGAATGGACGGTTTTGAAGGTCGTGTGGAAGTCTCTACAGAGGGGTTGCCTGCGGGATGGAAAGCCACTTCTGGAGTGATTGAAAACGGTCAACTGAGTGCGGATATCCTGATTGAATACCCTGCCACAGAGAAAAGAACCGAAATAAATCCTTCATCCACCTGGAAAATGGTCGGTTCTGCGAAATTAGGCGATAAAATCATTCAGAAATTCGTGACCGGTATGAATTCAGGATGGGTGATCACTCCGAGGTCGAATATTAAAATGACAACGTCTGCAAGTCGAGTCACGATTGCACCAGGAGCCATTGCGGAATTGACTTTGATTGCAGAGCGTCAAGAGGGCTTTGCAGGACGGATTCCAATTGACGTGAGAAATCTTCCCTATGGCGTAAGAGTTTTGGATATCGGTCTCAATGGAGTTTTAATCACGGAAAAACAAATCCAACGCAAGATTCGAATCTATGCTGAACCTTGGGTGAAACCTCAGTCGAGACCATTTTTTGCGATTGGGCGAGCAGAAGGGCCCGGCACGTCCGATAGCTCTGGACCAGTGACACTGGACGTGATTGCAACTCCATCGGCAAAACCTGTCATGCAAAATGCGAGTCTGAGCAAATGATCGCGGATGTTGAGAGTGGCAGGCTTAGCACATCCACAAAGTCTGCATGGCAGCATTTCTATGCACTTGTGGGAATATTGGTATTGGTTTCAGGTGGTCAGTTACTGGGACTGGAGGTGGTGGGTGGAGACCCTGACAAGTTTTTTCGCCCATTGAAGTCGGAATTCGTTCGGAATATCTGGGCCGGAAGGCTTCCACTTTGGAGTGACCTTTTCGGGTTCGGAATGCCCCTGGCAGGCCAGAGTGAAATTGGCGCATTTTATCTGCCGCATTGGCTCATTTATCCAATTTTTGGAGCAGATTTTGGATATCGCCTGAGCATGTTTTTGCATCAACTCATGGCCGCCACTTCTTTATTTATACTCGCAAAAAGATTGGGAGCGTCCCCCAAAGGAGCCATGCTTGGTGGATTGATCTACGTATCAGGCGGATTTCCCACGATTCAGGCCAGTAAAGAATGGGCCGTTCTGGGGATGGCTTGGATTCCTTCCGCATTTCTCGGTGTAGAGATTTGGCTGGCTGATAAAAACCGAAAAGGTCTGGGGTTATTAGCTTTCTCGCTTGCATCACTGGCATGGATCGGCCATTTTCAACTGGCTCAAATCACCAGTCTTGGACTATTCATCTGGGTGATTACAAGAACAATTTTCCAGCGCGATTTATTGAGTCATTGGCCAGGGCTCATCGCATCTCTGATTTTAGGGATCGCAATGGCATCCCCTCAACTTGCACTTTCCTGGAAATATGCATCGGATGTCGAGGCAACGTCCCGCTCAGTTGCAACTCTCTCCTATTATTCCTACCCATTATGGAATCTCTCTGAACTGGCATTTCCGGTTTGGACAAGGATGTTGCAAGGTGGGCCTGAAGGAGCTTATTGGACGATCCATCAAACAACTCAATTTGAATCTTGTCAATTTATTGGAACATCGGGATTCATATTCGCAATTCTGGCCTTGAGTCGCCTCAGAAGTCAATCCTTGAAATTACCAATACTTATGCTGATCATTGCAGGATTAATCCTTTCCACCATGCCTCAATGGTCGCCTGAGCTTTATGCGGGATTGTTGAAAATCCCCGGCTTTGGGCTATTCCGTTGCCCGTCCCGATATGGACTCTTATTTCATCTCGGAATGGCGTTGATGGCTGCGATCGGTTTTGACGACCGATTTTCAAAGTTAT
>Ga0208720_1000239_pt1 | contig 14995 bp, 18 predicted proteins | sample LakMenEpi20Apr10_FD_150716 | JGI IMG/M metagenome (GOLD analysis project Ga0208720, IMG submission 150716) | Freshwater microbial communities from Lake Mendota, WI - 20APR2010 deep hole epilimnion (SPAdes) | ecosystem: Environmental > Aquatic > Freshwater > Lake > Epilimnion/Euphotic zone ...
CCCTTGATTGATCCCTTGATTGATCCCTTGATTGATCCCTTGATTGATCCCTTGATTGATCCCTTGGCTGATCCCTTGATTGATCCCTTGGCTGATCCCTATCTCTTTCTAAAGGAGTTTGATTTTGTTCATTATTGTTGTTATTAGTTTGTTTATTTTCCGTCTGAGATTCTGGACTAGGAGGTATCTCTTTTCTATTAATTACTATCTCAACTTCAGCTGGTTTTTCTCCAACAGATTTCAAAATTAGAAAATGATTTTGAAATACATTTTTATCAGATACAATTGTTCCTGAAATTGTATTCTTTACTCTTTTGAATTCCAAATCATTCGGAGTATTATCAATAGTATACTGATCAGCTATTACCATATCAAATTCTTGACCATTCCTTGAATTCAAAGTGAACTTGAGTTTAAAATTAGTTAAATCATCATTTAAGTCGATTAATTGTTGTACATTACTTGTTGTATATACCCTTTTGGACATTTATCTACCAAAAGAATCCTTTTAAATTCTTTTAACCATTTAGAGGATTATATACAAATAATAAATGATCAAACGAGAAATCATCTACCCTGTCTTTCTAGAGTGTTGTCAATTTACAAAAGATGTCTTCTGGCAAAACATCTTTGAAGAACTAGCTTACGGTAAAACATCATACGGTATCTACATATCTAAAAACTTTATCTGTTGTAATCAAAAGAAAAAGGAATTCAGTTATAAAATAGAGAATAAAGAACCCCAAGTTGTTTTTAATGAACTTTACAATATCCTTAAAAACAAAGTTGGTCTGCAATCTCATCAAGAAAAATTAAATACCAGAAAAGCTTTCAACCAACTGGAAGACGAAACCAATAAGAATAACAAAAACAACTGGGGTAGTATCAAGAAAAAGAACATGAAAGAACTCCTCATCGAACTCTATGTCACAAAAATGAAAAACAAATACTTTTTAACTTTAGAGCAATCTAGATATCTCATATCAATTATCTATATTGGTATCATCTTCAAAGTCATTACAAAAAAAGATATTAACTATTCCAACGGTGAAATAGTGCATATCGATGGTATAGACTTCGACCGAAAAAAAGTAATCCTCAACAAAGACATATATTCAGTTGAAATTACATTTGATACTCCAGTAGAATCAGCCAAGAGAACCATGGTAGAGGTATGGAATAAATATATTAAAGATCTTAAAAAACTCACCTACAAATCAGACTACGATGAAATAGAAACAAAAAATGATATGGATGACGACGAAACAAAAATAGAAATAGATATTTAACCTACCAAAGGTAAGTATATTGATCTCCTTAATGCTACATTAGTATTCAGAAGATTCGCTATATCAGCACCATACATACGAACCATAATCGTATATAAAGAAATCATTTGACTCTCAGATATATACTGAATATTATTGAAACACAACATATTATATTCATATCTATTTCCAGCTACAAAAAACAATAACAGAACTCCGATTTGCCAAGCCATCGCACTCTCTTTTTCTTGATTTGTAGAAAAAGTTAAATAACCATTCTTATCCGAAAATTCAATCGGAGGATAAGTCGATAAATACAATTTATGTTCAGAATTAGGAACAGCACTTCCTAAATCACCCAATATAAAAGTGGTTAAATCCAAGTTTGATGTATCATTACATTTATACAGGACATTCAACGACTTCAAGTCAGTATAAACATAATTATTATTCATCTCATAAATACAAATCATTTGTTGTCTTATATTTTCTGCAATTCCCAACAGAAGTTCAACATATATATCTTCATACAACAATATCTCAGGATCAACATCTTTTATCAACAACAAAAAATCTTGCAAGGTTCCTTCTGCCAACTCCATAAAGTATCCGTGTTCTTCAACCTTGTTTTGAATTGGATTAAAAAGAGATTTTCCAATTGATTTTACTCGCAATACATTACAACTTGGAATCTTAGCATTTAATTCATTAGCAATTGAAACTTCAGTATCATTTATTGAAAACTTAATTGCTAAAAAAACATTATTAGTATTATCTCGAAGAGAATACACTTTCCCGTTGCTACCACTCCCAATCTGATCTATTATCATAAAATTATACCTATTTATATGAATCATTCGAGGATCATCTACATCTTGAACTACTTCATCAGAATTATACTGGTCTGAAAATATGTAATTTTCTAGGTTATTTTGTTCTTCTTTTGATTCATTCCTCTGCTTGCAATAAGTTACCATTTAAAATATAGAAATATTAAACTTATTTGAAAATTTAATATTCAAATTGAATTCTAATCTAACTTTTATAGATAAAAAAAGAATGTCAAGTCTCACTGATATATGTCTACAAAATATAGCCGATTCAATCGGGGAAGCACCTCCAATGATACAAGAAATGATAATCAATGAAACAACAAAGAAAATTAAAATTAAGGTTACAAAACAAACTGTAAACGAAATGAAAATTTTAACATCAATCGTTCCTTCTATTTCAAAATCAATTATTCTATCTAGAACAAATTTCAATGACAATCCGAATTATTACGAAATTTACAGTTCAATACCAAACCACATCGTCAAACTTGCTATTGATATAGCAGAAGCAAATGTTTACGAAATGAACAAGAGCTTCAATATTCTAACTTCTGTTGCATCTAGAGCTAGATATACATTATATATGTCTAGTTCTGATGATGAAGAATCGGAAGAAGAATATAATTTACAGTATCAAAGTGATACTGATTAGATATTAAATTTAATATTCAAGATTTAAATATCGTCAAAATCAAAGCCGCAATCCAGTTTTGATTCTACTAACTCTCCACCAGCTCTACTTTCCTTTTGTATTACAACCTTCTCATTTTCGTCATCACTGTTTTCGATATCAAAACCCTCATCATTATCGTTTTGATCTGTTATAATTTGAGATATACCAGATTGTAAAAATGATTCTGGAATCTCCCCTGATTTTACCAACTTTTTAACTTCATCATTATCATACAAATGAATAATATCCATCTTGTCATTCTCAAATTCTCTCCTAGAAACCAAGACAACACTATCAACATTTACCCATATTTTTTTCTTAGTAAACTTACCAGGAATATGTGCTATCATCTGCTTACCATCAACAAGAACTAACATTACTCTTTTATCTCCTAATGCTTTCGATACTTTCGCATATTCTTCCATAGTTCTCCTCGTTTCCAATATTCGCTTTCCGTGATTCTTAACCACACCCCCTTTCTTCTTGTTTTTAGCTTTGAATCTCATTAGTAATTTATTATAAATTACTAATCCATAAGCTAATTATTCGCATTATTTTCCAACCATCGTATACAATCTAAAGCTGACGAACAACCCATTCCAGCAGAAGTAATAGCCTGTTTATATACCTTATCAACACAATCACCTCCTGCAAATATACCATCAACAGATGTCATCGTATTATATAACGATGTTCTACCAGTTATTATATAACCATCATCATCCAGATCAACTTTACCCCTTAAAAACTCAGTATTAGGATGATGACCAATAGCTATAAAAGCACCTCGAAATTCAATTATTTCACTTTCGCCATTTACAGTCGATTCTAAAACTGCTCCCGATAATATTGAATCATTTTCTAACCATTTTATAACCTTAAAATTAACCTTAAATTCAACTCCATGATCAATAGCTCTTTTTATCATAATTTTACTTGCTCTGAATTCACTACGACGATGAACTATAGTTACCTTTGAAGCAAACCTTGATAAAAAAATTGCTTCCTCAAAAGCGGAATCACCCCCACCAACTACAATAATCTCTTGATTTTTAAAGAAAAAACCGTCACAAGTAGCACAAGTTGATATTCCATTCCCTCTCAATTTATCCTCTCCTTCAATATCTAACCATACTGGCTTAGCACCTGTAGTAATTATTATTGATTCGCTTCGAATTTCATCTCCACTTGAAGTCATAATCCTAAAAGGTCTAAATTGTGTATCTATAGAAACTACATCATCTCTCTTAAAAATCGTTCCAAAGTTCGCAGATTGCTTATTCATTATAGACATTAATTCTCCTCCTTCAATCGAATAAACACCCGGAAAATTCTCTATTTCTGTCGTTTGCATTAATTGACCACCATACATTATACCTGTTATCATCAACGGATTCAACATCGCTCGTGCAAGATAAATAGCAGATGAATAACCAGCTGGACCAGAACCAACAATTACTACTTTTTCTATATTTTCCATTTTTGTTTAAACATAAATCCTTTAAATTGAACTTCACATTCTCTTTTTCATTCTCGTTTTCCTCATCATAAAATAAACAATAGCACCTACAAGAACTACTAACACAGCTCCTACTATAAAACGAATATTATTTCTATTCTTAATATAATGTCTAGGTTCAATCGTTTGATTGGTCTTATTCGTAGGTTCATTTGTAGGCTTAATATTGCATAAATTAGCTATTTCCGATGGAACAGGAGGATTAGAAGTACTAGTTCCACCATCCAATTGAACTTGAAAAACATAAGATACAAAATCATTTGGATCAGGATACTTATTTTTAAAAGTTGTTACAAGACAATCTAAATCTAGATTAGAGATATCAAAAGTATCAGGTAATATATCTCTTAAATTTTTAGTGAGTTCTTTGGTCCAAGAAGAAGGTATATTTGTATCAAAAGGAATTGATACTGGATTTGCATTATTTTTACAATTCAAAAAAATTATTTCTATATCTTTTTTAGATTTTTCTATATCATTTGGATTAGGATATTTAGAAACCATATTACTCAATACACAATCAGCCTTTATGCCAAGCAATGAAAAGTTAGGATCAATAAAAACCTTTTTTATTAACATTTTTTTAAAAATATTATAAAACAAGGGAGACCAACTATTAGGCATACTCATTTATTAATATAAAATATATTAATAAATAAAATTAAACAGAAGTTACATTTGCATTTAAGCCTGTATTTACATCATAAGATAATGTATATACAGAACCACCTTCGGATAATCTAGATCTACTCAATTCTTGCTTTTCGTCATTTATAGTTCGAACGACATCGCCATCCTTAAAACTAACACCATTTCTATTCATAATGATAATCTTTGACAATCGAACTGGTTTATCAAGGGTAATTCTCATATAATGTAAAACAGGTGGATTGACAAAAGACTGATTAAAACTTGCCGATAAATTAGAAGGGATGATCTTATTATTTTTATGATCATATAATTCAACATCTGATAAATTTATCGAAACAGAAGGATCTACCCTTTCAATTGAAACCATCTTGACAAAAACAGAGAGATGATCTCCAATCGTAGGATCAAGGTCTATATCATCGATGATTACTTTTGTATTTGTAAATACAAATACTACAAAAACAAGAAATACAATAACTCCAAAAACTAACTTTATATTTATTGTCATTTATTATTATAGAGAAATTAAGAAGCTACGACATTTAGATATGCACCGGAACTTGGGTCGTAAGTTAGTTCGTATTTCATTGAAGCTCCTGTTAAAACATTTTTACTTAATTCGTCATTATTAGCATTCAATGTTCTTACTGCTACAGTTGCGATTCTGTCTTGACAGCAACTAGTTCTATTCATAATCACTATTCTCTTTATCTTCATTGGATTAGTCAAAACAAGTTTCATATATTGAGTAACTCCGTTATTAAGAGTATGACCAAATGTGTCAGGGTTATTATCTAGTAGGTTTGCTGGTCCAAAATCCGGATGTTGAGGATCTATAGTAGCTGTTATATTTGAAACTGGTATTTTTACATTTGCATCATCGAATAGTGTTATTTCGCCTATATTAATTGGTTGAGTCATATCGGCTTTTTCTAATAAAATAGTCTTAACTAGAGATGAACGAGGAGCAGGTGTAGTAACATTTACTACTACTGTGGTAGGACCTGAACTACCTGAACTAGTGCTATCAGCTTTTTTCCCACTAGTTGCTAACACAATAACTACTACAATAACTACTACAACAAGTAAACCACCTCCAACTAAAAACATCATCTTCTTTTTTGATTCCATTTCCATTTCCATTTATATTATAATAATAAAATTAAAATTAAAATTAAAATTAAAATTAAAATTAAAATTGAATTTAAAGAAAAGTTTTTTTTAAATAGGAAATGACTTCAATCAAAAAGAAACTAGTGTGCAACTTCAAAAATCATGATTTTCCAAATTTTGATGATATTGATGTATCAACAAGAACTTTCACTTCTTCAGGAAATATTAAAATTAAGCTGGATAAGCTATTCGATTTCTTAGATGTGACTCCGTATTCTGTTGTTCCAAAGAAACGAGGACGGAAAAAGAAAGTTGAACAAGAAACGAAAACTGTCGAATTAAATGATGGGTCGATCATTTCGTTGGAATTTGAAGGTAAAATCAAGGGAGTTCGAATCAAAGCTAAAAAACAAAAGAAGTTTTTTCGAAACTCCTTAACGGTTGTAATGTTTATTATTAATAAGTTTATCAATTTCAAAGTATGTAGAAATGGTACCTTTCAACTTACTGGTTGCAAGACTGAAGAACATGCTGAAAATTGTATAAAATATATCTGGAAATATATGAAAAATCATCAAGAACTTTATACGATTGAAAACGATGAGAAACCATATTTTCTAGTCATACCTTCAATGAGGAATATCGACTTCTCATTAGGATTCTTGGTTGATCGAGAAAAACTGAATCAGCATATGATTAGTAAACAAGATAATCTACATTGTCTGCTTGAAACCAGCTTCGGATATACAGGACTCAATATCAAGATACCCCTACAAGAAGATATTACCCAACTACAAATTAAAAAGTTCGTTTTTAAAGAGGGAGAATGGGTAGAAAACTATACGATATACAAAGAATTCCTAGATTATCTTCCTGAAAAGGAAAGGAAAAAGAAAGAATATGATCGATACAACACATTCCTTGTTTTTCAGTCTGGAAAAGTGATTCATTCTGGTATTTCGAACGAATATATGAAGAAATCGTACTATGATTTCCTTGATATCATAAATTCCTGTTATGAAAATATCGAAGAGAAACTTGATGACTAAAATATAATTATTTACAATATAAATTTATATTGTAAATTTTACGATACCAATTATATCGTTTCAAACTCATTGTCTCCTGTAAATATCAAAACCCAACCTAAGTCATTGTCCTCCTTATCAGCTATTGTTTTCACCTTCATCATCCGATAAATACTTTTTAAAAAAGAAACGAAACCAATGGTATTTTCAATTGTTGTCGATGTTTGAATACCCCTGTAAAACAAGTATGCATATAAAGCATAATTGTACATTTTATATTATTTGCATTTATTTTTTATTCTTTAATAAATGTCTGCTAATTCTATTGATATCAATCTTCAAAATATGACAAATATTCAATATCAAATTCAACGGAAAAAATACAATGAAACCCCTTATTTCGCAACAAAATCAAATGTAACTCAAGTCATTACTGATTATGATGAACTTCCTTATAGGAGATGGTACAGAGGTATACCAGAAGTTAATATACCGATTATAGCCGAAAGAGAAGCTGGTTATAGACCTTTGATCAAAAATATTTATATTACAGAGAAAAGTGAACCTGAAAAGATAAATCATTGTTTTGAATCAGCTTGTTCTGTTGTTTATCCTTGTTATCCAGAATATCTCAAGAAGTATTCCGATCGCGATGAAATGAATGTTATGCTTAACAAAACTTGCATGAATAAAAGATTATGATCATAATCTTTAGAAATTTAAATTGATCTCCAATTTAAATTCGTTGCTAATAGAAATTATAATTAAACTTTTATTTATTACAAATTAATAAATGAACAAGAAACGATTATTCTTCATTGTGATTAGTATTATCATTGGAACTATGATCGGCTTATATACATCCTATAAATTTGAAACTTATGTAGATGAATCTAAAGCACAATTCAAAGGAATATGTCTATTCGATATCGATGATACACTCACAACAGGAACAGAAAATCAACAAGTAGTTGAAGAATGCATAAATGCTGGTTATGCCGTCGGCATTTCAACTGCTAATCCATTCTATACACCTCATACAGTCAGATTTTTCAAATGGATGCCGAAAAATCTATATGATTTTATGGATAAACACAATTTCGATACTTTTAACAATGTTTCAAGCTTGTATTTAAACGGAAAAATAAATAGAAATGCATACAATGAAATATACTCATATATGCCTACTAATACTAATATTTATGGATGGAGAAAGGGATTCACTTTAATCTCAACTGCGAATCTATATGGAATCAGAGACACTGACAAAATGATACTATTTGACGATAATAGAGATTACATCAGCGGAATCAAATCTTTCAACAGTAAAGTAAAAGTGATATGTTCAGGGAGAGATTGTGGTGGAACACTAAATGTTAAAACAACCTTAAAAGCATTATAAGTTTCTGGGTTTTCTTGATGATTTCTAAATATGGCTTATAAAAATAGTTTCATATAGAAAATGTCTACTACCAATACCAATATTAAAGCACTCGCAACATCTATTAATAACTTCGTGAAAACATTCCTATCTAGTGATAATGTAACAGTTGAGAGTTGGTCTTCCCAATCAAACCAGAAACAACTACGATCTGTTCTTTCTGGAAAAGAACCAAAGAAACAGAAGCAAGATAAGACTGAAAAACCAAAGAAATCAAAGTCTTCATACCTCTACTTTTGTGCCAATGAACGATCTAAAATTAGAGAACAATTTCCTGAAATGAGTTCAGTCGATGTGACCGTTCTTCTTGGAAAACGATGGAAAGAACTAAAGGTAGATAATACACGATCTACAGAACTTTCCAAATACGAGAAATTGGCTTCTTCTGATAATGAACGATATAAAAAGGAAAAGCAAGCTGTGAGCAAAAAGACAATTGATAAGCCTAAGAAAGCAAAATCGGCTTATCTCTTATTTTGCGAACAAATGAGACCTGTAGTTAAGGTTGATCATCCCAATATGAAAGCAAAGGAAATCATCGTTGAATTAGGTCGTCGTTGGCAGTTACAAAAATCTCAATAAACTAAAAATCATCATATTTTAAATTGTATTACAATTTAAAATTTCATTCCTTTCCATTAATAAGATCTACTACATCTTCCTTTGTTTTAGCTAGTTTAATTGGTCTTGCTGGTTCATATACACTCAGTATTCGATTTATAAGTTTCAATTTATCATCATCCGTGCAATATATGATATTAAAATCAACTGATGATTTCAAATTATTATACAACAAAACCAGTTTACCAACAATCTTCATTACTGATGAAAAAGAAGGCATATTTTCATTCAAAATCCATAAGAAAATAAACTGATATTCAGCTTTAGACATTATACTCTTTAATTTAGTTGATGATTCATTTATATGATGATCCATATTAATATTCCAGTCCGAATCACAGTATACTTTTAACACTCGTGGCATTAACTTATCACAAAAAACTATCATTTATTTATAATGTAAAAATTATAAATAAATTATCACTCTGTAGAACATGTATCAATTTTAAATTTATTATTAGCAGTTGTCGATGAGATCAGTAATATAATCCTGTGCTTTATGAATCTCATTGATCTTGTGTCTAGCTTCTTCTATTACAACCGGAATTACAATTGTATTCATCTTCAAACTCTTATTGTATTCATAAAGAATATAGATGAACAAAAACTTATCAAGGGCAAAGAAAGTAAAATATGTACCGAAATAAAAACATATCATAAAAATCACAATTGATATCACCTTGTATTTTATCAATTCTGTTAATGATGCATATTTTTTACTTTCATTATTTTTATTGATTTTAGATTGTAATTTAATTTGTTCTATTTCGATTTTCTTATACAATCTATCAACTTCAACAAAATTCTTTAACATACCTTTGATATATGTTATACTCTTTTCATGCTTGCCTGAATCGATTTCAAGTTCTTCAAGCTCATTCTCAAGCTCTTTTATTCTCTTAGAATACTCCCTATTTTCAGACTGTAAAGTATCATTTTGAAGAATGATATACTTTCTTTCAGCAGACAAATCATTCATAATACTTGCCTTCTGCTCCTCATTTCGCATATAGATATTAATAGATTCAGACTTATGTTCAATTGACATTTTATTATTCTGATTTATATATATATATTATATAGAATTTCAATTTAAAAATTACATATAAAATAAACCATTCTTCAGTTTAAATTTATATTGTTCTAGAGAAACTTTAAAATCAAATCTCACATTTCCGTTAATGCGACAGGTCACATAAAACTCTCCGTTTTGAAAAGAATCAAATCTCTTGAAAAGGACAATCCATTACATATGATTTTATATCTGGTAATCATACAAAAGAGATCACTATTTGAATTCATTAAACATATACAAATATAAACCAATTTAAATTGGTATATTCCAATGAATTAGACAATGACAACACAACAATATGCAATCGATTACATCAGGAAATCATACGGTAATGAAATACAAACATTATGCGATTCAAATACTGAATCTAAAATGGAAGACTGGTTACTTTTCAATAGTGTATTCTCTCGACTTGGAGAGAATGCAATATCTGGTTTAATACAAACGAAAGATGAAAATCAGTTTAAAATTGTATTTAAATTCTCCAAATATAGAAACTATCTATCTATTCACGAACATATTATATATCAGAGTTTAACATCAATTCAATGTTATTGTCCTCATTTTTCTCGTTCATATGGTATAATCAGTTCCAAAACAAATAAAAATTATAAAGCTGAAAACCCATTTCATATTGAAGAATTTTCTCACGGTATAACAAATGACATACTTCTTATAGAACATTACGATAACAAGCCAAAATTAAACCAGTATCTTCTTAATCCGAATGTTTCAGAAAATATTATTTTCTCAGCCATTAAGCAGATTCTTTTAGGATTATGTTTTGCTCAAAGGAAAATAAAATTTGTTCATTACGATCTTCATGCAAGCAATATCTTTATGGATAGATGTAGTCCAAATATAGTCTTTCTCTATGTAGTTGACGATCATAATCAATTCTATATTGCTCCAAAGGGTCATTTTCCAATTATTTTTGATTTTGGTTTATCGTATACAAATGATGTAGAAAACAACAATATGAGATGCACATTAGCTCATAGTAATACCGGTCATACATCTAATGTATTTGACTGGGTTGTTGATGCCAAAAACTTTTTAGTTTCAGTTTCAAGTACCCTTGTAAAAACAAGAGAAGATTCTAAAAAAATAAAGAAATTAAGAAATGTAGTAAAAAATATATTTTCTCCTTTAAAAATAGCTTTGGATAATGGATGGAATAAGGGTAAAAACAAGTCAGCTTCGGATATACTTGCTGATACATTCGGAAAGCTTACTAAGATCAAATCTGAACTTTTCAGATCAAGAACTTATGAATGTATCGATATAATACAGTCGTTAATCATACTACCATTTGATAAGCAGGATTACACCGATATAAAGCTGAATTATTATTCATTTCTAACAGAATGGGTCAAAATTGAGAAGGAATTCATATCGAAGGTATATATGCTTTCAATATTAAAAGATATTGTTGATAGTGCAAACTCGTTACGATCTTCATACTTCGATTCAGAAACAAGACATGGTTCCATTGATTTTTTTAAAGATGCAGTTTATGAAGCAATATCATCCGTTTCTAAATTCTGCAGACCTAAAAACATAAATTTTGAACTGATGTTAGGTTCTATTTTATTATTAGCAAACAATATCGAAGGTATCTTCTTTACTATTTCAAACGAATCAGAACAAGAAAAAAACAAAATGTATAGTAAGTTGATGTTCAGTTCATTAGAACAGATATTTGCTTCTATAGAGGTATTATTTCAAGAGGAATTCGTGTTTAAAAATAATACTGAAATATTGATTTTTGATTCAGTCCAAGAAAATACTAAAAAATTCAAATTATCCTTAAATCAAACAGAATGTATTAATCAGTTATCGAATCTTGTTAAAGGAACTTATATATACGATTTATATAAAAGTTCAATTGAAATTCCTATTTAGTTTTTAAATTTTTCAAAACATTTAAAACTACAAAAGCAAACCGTTTTATATTGTTTTCCGTCTTTGATTTTAGTTTTCAAAGATCTATCTGCTTTTATACCGCATTTTTCACATTTGCATTCGTCTGACGAGTCTCGACTTGGAGAGTCTACATCGGAAAAGTCAGATTTGCTTACTTCTTTTGATTCTCTCTCAAAGTCGCTTTCACTCTCGTTTTCACTCTCGTTTTCACTCTCGCTTGCAACATCGCTTGCAACATCGCTTGCAACATCGCTTTCAGCTTGTTCTTTCGATTCTCCATCATCTTCACTATCAGTAAATAGTGATTTGCCATCTTGAATGAATAAATCTTCACCAACATCAAGTTTCTGTAGAGAAGCAACAAAATCTTCATATAATCTTTGAATATCGGTTTCACCTTGAGGGACTTCAGCTTGAGGAACAGGCTCTTCTACTGGCTCTTCTACAGGTATTTCACCTTGAATTGTTGTATTATATACCTTTGAAATATGCTTTGATAAATCGTCGGGGAGAATTCCAAAATCAATATTATAAATATTGAAATACTTACGACCGTTATCTGTATATCCTAACCAAGTATAATCCTTATCTCTTTCGTCGGCAATAATTACTACATCGGTAAAACCAGAATTTATATTTTTAATCTTAGCAGAAGTATTGATAATGAATGCATATAGTTTGATTTTAAAGTTTTTAAGGAAGATTTCAAGCTGTTTTTTTATTACTTTTTTAACTAACTTTTTACTTTCAGAATTAGTATCATCATCAAATTCGAATAGCTCGGGTAGAAAGTCGTTTTTCTTAGCATAGGCTAATCCTTTCATATTGAAGATATTATTGTCAATTCGAGTGTTGTATAAGCTTGCAAGTTTGTTGTTTTGATTCCTAATTATGAATTGGTTTACATAATAGAAGATGATCTTTCCTAATTTATTAACAAATTTTTCAATCGAATTATATTTTTCAAGTAAACCAATCAATATATCATCTATCTTATTTGCTGGCAACCCGAGATTCGTTTTCAGTTCCATTTTTGCGAGATCAACTACTTCACCAGGAATCTCAGTTAGTTTATCTAGTTTTTTTTGGAAGTCTTTTTCAGGTATTATTGTTAGTCTATTTCTAGGTCTATTAAATTTATATAGGTTATATCCTGATGGAACAGGAACTACATTACCATCTTCATCGATCATCAATGGTGCTTTATTTTGAGCTGGTTCTGCCTTTTGTGGTTCTTCAACTTTTGGTTCTTCTACCTTCGGTTCATTGTCGTCGAGAGTTCCAGCTTGATATCTGATATAGAATTCTTCATAAGGATACTTGCTTTCTATATACTTTTGAGCAAATTGTCGTTTCTCATTTCTTTTTATAGAAAGGAAAGAATCGAGCATATCAATAAATTTTGGAGGCATTTCACTCCTTAATTTATCTGCTTTTTCTGTATATTTCAAAGGATTTGTAATATAGTCTCCAACAAGAGACCTCATTATCTCATCATATTTACCAGATAACATAAATATCATAGCATTTTTATCAATATATTTAGGCTTGAATTTAACATCATAAAATTCCTTAAAATTTAAAGGTTGATTCAAGTATAATTGTGAAAATTTAACAAATAATTTTTCAGGAACTTCATTTAAGAACCTTGTAAAAAATGTTCTTCTCCCTTTCCATATCGGCTTTGAATTCATAAATCTGGTCAGTTCGCTTCTGAAAAGTTCAGTATCGTTAGGATCTACATTATTGAAAAACATTCTCGCTTCTTTTTCTTCCTCTTGTATATTTTGAAGACCTGTTAATGATGGTGGTGCTTGTATTTTCCGCCTACCTTTGGGTTCATCTTTGCCTAGTAATCGTTTTATATCACCTTGTTTCTTAAGGTTTAATATTTTATTCAAATCTGTTTGTGTTGCCATTCGCTTTATTATTGTATATACCGATTATAAATAATTTAATTTTAGTTATCTACAATAAATATGAATCACATCTGAATTTATATAATTTAAATTGAATTAGCATATGAAATTTAAAGAATTTAATAAATGCCTAAACTGTATTTCCGATATGGTGTAATGAACTCATCCAAGACTGCTCAATTGATTATGGTTACTCACAACTACCGTTCACAAGGAAAAGATGTCCTTGTTCTAAAACCAAGCATTGATCGCAGAACAGAAGAAGTATACTCAAGAGCAATCAGTAGTATACCTGTAGATAAAATCATAATTCCTGATTCAATTCAACCTATATTTGATGATGATTTTGATTTGGAAAATATACATTGTATTCTTGTTGACGAATGTCAATGGTTATCAGAAAGTAATGTAGATGAACTCAAGCTTATTTCTACAACTAAAGTTCCTGTTATTTGTTATGGATTGAAAACTGATTATAGATCAAGGCTCTTTGTAGGTTCAAAGAGATTGATTGAGATTGCAGACTCAATTGAGGAGATAAAGAATATATGTATTAACTGTAATAAAAAGGCGATCATCAATGCAAAATTCTATATTGATGAATGTGGTAATAAAAGGATATTGTATGATGGTTCAGATCAACCTGATTTAGGATCAGAAGAAAAATACCAGGCTATGTGTTGGAAGTGTTGGAAATCAGTTTAAATTCAACTGATAATTATATTTTAAATTCAACTGATAATTATATTTTAAATTCTATAGAATTTAAAATTCATATATTACTTTAGTCAAATTACTAAATCTAAAATAATTTATCTTTGACTAGATAGAGACTTACTTTTTTACAGGTGACTTTCTCTTGAGAACCTTACGATTTACAGGTGACTTTCTCTTGAGAACCTTACGATTTACAGGTGACTTTCTCTTG
>Ga0208720_1000240_pt1 | contig 14990 bp, 14 predicted proteins | sample LakMenEpi20Apr10_FD_150716 | JGI IMG/M metagenome (GOLD analysis project Ga0208720, IMG submission 150716) | Freshwater microbial communities from Lake Mendota, WI - 20APR2010 deep hole epilimnion (SPAdes) | ecosystem: Environmental > Aquatic > Freshwater > Lake > Epilimnion/Euphotic zone ...
GATCCCATCCATGTAAAACTTGTGGCTGGCCATCATCATTGTTCATGCCCTCCCAAGCTCTCGAGGTCTCTCCACCATGCGTTTTGCAATTCCTTTCGTTTTGCTGGCAAGCCTCGGAGCATTCGCCTGTTCGTTTCTGGAGGCTCAAGATGATTTGGCTCGGCCCAAGTGGTTTAAAGGGAACCTGCATGCCCACTCGCTCTGGAGTGATGGTGATGATTATCCTGAAATGGTGGCCGACCGGTATCGTAATCGAGGCTATCATTTTCTGGTGCTTTCAGAGCATAACGTGCTGAGCCAGGGACCGCGCTGGATGAGCGTTGCGGCGGCCAATAAACGGTCTGGTCAGGATGGTCTGGCCGCATATCGCAAGCGGTTTGGAGCGGAATGGGTCGAGACCCGAATTGAAAAAGACGACCTTCAGGTGCGATTGAAGCCTCTGGGTGAGTTTCGCCATCATCTGGAACGGGCTGGTGAGTTTCTGATGATTCAGGGCGAGGAGATCACGGACCGGGCAGAGGGCCGCCAGATTCATTATATTGCGACAAATCTGCAGGAATTGATCAAGCCTCAGGGCGGGAAAACGGCCCGGGAGGCGATGGATCGAAACCTCGAGGCCGTCGAAGAGCAAGCCAAGCGTCTGGGTCGGCCGATTCTGGCCCACCATATTCATCCAAACACAGGCTATGCAATGACTGCCGAGGATATGGCGACCGTCGTTCGCGAGCGCTATTTTGAGGTGGCCAGCGGGCATGGTGGAGTGAATCAACTGGGCGACAAAACCCACGTGGGTGTGGAGCGGATGTGGGACATTATCTGCACCATTCGAATCGGCGAGATGAACGAAGCCCCGCCCCGGGCACTGGCCGCCGACGATTCTCACAGCTTTTTTGGGAAGAATAATTCGGTGGGACGTGGCTGGATGATGGTGAGATCGCGATTCCTGACCCCAGAGTCGATTATTCATGCCATTGAGGCAGGGGATTTTTATGCCTCGACGGGCGTGACATTAAAAGAGTTGCAATTTTCAGCAGAATCGAAAACATTGGAACTGGAGATTGAGCCTGAAAAGGATGCGAAATATACAACCCGGTTTATTGGAACCATGAAGGGCTATGATGCAGCCCGCGAGCCTGTAAAAGATGAGGCTGGGAAGGTTCTGGCGGGGGTGACTCAGCGATATTCTAAAGACGTGGGACGGGTTCTATCGACCGTGGAGGGCACGAAGGCGACCTATAAACTGACAGGTGAGGAGCTTTATGTGAGAGCGGTTGTGGAGTCATCAAAGGCTCCTGAAAAGCCGACATATCAAGGGCAGAAGGCTCAGGCATGGACTCAGCCTGTCGGCTGGACGATTGCAACAGGTAAGAAGTCGAAATAATGCAATCGAATGGAATGTATGGGGCGTATATACACGTGTTTACATGATTATGTGTGATATCCACATCCGTTTGAGCAAGGGAAAATAAGAGTCATGGAACTTGGACTTGGCGGACATACAGCGTTGATCACGGGCGGAGCGAGTGGTATTGGATTGGCCACGGCACATGGATTTTGCCAGGAAGGATGTTCGGTGATCCTGTGGGACAATTCACCACGAGTGGAAGCGGTTGCACTTGAGCTGGCAACGCTTTATGGAATTGAAGTGAAATGGAAAGTGGTGGATGTGGTGGAATTTGAATCGGTACGAGTTGCAGCTGAGAGCGATTTTAATCGAAGTCAGCGATTGGAACATGTGGTTCATTGTGCGGCGATTGGGTCGTCAAAATTCGGGTTTCCGTTTACGAATCTTAAGCCTGATGACTGGAAACGGACATTGGAAGTGAATATTATGGGCATGGTGAATGTGGCACATGCGGTGACTCCACACTTAATGAAATCGAAGAGCGGAAGCATTGTTTTTCTAGCTTCAGTAGCAGGCCAGATGGGATCTCAGACGGATCCGCCTTATAGTGCCAGCAAGGCGGCGAATATTAATTTTGCACAATGCATGGCAAAAGATTTGGCAGGTCATGGAATCAGGGTGAATTCGGTATGTCCGGGGATGGTAAAAACGCCACTGAATCGGTCGGTATGGCAATCGTGGAACGAACAGACGGCTGAATCGGAAAGGATCAGTTACGAAGAATGGGCTGAACGGAAGATCAGGAGTGTGGTCCCATTAGGGAGATGGCAGACGCCGGAAGACATTGCTTCGATGATTGTATTTCTGTCGTCAGAACGGGCGAGTAATGTGACAGGTCAGACAATCAATGTGGACGGAGGATTTGTGATGCACTGTTAAGCCAGTTTAGGATATCAGCAATTGATGTCAATTGTCGAGGATATGCTTTCCGAGCGGGATTTTAGACTTTGGGATATAAGGTTTTTTCCTGTTGATGGCTTGCTGGATGAGCTTGAGGTCAGGGATATCGGCTTCTGTCATGTAGAGATTTTTCAAAGTAACCATCTCTCACTCCACCTTCACCGCCACTCGACCTGAGAGCACTGCCAGCCAGCGCTTGATGGCGATCACCAGGATAATTCCCACGCAGGTCATGACGAAAAATGTCAGGCCGATATTTAAATAACCCTTCACCACTGATCCGGCCTTGATCATGCCCCAGAATACGCCGGTGATTTCGGAATAGCCTGCTGTGGTCGTGGTGGTCAGCACGAAAAGCATCGGGAGAAGCGTGACTGGTGCAAATCGGGCCTTGCCGTGATTGATCAGATAGGTGGTGACCAGACATAATGCAACCACCGCCAGTAATTGATTCGCCATGCCGAACATGGGCCAGATGGATTCGACTGAACCGGACCAGATGAAGCCCGACCAGGCTGCGACGATCAGGCCTGTGGAGAGGATCGAAGCCGGGAGCCAGTCAAGGTCGCCCAAGGGCTTATAGATTCGGCCCAGTAGCTCCTGTAGCAGGAATCGGCCGATGCGCGTGCCGGTGTCAATGGTTGTCAGGATGAACAGGGCCTCGAACATAATGGCGAAGTGATACCAGTATTTCATCAGCCAGCCCTGGCCCGGCAGTGCACTGTCGAAAATGCGTGCCATTCCTACGGCCAGAGTGACCGCCCCGCCGGTGCGGCCGTGGAGCGATTCCTGGACCTCTTTTTCCATGGCTACAAGCTCGCCACCGTGGTCGCCGTGAGGGTCTACACCGAGTGCGGCCAGGGCGTTGGTATATTGGGGCCGTTTGGCTAGATCAATGTTGATATCATAATACATGGATGAAGGCAGGCTGGCGGCTGCGATCAGGGCTACGATGCCCACCAGGCCTTCAATCAGCATGGATCCATAGCCGATCATGCGGATGTCAAGCTCATTGCCGACCATCTTCGGAGTGGTGCCCGAGCTTACCAGGGCGTGGAATCCGGAGATGGCTCCGCACATAATGCAAATGAAGACGTAAGGGAAAATCGGGCCGTCGAAATAAGGGCCTCCACCGTTGGCGAACTGGGCGTTTATAGGTGGAGCCTGAAGCACTGGATTTGCGACCAATACGCCGACGACCAATAATGCAATTGTGCCGATCTTCAGGAAGCTCGAAAGATAGTCGCGTGGGCAGAGCAATAGCCACACGGGCAGTACGCTGGCAATGAATCCATAACCGGCAATGGCGGTGATGGTCTGGTTGCGGGAGAGTGAGAAATAGGATTCGAGAGAGCTGCCGGGAATCCATGCTCCAGCAACAGTTACGCCCAGTACGGCAATGGCCCCGGCAATGGAGGCCTCGACCACTTTACCTTTGCGGATTTTGTACATATAAAGGCCGACAAATAATGCAATTGGAACGGTACAGGCGATGGTGAAAGTGCCCCAGCTTGAGCCGGGAACGAGCCGCCGGGCCCCTTCAGGCAGTGTTAGAGCCTTGCCTTCTTTGGAGGATTCGAGGGCGGATGCGGCAGGAACGGCGAGTTGATAGCCTTCGTTAAAGACCATTTCTTCGCCGGGGGCGTATTGATAGCGACTGCCGGGCGGAATGTCGTAAATTTTGGCGACGCCGGGCTGGATGGTTTTGTTGATTTGATTATTGTCGGCAGGCATGACAATCTGAGTGCCTGCCTTCATCTTAACCTCTTCACCGCCAAGAGCTTTCACAACCACAATTCCGAGGCCGGCCAATGCAATGACGATGATATAAAGAATGGCCAGGGCGGTGGCGAGACCGGCGGTGGGGCCGAGTTCGTCGAGTGCGATACCGGCGAGGCTTCGGCCCTTGCGGCGGGTGGAGACGAAGAGGACCATAAAGTCTTGCACGGCACCGGCCAGACAGACTCCGACGAGGAGCCAGATGAGGCCTGGGAGGTAGCCGAACTGGATGGCCAGAACAGGGCCGATCAAGGGGCCTGCGCCTGAGATTGCGGCGAAGTGGTGGCCGAAGAGGACCCATCTGTTGGTGGGGTGATAATTTTGACCGTCGTTGAGTTCGTGGGCGGGTGTGACTCGCGAGCCGTCGAGACCTGCTACTCTGACGGCCAGGAATCGGCTATAGAAGCGGAAGGCAATGGAGAGGACAGCCAGTGCGCCGATCATGATCCAGAAAGCGTGGGCAGGTTGATTCATGGTCGTTATCAGTGTTGTCGCGAGAATTTGAGTGGGTTATGGATGCAGGCAAACTTAATATCGCATAAAACATTAGACGAGGCAATTGAGTTGATCGGGAATATTTTTGAGATGATGTGTTAAACCGGAGCTGGAACGACTTTGATTTTGCGGAAGGCGATCATCGAAATGGCAAGACAGAGCAGCGATATTGCTCCTAGAACGATACAGGTGATTAAAAAGAAATTCAGGAGTTGGTTGGGCGGGCCGAAATAATTGCGGCAGATCATGACAGCCACATAACCGAGATATCCGAAGGCGTCTGCCAGATACATGAGATAGCCAATATTTCCCTTGTCGCGGGTCATGGCCAGAAATCGTTCGAAGATGGTGGTATGAACAGAGACATATGGCAGATATAAGCCGAGGCCGAGCAGGACCATCAGGGTGAAACCATCGCGAATCAGGCCTTGATGCCAGCCGATGGTCGCGATGATGATGAGCAGTGAGCCAATCATGGAATTGGCAAGCGCGAGAAAAAATGCTAACCGGTTGTTTTGAATTAAAATGAAAAGACCGCTTGAGAGCATGACAAACAGGGTGACATAGAATTCAGAGCGAGTGAAGACAGAGGGTTGTCCAGTGGTGCCCAGATCTTTCCATAATTCTGTTGCAAAATCGGCTCTGATGCTGCGCAGGACGGTGATCAGGAGGTAACAAATCATGAGCGGAATGAGGCCGGCAGAATATTTCCGGAAGAATTCACGGCGATCATTGCGATTCATTGGAGGGCGATGGTTGCGAGCTTTTTGATCTTCAGCGGATGGAGCAGGAATTTTCGAGAGCATCCAGACGAAGAAAAAGACGGGAACCAGAAATAACAATCCAGCCACGGCGGGCATTGAGATTTGATCGACGCCCATTTTCATTAAATATCCACCCACGGATTTGGTCATTCCATCGGCCAGAATAAAGCTGGCGCAGAGTCCAGCGGTGAGGGCTTCCGTATTGCGCCGACCTTCGAGAAAACCAACGACCAGGCCAAAGACCATCCCGAGACTTAATCCATTGAAAAACAGCATGATTGCATTATAAGGTGCAGGTATGACAGCGAATAAAATCAGGGAGAGTTGTGCAGCCAGAATCAAGGCGAGAATTCCTCTGGAACGATGCTCTGGATTCAATTCGGAAACGACTTTTACGCCAATAAACTTCGAGATCATGTAGCCGAAAACCTGGGATGTAACAAGGATGGTTTTAAATCCGAGTCCACCATAGGTCATGCCTTCAAAGCCTGCGGCCGTGAATGGCTTACGAAATGCATACATACAGAAATAAGTGCCAAAAGCGGCCACGACCGACCAGACTGGAAGCCATCTGGCTGGAATGGGATGGTTTTCAGGTTGTATTTCTGATGATGCGATCGGCGGATTCATGGAATTAGTTCTGGGTGATTACGAATGGTTCGAGGTCGTTGCGAAAGTCTTCGAAATCGAGCGTTTTCATGTCGGTCACTTTGCCCATGTCGTCGTATTTTCGCAAAATCACGGCCGATTGATAAAATGGATGTTCTTCAAACTGACGGCCTTCTTCATCGGTCATAGGGCCTCCCTGAAGGCCCAGGCTTTGTTGAGAGGCTTCTGAGAGACCATCATAATACCCAGATTCTTTCCAGCATAAATAACGCTTGGCAGCCACATGCAATCGGACAGGCTCAACCACATCGGGTTTAAACAACTTTCTCAAGCGATTGGCACCCAGGGTTTCATGATGGGCATCCACACCTTGGTCGGCAATATTTTCGCCCAGATCATGCACCAGATGTCCATAATCGTGGAGCAGGCAGGCGGCGACTATGGCAGGGCTTTCGCCATTCTGACGGGCAAAAGTGGCGCACTGGAGAGCGTGCTGCGACTCCGTTACGTCTTCGCCATAAGTCTGATGACCGCGTTCAGCGTATAATGCAAAAACCTGACTGACGATTTCTGAGGAATTCATGGTGCTATGGTCTTTTTCTCTCAATGGGTCTGGTTGATCGACGAATCATCGTGGATTTAAGAACGCGTGTCAATCGAAAGCGATCAACTTAACAGAATCTTCAACTTGTTTTGCAGTAATCTTCACGAATCGGATAAAAGATATCCAGGGCCACGGCTGGACCGCCCACGGCGACGACCGTATGCGGCACATTTCCGGGTATGATCCATTGGTCGCCGGGATTTAAAACTTCGGTTCTGTCGCCGATGGTGAATTTCAATTGACCTGAGATCAGCACCCCACCTTGTTCGTGAGGATGAGAGTGAAGGGGGACCACGGCTTCGTCTTCAAATGTGACGTAGGAAAGCATGATCTTTTCGCCGGCGTTGGTCGTTAGATTCACGCCGGGAAAAAGGTTCATGGTGTGACCCTGGCCGGGTCGGTAAAAGTGACTTTCTGGAGTGGATTGCATTTCTTATCGTCCTTTTTTATATGTTGTTGAAGATGAGCTGCCACGCAGCATATAGGCTGTCCAGTTTGTGAGAAATCCCTGACGATTCAAGTTCCAGTATTTTGTGAGAGTTGCATCCAGGACCGATTCGCCACTGGTCATGTCGCGAATAAATTCAGGGAATCGGCGGGGCTGTGTGGATTTAAGCCAGTCGATTAAGGAATAGGATAGGGGGAGGGTGACTTGTGGTGGCAATTGATCTTTTAAAAACAGGCCGGAGCGTTGGTCCCAGTCGCCTGAGAGTTTGCGGGGGCCGAGTTCTCGGGCTTGATTTCTGAGGCTGATGTAATAGGAATCGTCGCGGTCGAATTCGCGGGCTTTGACATATGCAAGGCCAATCTTCAGCCATGCAGGGGCTTTCGGATAGGATTCAATGGCAGATTGGGTCCATGCCAGTACAGCCAATGCATCAGCCGATTGATATGAAACTTCCGCTTCGGACTGTTTTTTATTCTTGACGGATTTGGATCGCGACTTCTTTGAAGTATTCGGTTCGAGCGATTCCGGTTTGACCAAAATGGCCATGATCGGCCAGGAGCCTGTCAGACGACCGATCACTGGGCTTGAGGTGTCCGTGGATTCAAATCCATTCTGGCGCTGAAATTCAACGAATTCGGCTGGTTTCAGAAATACAAACAGAAGAGTTCGGCCCTGATTCTGAAGCGGATGATCAGAGGGCGGTTTCAGTAATTCGAGAAGCTCTGAGCGAGCTTTTTCAAGGTTTTCCAGGAGGCTTTTGCGAAGTGTGGGATCGGTGAAGCCAATGGCCGTAAAATGATCGCTGGTTGCAATGGTTTTTGTATCATCTTCGGACTGATTTGGTCGGATACCAGCCATGATCCGGGTAAGTTCAGCAGTCTCGGTTTTCAGACGATCGTCGGTGGAGAGTCGAGAGAGACGGTCGCGGGTCATCCGTTCCGGAGTCCATGCCAGACTTGCGATAGTGGATGAAGCGGACTGGCCGTCGTCGAGCTTTGCGCCGGCTGAGACCCATTGGGCGATGGTTTCGATGGTCGATTCAGCGAGCGGACGGCGGCCGTTCGGCATCTGGGGTTGTTCGTCGCCCCTGATGTGACGCACCAGAAGGCTTTCGTCAGGCTTGCCTGGCTGAATCACAGGTCCGGTTTCGCCGCCTGTGGTGAGCTTGGCTGGAGTCATCATGGAAAGGCCGCCGCGTTTGCGGGTGTCGTCGTGACATTCCATACAATTCGCCACCAGAACGGGAGCAATATCGCGGCCAAAGAGAATCGGGGGATTACCAGATGGGCTTGCTGTGGTTTGAGCGTTTGCCAATACGGGAGAAAACACGGGAAAAGCGATGAGTAATTTTCGTAATGATTGATAAAAATTGATAGGTGTCATGGTCGTGATTGATTTTGAATGGAGAGTCCAAAGTGAGAGTCGTCAGGCTGCCCCATCATCATACGATCGAACCACATCCACTATCCAGAGATGATGGATCAGAAAGAGCTTGAGAGTGATTAAAAATGGCGAAATTCCATGAAACGGACTCGTCAGTCGATCAAAGCTGTGAGTGGCTCGTTTGCTGACTGGTCTGCATGGAATCTGGCCTTGTTTCAGGGTCGTCAGTCTTTCTTGAACCTGACAAACTGGTGGCACTTTACGCAGTTGATGGTGAGCTGGGTAAAGCCGAGAGTCACGCCGTCGATGCTCTTTCGTTCAGCCGCTTTCGAGAGATCGTCGCAAAGTCTCTGGAAGTCAGTGGAATAGGTCAGATATTCCTGAACGCTCGGGATCTCGGCCACTTCCCACTCGGCTGCCAGCGACATGGCTTTAAGCGCCTTGGCGTTGGCCTGGATCTTATCATAGTTCTCTGTGGTGAGCGCTTCGAGCAAATTTTTGGAATATTCGAGCTTCATCTTCATAAAAGTCGACCGCTTGGCTTTCCGGCCAATCAGATCGTCCTGCTGGGCTTGTGCTTGGTAAACAATGATGCCAGATGCGGTTAGAACTAGTGCCAGTGCTAGCCGGGAGATACTTTTCCAATGGATGCGGTTCATGGGAATTGCCCTTTCGTCCTGTAAAAGTCATCAGCGAGAGACTTGAAAAAGAGGCGGTTGCCCGCCCCTCTGAATACGAACTTGTATAACTTATTGTAGCCGATCCGCCGATCAGGAACAGCGGGTTGCGTCTAAAATTGGATAAATCCCTCCTGAAGTCCACCGTTCCGGATCAGGCCCGGATCAGTCTCCGAAGGATCAGGGAAGCGTTTTGACCACCGAAACCGAAGCTGTTGGTGATGGCTGTATCCACCTTCCGCTCTCGGGCAATATTTGGGACATAGTCCAGGTCGCAAGACGGGTCGCGGGTCGTCTGGTTGATTGTCGGAGGAATCACGCCCATGTCCAAAGTGATCGCCGTAGCGGCTGCTTCCAAGGCTCCGGATGCGCCGATCAAGTGTCCCACCATCGACTTCTGGGAACTCATCGGGATCTGGCCGGCTCGGTGACCGAACACGCGTTTGACGGCGTTGGTCTCCATGATGTCGTTCAGACGGGTGGATGTCCCGTGGGCGTTGATATAGTTGATATGGGCAGGATCGAGCTTGGCTTCCCGCAGTGCAGCGTGCATCGAAAGCGCCGCTCCCTTGCCTTCCGGCTCAGGACGGGTGATCCCATAGGCATCAAACGACGACCCATATCCAGTCACTTCCGCATAAATCTTGGCCTTGCGGCGTTTGGCTGACTGAAGGCTTTCGAGCATCAAAACAGCGGCCCCTTCGCCCATCACAAAGCCGTCGCGTTCGCCGTCGAAAGGGCGGGAAACCTCGCCTGGAGGGCGGTCGCTGCCGCTCACCGTCTTCATGGCGTCATAGGCCACCAGCATGAGCGGATCAAGCCGGCTGTCGCAGCCACCGGCAAGCATATAGTCAGCATCGCCACGCTGGATCAGACGAAACGCCTCGCCCACTGCCTGAGTTCCTGCGGCACAGGCCGTCACTATCGTATTATTCGGACCCATTGCCTGATGGAGGATCGACATATGGGCGGCCGCCATGTTCGGCAGATGCCTCAGCAGCCAGAGAGGGAAGATCGACTCGGCCTGGGCCGACGCATATCGCCCCAGATCAAAAATCCCGTCCTCGCCCATACTATCGGATATCGGCCGGGCCAATTCGCGGATCTCCATCGGCGTGATGCCGGTGCCCATGCAGATCCCAAACCGTTCGGGAATGAGTTTTGAGGTCTCAAGCCCGGAATCGTCGACCGCCAGAGCGGCTGCCCCGACTGCGAATTTAACCGCCCGACTCATCACCTTTTCGCTCTTCCGCTGATCGCCCAGATAGGGCACAACGTCGAACGATTTGATCTCACCAGCGATCTTGATGCGATGCCCGCTGGTGTCGAATGATTCAATGCGAGACACTCCCGAACGACCCTCGAGAATCGACTCGGTGAACGCCGTCTTGCCAATTCCATTTGGCGCCACGATACCTAGTCCTGTTATCACCACGCGACGCATGGGTGTGACTCGCCTCTAACGGGAGTTGACTCATTTTACCAGAAATTGGAATTTGAGCCGGACTCGATACCTCTCATAGATGCCGTCCAGGTCGCTGTTCGACCCCGTTCTTTTGCAGGCAACGCATTTCACTCAGGCGGTGTATATCACAAGAATGAACTCATGCTGCCTAGCTTCCCAATCTTCACTTGAGTTTACTCCCTATTACGTCAAATTCAAACGGTTCCGTAGAAATTTCCGAAAGAACCTTCTCGATACCTCCGATCCGAAGTTCGTGCAATCATCAAAACTGGCATACACTACCTAAATTAACCAAGTTTAGAGCCATCGCCGGAACTTTCCGATCCGTCTCGAAAAACCTCTGATCCTGTCCCTCAAATCTCTTCTTCCAACTTTAGACTCGTTTACAGGACTCGCGAGACTCGTACACCTTTTGTTATGATACTTCTGGTTCCAGCGAAATTCGGAGAGGAAGGGGGCACCAACCCGACTGGCTCTCTACTATCGCAACTCGACCCGATTTCTGATCCTCCCAATTGTGCAGATGGGAAAAGTGACATGGCGATTTTGACTCTTGCAGAGCGTTCCAAACTGATTGCTCCCTCAGCGACTCTGGCCATGGGTGCCGCCGCCAAAAAGCTCAAAGGCCAAGGCGTCAATGTCATGGACTTTGCACTCGGTGAACCGGACTTCAACACCCCTCTCAATATTCAGGAAGCCGCCATCAAAGCCATGCGGGATGGCCAGACCCACTACACACCGCCTGCCGGTACGCCTGAACTCCGCGAAGCCCTGGCCGCCCACTACACCAGCCGTGGACTGCCTTCCAAAATGGCTCAGGTGATCGTCTCCAACGGCGCCAAACATTCCATCCACAACGCACTTATGGCCGTCACTGGTCCCGGCGATGAAGTCATCATTCCTGCCCCTTACTGGGTCAGCTATGCCGATCTCGTTCGCCTTACCGGTGCCACTCCCGTTCTGGTCGACTGCCCTGAAAGCCAGGGCTTTAAGATGACCGCCCAGCAGTTCCGCAATTCCGTAACGCCCCGCTCCAAGCTCTTGATGATCAACAGCCCGTCGAACCCAACCGGCTCTGTCTATACCAAAGCCGAGATGGAAGCCCTTGCCGACGCGGTGCTTGAGACCAACGTAGGCGTTTTGTCCGACGAAATCTATGAGGCCCTGACCTACGGCGACGCCCAGTCCTATATCTTCTCCACGCTTCGCCCCGGTCTGGCCGATCGCACCATCACGATCTCCGGCGTTTCCAAGTCCTATGCCATGACAGGCTGGAGGATCGGCTGGTCCGTTTCCCCCGAATCGGTCGCCAAGTTCATGGGCGATTTGCAGAGTCAGGAGACCTCCAACCCATGCTCTGTCAGCCAATGGGCCGCCCTGGAAGCCATCAATGGCCCTCAGGACGACGTCGCCAAGATGAAGGCCGCTTTTGTCGAGCGCCGGGCTTACGTTCTGGAACGCATTAAGACTCTTCCAGGCGTGACTTGCGTACCACCGGACGGCGCCTTTTATGCCTACATGAACGTCTCCAGCCACTTTGGCCGAACCTTGGGCGGAGTTCTGGTGAACGACTCCACCAGTTTCTGCATGACCGCTCTGGAAAAAGCCCATGTGGCGTTGGTGATGGGCTCTGCCTTCGGCTCCGAAGGCTATGCCCGGATGAGCTTTGCAACCGACCTGGACACGATCGGACGAGGCTTCGACGCCTTGGAGAAATTCCTGGCTTGAACCAGGCGGTAGTTCCTTTAAAATTCTGTATTCAACTGAATGGGTAGGATGTCGTTTGGACGCCTGCCCATTTTTGAACTCGAATTGGAGGCCCCGGGATGACTCAATGAGTCGATTTTGTGATTGACTCTGGCTTCAGGCTTGGATAGTTTAGAGAGTATGAAATACAACGTTTTAATCACAATCGATGCTAATGTCCGTAGCGGACAGCCTTGTATTAGAGGTTTAAGAATCACGGTTCAGGATATTCTGGAATATCTTGCGTCAGGGATGCTGATGGACGAGATTTTAGAGGATTTTCCAGATCTGACACCGGACGACATTCGAGCCTGTCTTGCTTATGCAGCCGATCGTGAACGGCGACTGCGTGAGGTTCCTGCGGCATGACACATCAATCGAAAAAGAAACTCCTCCCTACCGAACTCCAAAACCGTTTCGTAATCTCGCCTTAACTCGCATACCCAAAAGAGTTTACCTTCGTAGGTTGGGGTGAAGCCCACCCGCATAACACACTAACCTGGCGTAAGAAATGATCTGTTCTCACCCCATCGGTACTGATAAACCCATCTAAAAAACCTAATCGCATATTTTCCTCACCAAGGCTCATCAGCCATGAATCATATTCAATCAAATTGCCAAAGAACCTGTTGTAAAATCGCTTTATTCGCGATTACGAACTGTCAGAGAGCGGAGCTGGTATTCATATTCCTGACAGGCCTTGATTTGCTCGATCCAATGCTTGTTTGAGGTTGGGAGTTGCACCAGATATGCAATCAGATGGTCAGACTCGTTCAATTGATCATTCGTCCAAAGACTGAAAAGATCCGCATTTGGAATCGTGTTTGGAAGAATTTCCAACTGATTCTGCCAGTCGGTCGGCATCTTATCGACGTCCTCAGCCGTCAATACCTCATTCTTGGGCGGTTCCGGATTCGAATTCAAGGTTGCAGAATTTGCATCATCAGGATTTCGATATTCCATGAGTTGCTCGAATTGAGGACGTCGCAATTGTGCCACGGCGACATCATGCATCTGTTGACGCCATTGTTTTTCATCTTGCTGGCGCTCTTTTTTAAGCATGTCTGACTTGATATTCGCCAGCCTTCGATTGAGTTCCTTGATCCGGTTTTCCGTGAAAACACGGTAGCGATGCATGCGCTGGAGCTGCTTTTCAAATTCTGGGCTGGACATGACATTTACGGAATATTGGTCGATAAAACCCTGACGTTCCTGATCGTATTCGTGGGACAATTCCTCGAGCGATTGCGTGTAATGTTTGACACGAAGCATGACCCGTTCACACAATTGCTGATAGGCATCTTCCAATTCGGGGGCCTCTTTGCTGATCAAGTTGGCGCGAGCGAGGGCTCCCTTGCTATCTTTGGCCTGGACCAGTTCGAGCCATTCCTCAACGAAATCTTCAACGTCACTCGCGAACGCCATGGCTCTGGTGATGATCCAGTTCCCCAGTCCGGAAATAAAGTGGGGAGATGGCGAGCAACCTTCTGTTCTTACAGCACTTATGGCCATCGGAAGCGAGATGCCGAAGCCTTCTTTGAGGCAACCGATCATGACCTGCCATATTTCGAGAAAATGTTCGACGCCGAGTTTGGAGCGGGTCATGGTTTTGGTATATTTCATCGGGTTTTCAAGCCAGAGTTTGTGAAGTTTCTGATAGTCTTCAAGTGCTTTCTGGTCAAACAGATCGCCGGCATTCCCGGCAAGTTTATCAGCCTCCATGACCATCACCCGTTCGTGTTCAGACTTCTGCCACAAGGCAAAGGCGAGTTCGTGGACGATTTCCAGTTGTTCGGGAGTTTCCGGCAGTCGGCATTCGACCAGATCGCGTTCAATCGGCCCAAGCTCAGCCTCACGCCCTTTTGGCATATGACGAAGTCCAGAAAGCCCATGTCTGACAGCATTCCCGGCAGTGGTGGTGTTCATTTGATGTTTTTCTCAATCAGAAATGTTTAAATAAGCGGCCATAAAACGAGACAATCCCGTATCACACGATAGAGATATCCCATGAGAGGGACGGTGATGTCGTATTGAACTGGAGAAAAGATGGAAGTGTATGCGTTATAATTGGTAATGGTGGAATATATTGTGATAAGGTTTTGGTTTTATAGTTCTGGTGACCAACGGTTACGAACAAAGCAGTATCTCAGATTCTGAAAAGTCCGGAATCAGAATAGGTTATGATTGGAGATGGGCTGGGGATACTCAGCGAAAGCAATTTTCGTTGTTTCTTTGTTGCAGAGATTTATGCAGCAGTGGTATGATATTTAGGGTTGATATGACGAGTTCGCAATCAATAAAACCTCAAAAATGCGTAAGTCGAGAATTCGAAAAGATCAAATCAAATACTAGAAAACGTGAAATGGGACTCAAAGAACAAGAATTTTGGAACAAGTATCGCCCTTTAACAAATCCAACAAGCGACGAAGACCTTGGTTGGGATGGTTGCCTGTTTGAAACCTTTTCTCCGCACTGGGAATACGTTAGAGATTACAATGTTAATCAACCCGGGCACGTTTGGACGTTGCTTGAAGTAGAAAGCTCGTTGATCATCGCCAGTGGGCTGCAATACGTCAATCGTTTAGGCTATTTCATCACAAAAGAGCCTTGGACTGAATACACTGAAACGGAAAAATGCGGTGATTTTTAAGGTGGCAATAGAACCAGCAAGGTGGGAACCTCTGGAGCCCGAAGATCACGTTTCCGTGGTTATGG
>Ga0208720_1000241_pt1 | contig 14931 bp, 9 predicted proteins | sample LakMenEpi20Apr10_FD_150716 | JGI IMG/M metagenome (GOLD analysis project Ga0208720, IMG submission 150716) | Freshwater microbial communities from Lake Mendota, WI - 20APR2010 deep hole epilimnion (SPAdes) | ecosystem: Environmental > Aquatic > Freshwater > Lake > Epilimnion/Euphotic zone ...
AATTATTAAACAAAAGGCGGTCGTCCGGAACATTATCCGTGCTTCATCCGAAGTCCTACAGCTCTCGTATTCCAATACCCATACAGCAGATGAGTTGATTGAAGCCGCTGAATCAAGGATCTTTGAGATTTCTGATGCACAGGCGGCTGGACAGACGGTTGAGCTTCGCGACGTGGTGGTTTCAGCCATGGACCGAATTGCTCAGCGATCCGAAAATCGACTTCAAGTTTCCGGCATTAGTACAAACTTTCAGGATCTTGATGACTACACCGGTGGGTTCCAGGGCTCGCAACTGATCATTCTTGCAGCCCGTCCTTCCATGGGAAAAACGGCGCTCGCACTGAACGTGATTGACCATGTGGCCGTGAACACCAATAAACCTGTCCTCTTCTTCAGCCTTGAAATGGGTCAGATGGAACTGGCTGAGCGGATGCTGGCCGCCCGTGGTCGGGTAGAAGGTCATAAACTACGTACTGGTCATAACCTTGGCACGCGTGAGATGTCTAAAATCGGCGAGGCTTTTGAGACTTTACGCAGCGCACCAGTCTTCCTCGACGATACGCCGTCACGAACTGTCCTCCAGATCACAGCGAATTCACGACGCTTGAAAATGCGCAATGATATTGGACTGATCGTGATCGATTACATTCAGCTGATTGATCAGGACGATACCAGAGAGAGCCGGCAAGAGCATATCGCCAAAGTCAGCCGACGTTTGAAAACACTGGCACGGGAACTTGAAGTTCCAGTGATTGCACTTTCTCAGCTGAATCGTGGTGTGGAGACTCGTGAGGATCGTCGTCCGCGGATGGCTGACTTACGTGAATCAGGAGCAATTGAACAAGATGCCGACATCGTTTTGCTGCTTCACCGACCTGAGTACTATGACCCCAATGATTCGCCTGGAGTGGCTGAGGTGATCATTGCCAAGAATCGGTCGGGCGCAACTGGAACAATCAAACTCACTTTCCTTCGTGATATCATGCGATTTGAATCGCTTTCAGATAAAGATGCCCGGTTTGCTGGTGCCCCTGGCAACGAACCTTTCTGATCTGAAATCGGCCTCGATTTAGTAAGCAATCACGCTGACTTGATCCGCTGGGATGAGGGCTGTGGATGTGCTCCCCACTGCCATTCCGCTCATGACAGTCGATGTGCCGATTAATTCGAGAACTTGATCGCCAGGGGCAGACATGCGAATACGTCGCAATGGGCCTTCGAACAAGATTTCGTCCACCCGAACTGGGACTCGATTGGTTTGTGAGCCTCCCACTGGAGTGGTACCGAGTGCGATCGCTTCTGGACGAATCAAGACTCTGACGGGCGATCCTATTTCTAAATTATCTGAGGTGGTCGCCAACTTGCCAACCAGTTGGCCGATAGGAAGTCGAACCAGCACCTCTCCCGCTTGCCCAATAGCCTCTATTTCGCCAATCAGCAAGTTGCAGGCTCCGAAATAGGAAGCAGATCGAATGCTGTTCGGTCGCTGAAGGACTTCCGCAGCAGTCCCTGTCTGGATGACTTTGCCTAAATCCAACATGCTCATTCTGTCCACAACCGACCACCATGGCTGAGAATCAACGGTTAAGATCATGGTGGTTAAACGTTGGTCGGACTGGACTCGTGCAATATTATCCCGGAGCATTTCCGACTCTTCAGGGGCGAGATCCGCCAACGGATCGTCCAGAATCAGGATTTGTGGATCAACGATCAACGATCTGGCCAGAGCCACTCGTCGTGATTCAAGCAGGCTCAGGGAATCGGCTCTTCGTTCTTTTAGACTATCTGCCCCAAACCAGCCCAAGGCTTCCGAAACTCGTGTTCGGCGTTCCTGCCGACTGATTTTTTGCGATCTCAGGCCAAATTCTATGTTGGAGTAAACAGAAAGTGCTGGCCAGAGAGAGTTTGCCTTCGGTACCCATCCCACGCGACGACGTGCTGGTGGGACATCAATCACGTCGCGACCGTCGAGATACATTTCGCCATTGGCGTCAGGTTGAAAGCCAGCTAAAGTTCGCCCCAGCAGTGTTTTACCGCTACCGGAAGGGCCGACTACCAGATGGATTGCACCTGGCCTGGCTTCCAAACGGATATCGTCGAGCAGGATCAGTCCATCGGCGACAAGTCTGAGGTCATGAACAGTCAGGCGAATCATGGGATCTTTTTCCAGGTTGAACCAACTACTGGCAGATAGATTAGGGGCTTATGGTGCAGCCTCTGGATTAAAGCTCTGTGAGATAACGTGTTACACGACGGCATCGCTGGCGGATCCAAGCGGTCCATTCAGCTCGTAGCCATGTTCTGAATCTGATGGAGCCTTGAAGATGGCCGTTCAGGGCTTGGTCTAGAACTTCGGGATTTACATTGGTTTCCGGATTCTGGAATTCTCGAATCAGCCAATCGCGTTCATCGCCATCGGCGGCCATCTGCTCCACAAGTGCCACTATATATTCAAATCCACGTCGCTTTTGAAGGTCCTGAATCGATGCAGGTGGCCAAGGTGGTAACTCCGTCAGATATTTCTCAGCCCGTTGACGGAGTTCGCCAGTCGAGTTTTCAATGGTACCCCAAGCGTTCTGAATATCACTCCGACATTCAAAAAGTATGATCGATGCAAGGTCGTCCGAGATGGCATGTTTGCTCGTGGTGGATTCGTCAGGATTCAAAACGCCGGTCAGCCGGTTCGTTTTATGGCAAAATTCCTGGAATGTATCTATTTGTATATTCAGTGGTTGTGGTGATTTCCATAAGCTGAGGCATTCTGGCCAATAAATCGGGCCTGCCTCGGACATTCCCAAAGCCTTTGTCAGAGCAGGGCCACCTTTCCAGATTTCGATATCTTGTTTTGTGATCGATTCCAAGGAAAAAATCGACGATTTATCGGTCTCAGGAACCTGTATGGGACGGATCTGTCGAGCGAGTCGAATCCAACGGGCAAATCCTGTGGCATGATCTGGAGCAGAACGAAAGACTGATCTGGTATAGGCTTGGCTCAGTAAGTCTGTTTGTGGGTCGGGCAGTTTTAAATATTGGTCAATGGCTGGCCATAGGTTCGGGTCGCCAGTATTCGACCAACTTAGACTTGTATTCACTGATAAAGTGTTCGCTTTTGAACCACCACGTGATGAATCTGGAAGTTTTGAAACGATGGGAACTCTGACAGGATTTAGAGCCTGAGTTGTCACAGGAAATGATTCGAATTTACGGTGGATTGTGGAGTGGCCACCCAATAATCCGTCTGAAATTTGAGCAAGTCGCTCAGGCGGAGTTCGGCTCAATTCGCTCTCAGAGACCACCACCCATTGTACCTTGACCAACGTCTGACTGCTGGCCAGAAGCCAGTCAGAAAAGTCTTTGGTCCAAATGGTTTGAAGTGATTTGTTCCAAGGTGTGACGAGACGCATCGACTGCGGTTGTGATTTTGTGTAAGTCAGGTATGGAGAAGTGCTTGAAGAACATCCTGAAGCACAGGAGAACAAAGCTCCGTGAAGGACTGCCCTTCGGCTGAGATTTTGATCTGATTTAGGAAGGAATTTAGTCATGTTTTTGAAATTGTCGATTCGAAAAAAGTAATTCGCCGGATTGGTTTTGAAGGCCAATCCGGCGTTAGATCATCTAGAGTCAATCAATTGCCAGGCCTGTTGCCAAGTTTGACCTTCAGGGTAACGTCTTTACCGTCTCGTTTGACAACCACTTCGACTTCGTCGCCGGGCTTCCCGGTGGAGAGGCTTTCCATGTAATCCTGAATGGTACCGACTGGTTTTCCAGCCATTTTGATGACAATATCGCCACCCTTCAAGCCGCCCTTTTCGGCAGGGCTACCGGTCTGTACACCGGAGAGTTTCACACCCTTGCCAGCGTCGTCGTAGTCAGGAATCGATCCGAGATAAGCTCTGAGAGAGACTCGGCCAGGGCCTGCCGCACGGGCGGCCACTTTCGTGAAAACGGGGCGGTCAGGGCGCCGGATCAGGTCGAGAAGGACCAACTCGGTCAAGTTTGCAACACGCCCCATGCCTTGGAAGTTGATCGTTTCCACATCGTCAACAGGTCGGTGATATTCCTTGTGAGTTCCTGTGAAGAAGAACAGAACAGGAAGATTTTTGAGATAGAACGACTGGTGATCGCTTGGGCCCGTGCCGTCGTTGATCTTTTTGATGTTGAAGCCTGAGGCTTTTCCAAGACCATCGACGATGGAGTCAAAGGTCGGAGAACTGCCGGTTCCATAGACGGTCAGGTCCTTGGCTTCATTCAAACGGCCAACCATGTCAAAATTCACCATGGCGACAGTTTTGTCGAGTGGGAACAAGGGGTTATCGACATAATGCTGGCTGCCCAGAAGGCCGCGTTCTTCGGCTGAAAAGAGGATGAAAACGACTCGTCGGGGCAGTGGATCACCCTGGCTGGCGAGGCGACGGGCCATTTCCATGACCATGGTGGTGCCGGACGCGTTGTCGTCTGCTCCGTTGTGAATTTCCTTCGAGCCGAATGCCAGACTGCCTTCTCCACCAAATCCAAGGTGGTCGTAATGTCCGCCGATTACAACAGTTTCGTCGGCCAATGGGCCTGAACCTTCAAGCACACCAACCACGTTTTTCACGGCAATGCCCTTGCGGACAATATTGACTTCCAAGTCGGTTGAAACGTCCTTCAGTTCACGTGAGTGCGGCTTGCCGTCAGCGTCGATCTCTTTTTCAAGCTGTTCTAGGCTGGGCACAGAGGCGGATTTCAAGATTTCGTCGGCTTTGGTACGACTGATTTGGACAAACGGAATCGTACTGTTTCTGCCCATTCCAGCAGCCCTAAATGGCATGAGAGGGTCTTTGCCTTCACTGCCAGCCACGTTGTTGACAAGCAGAACGGCGGCCGCACCATGCTGGAATGCGTTGGTGGCTTTGTGACGGAATTCGGCGTAGGCGGTATTGGATTTGCCGGCAAATGCCGATTTTTCGTCGTTGAGTTGTGGTTCACGGCGCAGAATGAGCACGACTTTGTCTTTGACATCAAGGCCAGAGTAGTCGTCGTAGTCCAGCTTTAGGGATGCATCTTTTGCGGTAATTCCATATCCAGCAAAGACAATCTTCTTGCCTGCGACCTTTCCGGAGTCGCCCAGAGCGAGTGGCGAGAAGTCGGTTTTGTCGTCAAACGAGATATCCGAACCGCTCGACCGCTTGACCACAATTTTTGAGCCTGTTTCGAGGGTTGGCTCGTTCGTGATAGTGAATTTTTGGAAATAGCCATGAGCGTTCGGAGCAGGCTTCAGGCCAATCCGTTTGAACTCGTTGGCAATATAGTCTGCAGCGTCATCAATCCCTGCAGTGCCAGGGCCACGACCTTCACGCGCATCGGCGGCCAGGTAAGAGACATCCTGACGCATCCGCAGTTCAGCGGCTGAGAGGTAGGTGGAACTGCTTGCAGATTTTGGGGTTGTAGCTTTTGGTGCGTCAGCAGTCTTTGGCTCTTCCACAGCATGTGGATTTGGAGATTGTGCCAGTACTGAGCTGATACTGAATGCCAGAAGCCCGATCAGGCTTGGAATGGCAAATTTCGATCCTGTTGTGGGGATCATGGTCACGGTGCATTCCTCGGTTGAATGTTACAGGATCAAATACAGATTAGTGCTATACCCAAAGCTATTGTGGTTGGTCAGGGTATGGATCGTCAAACAATTTTTTGGCTCGATTTGGCCAACGCACCAGTCTTATCCGTTGATTGATCAGCGGCTATGTTGGAACGGTCAGTGGATTTGGGTGCTGTCAGCTTTTTAAGGTTCACCAGCCGATCAGGCCTGAATCGCATCTAACTTGTTTGGAAGTATGTTATTACGGCTGAAAAATATCCGTAATAAGCAGTTTGTTTGGATTTTGGTGCGCAAACAAGAAGGACGCCAGAAAAAAACTCTCTGGCGTCCTTATGACAAAATCCAGCTGGGGATCAGGTCAGAATCAATGCGATCCTGACTTTTCTGGTTCCACTGGGTTGGGAATGTAATCTCCCTTAAGAAGCTTCATCAGCACGTTCATCTCACGGTCGGGCAGTTCGGTTTCGTCGAAGCCCGGCATTTGATCCTTGGCTTCAAGAAATCCGTAGCGGTCTGCGGCGTTTGGATGACGGATCATCCGGTCAGTCCAGCGTGGACTTCCCCAGCCAAACAGGTTCGGAGCCTCTTCCTCGCCGCCTTCGCCCAACGCTCCACCGGGATCAACGGTGTGACATCGGCCACAGTCTTTCTTGAAAAGTTCCAGGCCAGGGTGCTTGGAGATTTCCTCTTTGGACAACCAGTCGTCAGCGGTTTCGTCGTCGGCAATTTTTGCAAAAGTTGCAACGAAATCAGCGACTTTATCGAGTTCGTCAGGCTTGAGTTTGGAAGTTTTTTTCCAGCGTTTCATGCCACCACATTGAGGCGTGGTGCCGAAATATTTCGCATCGTCAGGGTTAGCCAAAAGCCCACGAACCCAGCTTCTCGAGCCGAATCCAGAGAGGTCGGAGGCCACCTGTTTGGTCATCGCCAACTTGCCGTCCTTACCGCGTTCCATCACGCCTTTGCCATTCATGTAGTGACAGGACAAGCACTTCTGTTCGAGGATCTGCAGGCCGGTGTGCAAAGGATCGTTCAGCAAAACGTAACGTGAACCTTCTGGAGGTACGCCTGCATTCGGGTGACCTGCCAGAAAGAGGGCCCGTTGACGAGCCACATCGGCTTTTTTACGACTGATCTGAAAGTCAGCGTTGCCGGAGTCTTCTTTCATCGCTTCCATCGTCAGCAGGCCGGCAATTCCGGTTAGCCCGAAGACCAGGCCACAGGCCAGGAAGTGAGCCAACTTGCGTGGTAAGAGTTTGTCCAGCAAGGGGAAAGCGAACAGGGCTGCTACGATTGCACCTGGCACAATGATCGCACCAATGATCTCGTTCTCACCCGCAAACGCTGGATTCTTAAGGAGTTGGAACAGACTTAAGAAGTACCATTCCGGACGCGCTGGATAGTCGCTGGAGCTGGGTTCGGCAGGGGCGTCGAGCGGTGCGCCGCGTTCCGCAATCGCGAAAAAGGCAACCACGCCCACCACGGCCACGCTAGCCACTGTGTCCATAAAGACTTGCTTGGGCCAGAATGGTTCGGAGCCAGTCGCATTTTTCGGTGCAGTGACACCATGTCGACGAAACACCATGATGTGGGCGGCCAGTGTCAGAACCAGAAGTCCCGGAAGTACGCCGACATGGATGCCGAAGAATCGGGTGAGTGTCTGGTTCCCGTATTCACTGCCACCGACGACCACCTTTTGAACCTGAGCGCCCACCAAAGGCGTGATGCCCATGATGTTTGTGGCAACTTTGGTAGCCCAGTAGCCTTTTTGATCCCACGGCAGGAGGTAGCCGGTCAGGCTGAACCCGAGGGTGATGAACAGGAGGATCATGCCGAGCCACCAATTGACTTCCCGAGGTGCTCGATAAGCTCCTGCTACAAGGACTTGGATCAAGTGAAGGAAGAGCAGGATGACCATGGCCTGAGCGCCAAAGTGGTGCATGCCCCGCACGAACCATCCGCCGACCATCTCATAGCTGATAAAATAGACGGAACCCCATGCTGTGGATGAGCTTGGGCTATAGGCTGTCATCAGGAAGATACCTGTGACCAGTTGCATCATGAAGGCTGTTGTGACGGCCGAGCCAAAGACATACTTCCAGCGTGCCCCACCTTTGACAGGTTCGTCGAGGGTTTCGCTGATGAGGTGTTTGTAGCCGGTCCGGTTGTCGAGCCAGTCGGAAAGTGGCTTAAGCAAGGGGGGACTTCTCCGGAATGGCGGTGCGGAATCGTTCGAATTTGACGCGAATTTCAGGGTCGTCGCTCAAGGGCGATTTTTTCAGGTCAACGGTGAGTGAGTCCATCGCCCGTGGAGGGACTTCGTTCTTCGGTTTACCGTCCAAGCTGAAGGCGCTAGTGTGGCATGGACAGAAGAAGGAACTGCCATCAGGACCAAGGCTTACAGCGCATCCAAGGTGCGGACATTCCGCCGAGAAAGCCTCGACTTTTTCGCCTTTTTTCACCAGCCAGACCGAGCCGATTGGTTCTTCAGGATATTGAACCCAGGCATCTTTGGTCTTGCCCAGGACAGGAAAAACGCGGGGGATTCCATCCTGAAGGTCGGAAATCTTGGCGAGAGTCTGGAAGCCATCGCTCGTGGATTGGCTGTCATCTGTGGCAGATTTTTTGAGGATTGGCGACAGAATGAATCCGATTCCGGGGATGGTCAAAACGGCTCCGATGATCGAACCAAGCACGATCGAGCCGATTTTATGAAACGAACGCCTGTTAGGTTCGATCAATGGTATCTCTTTGGGGGTTTCACCCACGGGAGCCTCCGTTTCATGATCACTGGGATAGCAGGATGAAGCTGGATTCGTCGGGCGGTTGTCCGGATGTTGGTAGGAATCCTGGCGGGCTTATCCGATAAACATAGTCGTTTTTGAATCACAAATCAACTCATTTGGAGCGAGAGATGAGATAAACGCCGTATTCTGGATAACAGAATCCGATTTTAACAGATCCTGAACTTGAAATCCAGTCCTCTTGATTGGAGATGATTGATAACGGGCCTCCAGGAGTGGATTCCGGATTGGTTTTATCGGCCAGATCAGGAACCGCTTCCATTCTAAAAGATGTTAACCATTTCCATAAAATGACTTACGAAAAAATTTCTGTAATGGAGAAGATTTTGCTTGCGTTGAACTTGACATAATCGTTATAGTCTGCCTTGTTGATCCAACCCATACGAACAGAACATTGATATTCTCCCCTCAGCTTCGCTCATACCTGATCAGCGATTCGAATGGTTGGTTTCGGCTCAAGGTGGATTCTGCAGGATGCGGCTCATGGATTGAGTTGCCGCTTGCCCAGCCTTGATTCATGGATGAAACTGCAGCATAGATCGAACTACGATTTGGAAAGGATGCCAACGTTATGAGGGAAAAGAACCGACCATTGATCGGTATTAACACCGATTTTGTGGTAACCTCCAAGCACAAAATGCCCCATAGCTTTATGCGTTGTGGTTATTATGACTGCATCGTGGCCTCGGGCGGCATTCCGGTGCTGATTCCTCCGTTGACCAAAGACACCGACCTGAACCCGCTTCTGGATCGGCTCGATGGTATTGTTTTGACTGGCGGCGATGACCTTGACCCTCGCAAGATGGGCCTGCCTCATCACCCTTCTGTGAAAAAAATTGAAGAGCGACGCGAGATGGCCGATAGGCTTCTTGTGCGTCTCTGCCAACAACGCAAAATGCCGACCCTGGGGATTGGGCTTGGCATGCAGGAAATCAATTTCTTTCTGGGTGGACAACTTTATATCCACCTGCCCGAGGAATATCCTCGCGGCCTGCCTCACAACGACATCAATGGGGGAGTCCACAGGCACGTTGTCCATCCTGTGAAAAAGACTCTGTTCGAAGAGATCTACGGCTCCGATGAAATGCATGTCAACAGCATGCACCATATGGGTGTGAAAAAACTGGCCCCTAACTTCGTTGCCGCAGCTCTTGCTGTCGACGGACTTGTGGAAGCCATCGTTTATGATCAGCCTGACTGGTGGTGCGTGGGCGTGCAGTGGCATCCGGAAGCCGATGGACTGATCTCCCTCGATACCCAACTGCTTGAGGCCTTTGTCGAGGCTTCAGCCAATTATCGCAGCAAGCCACAATTGAAGCTGGCCAAGGCCGGTTGATACGCTGGAATCATCAACGATTCCCGCGATTTGTTCCAACTTACGAACGACTCAAAGCCACACCGGAATTCACTTCCGGGGTGGCTTTTTCGTATCGAAGACTCTTGTGCGGATCTGGAAAAAATCTCGAAAGAGTCAGTCTTTCAGTTCCTTGATTTCCACCTTGCGGAACTCAATCGGGTGGCTCTCCGCCTGAAGTGACAGCCAGCCGCCTTTAAGAGCCAACTCTTTTCGAGCTGATTCCGGCATATTCTTGACGTTCTTATCTTTTGGATCAAGCTGGGTTTTGGTGTACTCGATGACGGTTTTGCCGTCCACAATGTGGCGGATCACGTTGTCTCCATGCACTTCCACCTCGGCCGTCACCCATTGATCGCCGTCGTAGGTTTTTGACGTGGATGTGGTGCAGTGTTGGGTGTGGAGCTTATCCTTATAGACCACGTGTGTTCCGGGGGTACAAAGATTCAGGGTTGATCGCTCGCCTTTACCAAGTCCTCCCAGGAACTGGACTTCGATCGAGACAGGAAAGTCTTGGCCGACCGTCATCGTCTTTGGATCCTGGCAGTGAATCATCACTCCGCTGTTGCGAGTCGCCCAACCAGGGCCGCCTTTGCACTGATCGCCGGTGAACCTGTATTCGATACGGAGGACGTAATTTGAGTAAGGTTTTTCGAAGAACAGGTGACCAAATCGCTCTTTGAAATCGTCGTATTGATCGTAAGCGACTTTGATTACACCGTTTTCGACGCGAAAAGTATGACGGCTGTCTTCACCGAACTTCTCACCGGTGATTTTTGGAGTCCAGCCCGTCAGATCTTTACCATTAAAAAGCTGAACCCAGTCGTCGGCCTGAACATTTGCGAAGCTGCTTACGATAAGCGCAACTGCCAAAGTACGAATAGTTGTCAGAAACCTTGTATTCATGGCATGATTCCCTGATGTTTGCGTGGTTGGTTGGACCGAAACGTGAGATTAGAAATCTTACACTCGATTTGGACGTGAATATATCAGAAACAGTCGGCGAAAGTGATTTCTTCTTGCCAGATAGAATCCTCTTCTGTGACTTTTTGTACTCAACAGTTTGGTTCTATAGGTCGCCATCCAGGTGGCCTAAATACTCTATTCTGCGATGGTTCAGTCAAGTTTATGAAGAATTCGATCGATACGCAGGTCTGGAGATCGCTTAGCACTACACGAGGCGGAGAAGTGATCAGCGCCGATGCTTATTGAATCTCAAATCTTCAAGAATTTTCGCCACGGAACGACACGAAATCACACGGAATTGAATTGACAAGCCTATGACAGTATATGGTTTGTGTATGTCTGCGAGATTCCGTGTGTATCCGTGGCAAGATTTTTCCCCCTGCCCTGATCTCAGGATGATTTGAGCATCAAGGCAATCTGTTGCTTTACCGATTCCAGGGCTTTTTCGACCGGTTCCGGAAGTGTGGCACCTGAGGCGGCCCGGTGGCCCCCTCCGCCAAACTTCCCAGCCAGCTCGCAGCAGTCAATTTCGCCTCGGCTACGCAGGCTCAGCTTGATCCCACCTGCCGGAAGTTCCATGAGCAGAAAGCCCAGTTCTACACCTAAAATACTGACGGTATGGTCCACGAGATCTTCGGTATCGCTGGGCAAGGCACCGACTTTTTCGAGTGCATCGCGCGTGACGGTGGCCCAGGCCACTCGGCCGTTGAAGTCTGTCTTCAGGCTGGCCAGGGTCTCGCCGACCAACCTCAGTCTGCCAAGGGTGTTGCGTTCAAACAGCTTTTTGAAGATATCGGAAATCGGGGCCCCGGCTTCGATCAGATCGGCAATGATTCGGAGTGTCCCAGCCGATGTGTTCGGGTGTCGGAACCAGCCAGTGTCCATGGCGATAGCCGTCAGGATACCCGTCGCGATATCGGAATTGATTTTGCCCTTGAGGTGATTAATGGCCTCAAAAACGAGCCTTCCCGTCGCTTCGATCGAGGTATCTACCAGAAAATTCTGAGCCAGATCAGGATCGCGGCTGACGTGGTGGTCGATCACCAACTTGGGCCCTTTGAACTGGCGTACCCATTCGCCAAATCGGCCCAACTGGCTCCAGCTCGAAAGGTCGAGAATGATCAGGGCCTGAGCATCTTTTAGAAGGAAGTTCGATTGCCCACCTTCTTGATAATGATGCAGGAGACGGCGATCAGGATCGAGAAAGTCGTATCTTGGGGGGAGTGGGCTAGTGTTCACGCAGCGAATGTCTTTGCCCATTCGCAAAAGGGCGTGCGCCAGAGCGACTTCGCTACCCAAGGCATCGCCATCGGGCCTGATGTGGGTGGTCAGAACAATTCGGTCATTTCGCTTGAGGAAGTCGCTGAGTATGGACCAATCCACGGAACTCATGATCTGGGTGTCCTGTCCGTCAAAAAATAGAGACCGCCCGTATCGGTTCGGCAAGGCGCCTTTCGATCACGGGCGGAGCTGTTTGGATGATCTTACGCAATTGTGTGTGCAATTGTCAGGAAATTCAAGACAATCGCACACAGACTTAAGAACCTGTGAATCACTTCCCGCCAATCACGGTCAGAATTGCCTGACCAAATTCGACAGGGAGAAACTCGGCCCGGAAAATCTCGGCTCTGTGCTTCGACAGATCGACCCGGAAAGTCAGCTTTTGCCGGCCAATCGGGATTAGGAATTGGCCCGGCTTTTGGCCCGATGTATTTTCCGAGATCAACTTGATCGGTTGATCGTTAATCCAGGCTGTCACGCCAGATGCGTTGCCCACGCTGATACGTGTCTGGCCCCTGCCGGTCACTTCCACTTCGCCTTGGAGATAAATCACGCTTGGATTCTCTTTGATGTTTTTCAAAACGGGCTCAAGGGGCAGGGTGCCATCGAACTTGGCATAGGCCGAATTCCAGGATCCAGCCGGTGCGTTCAGAAGAGTTTGGATCACCTGATTATCAGGGGCAGGCGAACCAAGTTCTTCAGGGGGAGCCGTCAGCACCTTCCAGCGCTGCACAGTGGTGGTGGTTTTGCGAGCATAAGGGCCAGGCTTGCCGAGCTCAGAGAGGAACCGGATCAGATCGACAAACTCCTGGCGGGTCATGAGGTTAGGCAGGCCTTTGGGCATAAGCGATCCGCCGAGTTTTTTCTCTTCAATTTCGGCTGTGGTTAGCGCAAATTCTTTACCATCCGCATCTTTCAGCTTCACACCCTGTTCGTCCTGATCGACGATGATGCCTTGGACAATCCGTCCATCGGTCGTCAAAACCGTCATCATCTGATAAAGCTCTTTGACGGCCAGTTCGGGCACCATCACGGAGTTCAGAAGATAATCGACTGGAGAGACGGTTCCCACATCAGAAAGCTCAGGCCCGACCTGACCACCTGCACCTGACAGCGCGTGACATTTGAAGCATGAGTTTTCTTCGCGACGAAAAATCTCTTCGCCGCGTTTCGCATCGCCTTTGCTCGCGACCTCGTCCATCAGGACTTTCAGTTCAGCGTCAGTTGGGGCCTTGATTTCGGAAGCGATTCCAGCCGCATTGCTGAGTGCTGTGACTAGAGCAGCATCGCTTCGGCCGATGGCATAAAGCTGACGAAGGGCGAGCTTGGCGGTGTCCTGTGGTACTTTGGCCGATTCCAGAGCTTTAGCGAGCGATTCCGGGCCACCGCTTTTGTTCAAGAATCCAGTCAGAATTTGACTGATATCCGAGCCGGTCGGGGTGGAACCTTTGGTCCAGAGCTCCACAGTCAGATCAGCCGCTTTATCGGGAGCTACGGCCGATAGGGCAGACAGGGCAAGGACTCGGGTTTTTGTGGGCTGAATGGAGTTGGCCAGAGCGGTGAGGGTTTTGAGGTTGGCTTCTCCGCCCAGCAGGCCGAGAGCTTTCATGGATTCAGCACGAAGGTCGTCGGGCGATTTTGGGGCCTTGGCGATGGCTTCGAGTTTGGGCGATGCCTGGTCGAGTTTCCAGGCGATGATGTTGCGAATCGCAGCTTTTATCAGTGCGATATCGCCAGCCTGACCAGGTTCTGGAAGGACTTGCAGCAGGGCTTCGCGGTTCTTATCCGGAATGATCTTGCGATTGGCGGCAGCATCAGCCAGCGTTTCAAGGGCCTTGATCCGAATATCGCGAGGGAAGGCTTTTGGATCCGTGGCTTTTTCCAAAATCACCGAAAAATCACTGGCAGTACCCTGACGGCCGACGATTCCAATGACTGTTCCAAGCCGTTCTGGAGGAACTTTGCCACTCTTCAAAAGGCGAACAGCAGGGCTTTCCTGTAGAACTGCCTTGAGGGGCTGATTCGAAATGGCTGGTAACAAGCCTAAAATGCTAAGGATCAGTGCCAATGGTCGAGTTTTATATGCCGGTCGCATGGATAGGATTGCTCGATGGTTCTTGGATGGTGCAGGGCAGGGCGGAGTCGATCATTTGAATGAACGACGAATGAAGACAATTTGATTATAGCAGGTTCTTGTCGACGTTTCAGCCCCTTTAAGAATGATAGGATGAGTGATCAAGACAATTGATCAACGCGCGAACAGATAAATCCAGGACGGGGGTCGCATTCTGGTGGATTGGGTAGTCTGCGTAAAATAAGTAGGAGTCCTGTTCTGTGGATCTGGATGATACGGATACCTGAAGTGTAAGAAATCGCTTGAAAAGATGGGTTCCGCTTCATTTCGAGGCCTTGTTTTAAAGTGTTTTGCGGATGTTTTGGGCGATCGGGCTGGCGTCAGGTTTGGTTGGATTTGTGGTCTGAAACGATTCCAGGGTTGAGACGGAGGTTGGAAGTTGGACAGGTGTGTTTGAAAATATTTCAAAAAAATCTCGTCGTGATTATTTTGTTTATGTGTCCGGTTTTTTCGGGGCTGTGTTCCATTCGCGACATGTCGCTTAACTTTTGTTTTTAATATAGTTTAAATCGGGTTGTCAAACTCTCGGAAATCGGACATCTTGATTTTTGAAAAAATAGTTTTTCGAAAAATATTTCTGGAAAAACATTTTTTAAAAGATTTTTGCAGGTTGACTTAAAGACTACGTGTGTAAAAGATGGATTTGTTGGCGATTGCAATCCGCTTGAAATGTCAGCGGATCGATCATCAGCCTCATTTCGTGTGAAATGAGCAATGATTTTGTGGTTAGTGAGCATACATTCCAAGGAGTATCTTCCATGTCTATGACAAGCAACCTGTTCCGTCGTTCGATGACATCGATTGACCGTTTTCG
>Ga0208720_1000242_pt1 | contig 14929 bp, 12 predicted proteins | sample LakMenEpi20Apr10_FD_150716 | JGI IMG/M metagenome (GOLD analysis project Ga0208720, IMG submission 150716) | Freshwater microbial communities from Lake Mendota, WI - 20APR2010 deep hole epilimnion (SPAdes) | ecosystem: Environmental > Aquatic > Freshwater > Lake > Epilimnion/Euphotic zone ...
TGGAGAAGCAGAATTCAGACCACCCCAGAAACCGACGTAAAGGGAAGTGCCGAGGACAAAAACAGATGCCACGGCTGCGTTTGTAAGACGCCACAACAAAAACACAGCCATAAGAAAAAGAATCAAGTGAAGAACGTTCTGGCCCAATTGGACGCTTTGGAGCCATTCAATGTCAGTGTATGCAGAAGGTTTTGAAACTTCTCCAATTCCCAGAATTTTACTTAGAACATAGCTGTAGCCTGGGGCCAAAATCAGATTTGATGAGCCAAATGTGCCATGAACCATCATTTCTAAATAAGTGGGGTTGTCAGATCTACCGATATTCAGAGGATATCCGGTTGCGAAAATCACTTGCAACACAACAGCAATCAAGAGCGAAGGCAACAGAAGAGTGGCTTCTTGTGGAGCTTTCCTTAGCCAGCTAATCATTTTCTTACCTCTAAAATGTTTTTGGGATCAGTAGAAACTAACCTTGGGTCTTCTCGCTTAGACCAGTCCCGCTTTAGAAGCAGACTTTATCCAGGGGATAACCTCGTCTAGCATGGTGCTCAATTCGGTGTCAGCACTGAAACCTAGTATTTTCTTTGCTTTATCGGTTGCTGGAACACGCTTTTGAACATCATATTCAAACCCGGATTCAAGGACGTAGTTGAATGGTTTTGAGACTGCGTGAATCTTTTTCCAGATGGCTTCTGCTAATTCAATTACCGTGTGACCGACTGATGTGGACATGTTGAAATCATTATTGGTAGCCTCTGGGTGCTCAAGGCTCATGACGATGCCCCTGGCCAAGTCTCCCCCGTAGGTGTAATGGCGTACCTGATCTCCCGTTCCAAGTATGTGAACCGGATCCTGGCCTGCGAGAATTTTCTGGATTAGGTCAGGTACAACGTGACTCATGGCTAAATTTACGTTTCCTGACTTAATCTCTACTTCTCCAAGGGCCCTAGATTCGCCAATGCCGACACAGTTGAAAGGTCGGATTATTGTGTATGGGAGCTTGTACTGATCCCATGCCGCTCGGGCAAAATACTCCACAGCCAGTTTTTGGAATCCATATGATGAAAGTGGTGGTGGGACTACAAGCTGGTCTCCCTCTTGACTTGGCCAACGATCTGTCGATTCAAAAACCATGGAGGAGCTCATGTAAGTAAGCTTCTTGAGCTTTCCATTCTCATGAGCCCAAATGGCCGCATCACAGGCAGATGCAGTCATTCTTTCGTTCTTTGCAAGTAAGTCGTATGCATAAGTATGGAAATAAGAGATTCCGCCAATTAGGGCTGCCCCGGCTATGAAATGATCACAATCAGCGATCACAGACTTCATAAACTCAACATCTGAGGCATCTCCCTCGTGAAGCGTGTAGTTTGGGTGGCTGTCATAACTTTTTGCTACCCTGCCGTACTTTGAGAAGTTGTCTACTCCTGCTACCTCAAAGCCTTTATTCAACAGTTCTTCGACTATGTACCCGCCGATAAAACCGTTAGACCCAGTAACTAGTACTTTCATCACTTCTCCGTATTCTTAATCAGTGCCCGAATCGTTGAGTCTGGATGTGGAAACCCCAAACCAAATAGATACCAACCGAGGTACCTTGGCAGCCATTTTGCTAATCTAAAATTTGACTTCCCAAAGGTCCTGTCAATCCAAGTAGTTGGAATTTCTGCAACAGATAATCCGAGTCTCCTAGCTTTGGCAGTTAACTCAAGTCCAATTTCAAAACCATGTCTACTGTGAATTCCCACTTTGTCAACAAAATCCTTATCGTATGCCTTGAAAGAGTTAGTTGCATCCTGTGTGCCGACTCCAGTAATCAACGCAAAGCTTTTCCCGGCAACCCTAGACAACAAGCGCTTTAATCGTGGCCCACCCACCTGCTGGCCTCCCGGCATGTATCTCGAAGCTGAAGCGATTACCACTCCACGCCTGACTAAGTTTGCTAGCTCCCCTACTTGCCGTGGGTCATCACAACCATCCGCCATAGTGACTACGACCACGTTAGCGATTGCTTGATCAATCCCATACCGAATGGCGTTTGCTGGACCCACGCCGTAGGTGTTTACTACCAATCGAATTGAAGGAATTTCTTCAGACAACTTCTTTACTGGACCGACGGTCGAGTCGTTGGGGTTATCCACGACTACCAGAATTTCGTTTGGTTGCTGTATTTCTTGGCTTAAGTTTGTAAGCCCAGCAACAACCCCCTCTCCTTCTTCAAACGCAGGAATAATCACCGAAATTCTGGGCGTCGTGGTCAATCTAAATTCCTCGGGGTTATTCCCCACATGTCTACCAAAGGCTTGTCTGTTACCAAGTCTTTGTATTCTCTATGTGGTGTTGCCAAGATAAGGATGTCGGCCTGTTGCAAGACCTGGTCTAGTGGCATCAGTTCCTGGTCGATACTGGTTGGCACCATTGGGTCTGTTGTGAGAACTTTTTTTGCCCGAAACTTTAGCACCCGCTTTAGTTTGTAGGACAAGGAGCTTCGAATGTCGTCTGAGCCAGCCTTGAAAGCCATCCCTAGAATTCCCACCGTCATGCTTAACAAATCATATTTTGATTCAAGCTGGGAGACGATGAATTGAGGCATCCCCTCGTTTACTAACATGGCGGAATGGCCAAGATGGAAGTTGTTATCTGAGAAAGCCGCCAATTGCATTGTGTCTTTGAACAAACAGGGTCCAGCGGCAAAACCAGCGCTTGGAACATCAGCGGCTCTCGGATAGTCCTGCCTAATAGCGGACCTAATATTCTCATAGTCAAGGCCCTTGGATTCTGCCATCATGTAAAACTGATTGGCCATGGCGAACTTCACATATCGCCAAGTATTCGTAAACAACTTTGCTAGCTCGGCTTCTTCTGGTGATAGCCGAACAATGGCAGGTGCGATTCTTGAGAATAGCTCGGAGGCTCTATCAAAACCCCTTTGTGTTCTGGACGAAACTATCTGAGGAAGGCTTACAAGTTCCTCAACGGCATTATGCTCGGCAATTCTTTCAGGTGCGAAGGCAACATCCATGTCCAGCCCCCAAGCTTGTAATTCTCGCTCAACTTGTCTTGTAACCCCTGGGTAAATAGTTGATCGCAGAATTAATAGTTGACCATTTCTTAGGTGTGGGCGACACCTTTCCAGAGCCAAAGTGATTGCTTGGGGGTCTGGATTTAGATGCTCGTCAACTGGTGTCCCGATAACCACAATCAGGGAATCCGCTTCTCCGGTTACGGATGGGTCGGTCGTGGCGACTAATTTTTCAGCTGCAATTGATTTCTGGAGAAGTTTCTCCGCCCCAGGCTCCCAAAAAGGCATCTTTCCCGCGTTTATTCCCTCGACTACAGATTTGGAAATGTCATAGATTCCAGTTTTTACGCCTCTGCTCGAGAGCATAATCGCGAGTGGAAGTCCAACGTGACCCCCCCCACCAATAACGACTGCATCGAAACTCATATGGTCCCCGGAAATCCTAAAGATTGTGGTCTTGTGACCTTAGTTCTAACGATACAGGTAGGTGGCCTAGGTTAGTTATCACAGCGTACATATAAAAAGTACAGAAGCGGCCTAGGTGAGGAAATTTAAGACCCAAGGATGCGTCAAGTATCTTTCAGATACCTCAAATCACTAATTGGCGGTGTCCATCGGGTGGGAGAACTTGAAATTTTCTTCCGGGTCCTAGTGATTGATAGTGAATCCATCGTGACTCATGGCGTCTCCCCACCGGTGTACGAGTTGCGATATTTCCAATTCAGTAACGGATGGGTCCCTAGTTGAGCTCTCGTGATGAATTGCAAGCACCGAATTGGCTTGTAGCACACTCAACCCCAGAGAGCGAATTTTTTGGCAGTAGTCAACATCGTTGAAGTTTAAGGGAAATAGAGTTGAAAACCCACCAACTGCTTCCCATGTAGATTTCTTTTGAAACATTAAAGCGCCCGTCACCCCGACTGCTTCTCTATCAATTAGTAGGTCATATAATCCACGTTCCAAAGAAGGTGACCTAGAATGTGCGTGGATGGGAAGTCCTCGTTGAAATGCGTGGCCGCCATGCTGAATAGAGTGGTCAGGAAATGCCAGCAACCCTCCCACTAGTCCTACGTTTGGGAGCTTTAGTAAGCCGTTTAGTTGTATTAGCGGATTATCAACTCCAAATTCTAAATCATCGTTTAGTAACAAAATGTTTTCGTTTTTTGAAGTAAGAAATCCAATGTTGCATCTTCTAGAAAAGTTGAATTCTTCTGAGTCTTGTACTGAAAAAACAAGGGGTTTTCCTAATGCAGCATCACTAAATTGGAAACTCTCACCTGAACTATGAACCAGTATGGCCTCATCACCTAGTTCGACATTTAGAAATGGCGCCAGGCTTTCCAAGAGAAGCTCAACCAGCACTCTTCCTTCTGGGTTTTTTTGATATTTAGTTGGAATAACTACAGATATTGGCAAGTCTCTTTCTTTGAATACTGCTTTTAGAGCCCCTGGGTACAGTTTTAGTACTTCAACTTGGGCCGTAGATCCAATTTTGTCCAAGTGATTCTGAGCAGCCTCTCTGCCTGCTTCATAGGCCCAAGGTTTGCTTTCTGGGTTAGACGCGGTTGAGGTGCTGCTTTGTCTCTGGTTGTAAAGGGGCATTGAGATGTGCCTAAATGAAGTCGTGACTCGACTAACCCGCAGAGCTAAGTCGTGGTCCTGAGACCCATCAAATTCTGAGCGAAAACCCCCGACTTTCCAAAAAACAGAGGACCTGACGGCCATCAGGTGAACGGCGTACATGTTGAAAATTAGTCTTATCGGGGACCAATACGGTTTATAACGCCTTTGGATTTTGTTGCTACGTTCGTCAACCAAGAACGAGTCAGAGTATAGAAAATCATGGCTTTCCTTTGCTGCTGACAAAACTGGCAACCAGTTCGGTTCGAGAAAATCATCCTGATCCAAAAAAACAAAAAAGTCAGCCGATGAATTTCTTGCGGCATAATTAGTAGCCTTGCTAATTCCAACATGTTTGTCCATTACAAGAAACCGACCGTTGTATTTCTTCACCAGTCGCTTGAGCTTGGCTATGCTCGACACGTTAGTTTTTCCATCGAGAACCAATATGTGCTCTACGCCCGGTCCCATAGCACTTTTAAGGCACTCTTCCAGCTCATTTAGAGAAGGTTTGTAAACTGGAGTTATGACCGAAAAGATTGGTGTGTCGTTAAGAGAAACTCGCGGATGATTTTTGATTATCAGACCCATGCTTCTCTTACCTGTGACTTCTATTGAAGAGTTCCCTAATTGCACGTAAAGGTCTTGTAACCTTCCAAGAAATAGTATTTAGTGTGGCTTGATGCTCATCAGTTATGTGATGAAGGCCTATGCCGAGTATTCTATTTTCTTCTTCTAAGAATGTGATTCGGGTTCTCATTTGAAGGCCTTGGGCTATTGAGGTTATTGCTAGATCCCGTTCTTGAAGTCGGCGGAATCTTTCTTCCTGGTCAGATAGTTGATTTTTGTTCTTCATGTCCCCCCCAACTCTAATTATAGCGGTGTCGGTTGTTGAATTGGGACGACTAAATCAGTTATCACCCCTAGAAGCGGATCAACAGTCTTCAGAATTCCAGCCCCTACCCGTGGGCCGACATTGACTGGCCTGCTCTGTTTAGTGATAACGCAAATGGAATTGAAAAAGTTCACTGATTGAATATGGCCCAAAGATTCCTCCATTTCTGGGCTAATCGTGAACCCAAATCTGCTAAATACGTCGCTTCTGAGCCCGCCCAACCCCCAATGCTGAAAGTTCACGACGTCTGCCAAAGACTTGAAGAAAGAAATGGAGGAAATTTCAGAGTTTAGTCCTCCGCCCCATTCCAGCCAGTAGGAGCAGTGGGTGTCCTCTACCATGTAGGTTCCATTCGCATCAAGAAGGGGAAACAAAGAAATAAATGTTTGAATAATGTCTCGAGATGTATGAGAACCGTCATCGAGTATCAGGGATAAACTCCCCGACTCTAACTTGATTTCTTCTTTGGTCTCCACTGAAGCTGCGTCGCCAATTATGATTTTGATTTTCGGATTAAAATATTGAAGTAGTGAACACTATGGGTTGACATCACACCCTAGAATTTTCTGTGCGGCTGGAAAATACTTATCCCAGATTTCCAGACTTCCTCCATTTTGGACCCCAATCTCCAGAAGTCGAATTGGTTTGTCTCTAAGGCTCGCAAGAACTAGGTCGTAAACATCTAGGTACGAATCCCACTTATCGGAATATTTGCCTTGGTGTGAAGAGAATATCTCACGAAAATTTCTTTTATCGTTCATGGTAAAAAGGTAGCAGTAGGATGGCGTGTAGCCATTAGTGAAATTCAATCTAAACTCCGAATTGAACATCCGGAACAAATGGAGAGAGCCCTCATTTACTCGTTTTGCGAGCGCTTATAGGGGCTCAAACCCCAACCTTCTTATCCGTAGTAAATTCCGTGGAGTTTTTACTTGTGTTGACACCCTGACCCTCAGTGAGATGTTGGCGCCCGTGAGGTGCAAGCACTGAGCAGCTTTCAAGTACAGGTCTTTCGTAGCGCATGGGATAACATGATGAAAAGTACATATGTTTTTTTCTGGGGGTAAATGTTGATTACGAGTAGATATGTCTCTGAGGCACCAAGCGACCTAAATGCATTTCACCTTTTCCCCGGCACCTGGTCTAGCCGTGTGCCGGGCATTAGTAGTACAGGCTTAGCGAATTTGTTTAGGGACGAGAGAGTTAAGTGGTGCCTAAGCAGTTTAGATACCCCCGGTGACGTTCTTGAATTGGGTCCTCTGGAAGGGGGCCACACTTGGCAATTAGAGCAAGCCGGGTGGAAGGTTACGGCAGTTGAGGCAAATGAGCTTGCCTTTATTAAATGCCTGCTTACAAAAAACTATTTGGGTATGAAGGCTAAATTTGTTCTCGGTGACTTTACAGAGGGTGGCTTCATAACAAAACGGAAGTGGGACTTAGTTTTTGCTTCTGGAGTTCTATACCACATGGCCGATCCCGTCAGTCTATTGAAGGATATTTCAATGGCGACAGACAGAATCTTCCTATGGACTCATTATTTTGAACCCGACTTAAGCCTCTGGAATGAATCAGTCCGCCATAAAGTTGGAACGAAGTGGCTAGTCTATTCAGAGCAAATCATCTCTGTTGGTAATCACAAAATTCGAATAGTCCCCCAACTTTATGAAGAAGCGCTTGGCTGGGCTGGCTTTTGCGGAGGGCCCAAGAATTACTCATCTTGGGTTTACAAAGATGATTTGCTGAATTTACTAAAAGTCCTGGGCTTTAGCAAGCTTGAGGTTGGCTTTGATGACCCCGGTCACGTAAATGGCCCGTCCTTTGCAGTGCTCGCATCGAAATAGGCGAACTTCTTCTTTTCAGTTTGACAATTAATTAGCTTGAGTGCGCTTGGAGGGACTCGAACCCCCAACCTTCTGATCCGTAGTCAATCCAGTCAAGTATTTGTTTCTATACCTTCAACATTAGTCAGATGGTCTTACATTTTGTATTTCAGGATTTTGATTTTGGCGAATAGTTGCTCTGATTCAAAGAGCCCTTCATTGGCAGTCGTAAGTATTTGAGTTGACCGGAACAGTCAAATGTTCTTTGTCTCTAAGAGCAAGTCCAGCCTCAAAAACCACTGGATAACCGTCTCTCACCCAACATTCAAAACCGCAAAGGATTGTAAGGTTCGGAGATAATTCATGTGCTCTATTACAATCAGGACATCCGTAATGAACAACGATTTGTGGGGCAAGCGGCAATTCTTTACGTGCTCTTATGACTACTCCTGAGTGATGCAATGGGTTTCATCGCAGTTCACCTTATTCACAAAGGTATTGGTGCTGCCTTAGAGCAGGGTGGGGAGCTTTACTATTTCTCCACCTGAGAATTGAGTGGTTTCTCTTCAGGGGCAGTGAGGCGTTTGGGCCTTAAGCCGGTTTAGTAATCTAGGTGACAGCCTAGATTACGTAATCTGACTACTTAGGAGACTCTGAAAAATGAGAGTGGGTTGCAAGACAGACTCCATCTTCAATTTCGAAAACAAAAGTTGCTCTACCTGATCTTTCTACTTGAGTATCGTCCAAAAAAGTAGTGTTAGTCCACAAAACAGCTGCATACGAGAAATCAATTCCAGAACCAATGTGGACCACTTCGCTGATTACGAAGTTTTCACTTGTGTTCCATATCTTCGACCACTGAAATTGGTAGTACTCTTCGATGTCAGTTGAAACTATCACTCGAGTACCAAAAAGGGCTGGGGTCGGTGTGTAGAGTCGCTTTGCTTCTTCAAAGTTTTTTTCCCGAACGAATTTTTGAAACGTTAGCAGCCATTTACGAATATGAGAACTTTGGTCCATGAGCTTATTTTAGCCATTTCCTCAAGCTTCTATTGGAACACATTAATTGTAGAGACCTATGAGATTCTGTCGCCGACAATTACACAATTTTCCTATGGTTGATACAATCATGCAGTGTTTGGGATTTATGCTATTGAAAAGGCCCTTGCGTTCGCCTCCCTGAAAATAATCAGCAGGTCGCCCTCGACTTTCAATGACAAAATCAGGTTTAAGGCGGCTTTTGATCGTCGCCCTATCCTCAAAACATTTGCAGACAAGTTTGGTTTAAGAAAATACGTTCGTGAAATCCTTGGTGAATCATATTTACCAATTTTGTATGCTTGGGGAACAGACTTAAGGCGAGTTCCCTTTGAGAAACTACCTGATGATTTTGTTTTCAAGGTTAACCACGGTTCTGGGGGGGTGGTGATAGTTCGTAAAGATTCGAAATCACAGCAGGTTATTCCCCAAGATTTATCGGGAGTCTCTTGGACTAGCTTTGAGATAACTCCAGACAAACTCATTCACGAGCATTTAATTACTTTGGGCGAGCACTGGATGGCCATGGATTATTACCACTACAAGGGGTGCAACAGGATACCGGAGTGGGCCTATAAGGGCATGCCAAGAGAGTATTTAATTGAAGAGGTTTTGTTTGAGAATTCAAGTTCGCTGGCAACTGATTACAAATTCCACATGTTTAATGGAAAGTGTGAGTTCATAAACACGATTAGGAGAAATGTCTTCAATCCAAACACTGGTGAGATAGAGACAACTTCTGACATTTTCTCGAGTGCCTGGGAGCCAATGAACTTTGAGTTGAATGGTCTGAAGAGTTCCGGATCTTTACTTCCTAGACCTAAGAAGCTAGAAGAGATGATCGGGGTCTCTGAAAAGCTAACAGGTGGAATTGATTACCTGAGAGTGGATCTTTACAGCCCTGGGAACAATAGAGTCATCGTTGGTGAGCTTACAAATTACCCCATGGCTGGGAAAATGAATTTTCAGCCCGCTTACCTAAATACGGCTTTTGGACAGAAGTTGAAGCTAGACACCGATCAGTACAGATATTTTTAGTTTTCTACAAATCACGCTCGATGGTTTACTGTCCAATTCGTGCGCTTGGAGGGACTCGAACCCCCAACCTTCTGATCCGTAGTCAGATGCTCTATCCGTTGAGCTACAAACGCTGGTGCCCCTAATAGGGAAGTTTTCGATTCCGGAGCCTTTCCAGTCTAGTCAAACTCATGAGGATGTGGCTAGAGCCTATTCCCAGGGGCTTGGTGCTACTGTACTGTTCTGAAAATTACTCTTGGATGCAAATTTTGCTTTAACTAAGTAGTTTTCCTTGACCTTTGTAAATGGAAGGTACCTGACCTATTGTCTCAAATTGCGGATTTACAAGAAGAGAGTATAGCTACGCAAACAATTGGGTTTGTGTCGACTGGAAGTAAGGTGAATTAGTTACTTTGGCCAAGGCGGGTGTTGCGAGTTAAAAACGAGTCATTTCAGGGTTACAGTTTTGAAGTTCTCTCGGTAATCAGACTAAAGGCCTAGTTGGGCCCTGTGATTGGTTTCGGGTCTCGCCCACCGTTTAACAGAGATCGCATCTGAAGAGACTACTCTGTAAATATGGCTCTCTTCGCAACCAGGAGCGCTCTGATAGGCCGTGATGACTTCCAGGCTTGCTCGGGGCAGGTTAAAATCTTTCCCTATTGATTTACAGTACAAGATTATTCGTCGGGTATTGGCTACGCATGTGTCTTTGTTTAGTTACTCCATCAAGCGTCATGTGTATTGCCCCAAAATCGATATCCGATTCGCCCTATAATTCGTTCTTAGAATTTTCACAACTATACTGTGGACCATGTATAGACTAAACACCCAAAAAATTGCACCTGTTAGTAATCAGGGTAGGGCTTGGCTTTGGGCACTTTTTGGTGTTTGTGTCACTTCTATGATTCTTGTTTTTCGTGCTTGGGACAAGCTAGCTCTCCTACCCATGTTTTGGGCGGAAGACGTCACAGTTTTTATAGGTGAATCTGGTTTGGGGCTCTGGTCATTATCGCAACCTTATGCTGGATATTTGCATTTATATCCGAGACTGATTGCCCTCGTGGCGAGTGGACTTCCCATGGAATTCTCTAAGGTGGTGTTTTTGCTCGGATGGTTTGCGTCTTTTGTGACGCTTTGCTTGATTAGCTACATTTACCTCCTTCGTCTAGGGGTTTCTCCCAGAAAAGCCCTCTGGATTTTTGTGCTGGTTCCACTAATTCCGACATCGGAGGTTTTCTTCAACTTAACCAACTCGCAGTGGTTATTGGGGGCGAGTTTGTTTCTTCTTTACAGCCCGCCGATTCTTCGATCACTGTCCCGCGTTCACAAAATCTGGCTCGCCCTAACAGTTGTAGGCGTGGTTGTGCTAGGTCTGACAGGTCCTTTTTCCATTTTTGTGCTTGCTAGTCGGATTTTATTTCTTTCTCTGTCTCGGGGGAGGGAGATTATAAGTTTTCTTGATGCGCCCCTTTTTGCCACAGCAGTAGTACAGGCTTGTCTTTTTGCGCAATCAAGTCGATTGACATCAACGGTCGGTGGTGTGTTCGACCCTCTGGAAGTCACAGAGTATCTAGTGAGTCTGTTTGCGGGATCTGACCCCACGAATGCGGCCATCTTTTTATTTGGTCTTGGGTCATTGTCAGCATGGATTGTATTCATAAAGCGTAAAGAGAGTCTGAGATTTTCCCTTGATTCGCCATCACGTCAAACTGCTTTTTTACCGATTGGGGTATTGCTGCTAACAATTTCCAACATCTATCTTTTCGGTGGCCAAGGCTTATCGGCGATATTATCTTCTGCGAATAGATACAACTTTATACTTCTTGCTCTAACATCAGTTTATGTTTTTGGACTGACGTCTTTTTCTTACAAAGCTCTGGCGCCCGTTATGGTACTTGCCATAACTATATGGGGATTTCGGCTCGAAATACTACCTATCGGGGCCGACGGATACCTGTCCGCCGTGCGAATTAGCTCAGAGGGATCGGTCCTATTTGAGGCCAACCCATATTGGCCCGGTCATTTCTGGGCTCTTGAATTTGGTAATCCGGAAAGCCAGCTCAATTTGAAACCGGCCCGCTTGGAAGAGAGTCTTGTCCCGGAAAGTGAGCAACTGTACAGTATTCCCTGCCCAATTGGTTCCCAAGACGTAATCATCCGCGTCGAGGGACGGGAAATCCTAACGGGCCAAGTGACGGTTCTCGACACTTCAAACGGGTTAGCCCTGCTGGACCGCCGAATTGACTCTTTGGGGCAGGAGTTATTTCTTAGAGAATATTTCTTTGCTTTGCCCCCCGCCGCCGGGGCTCTAAAGATTCGTATCTGGCCCGCATCGAGAAGCTTTGGTAACGTTTTTTTTGGTTGCTTTTAGCGGGTGACGCTATTCCGCTTCTTGTTTTAGGACTCTAAAGATACCGAAAGTTTGCGGTATGACTTCGATCTCAGATTCCATTTCAGCCAATGTAGGATTTTGGATTTTTTGTTGGGAAACGGGCTAACACGCGCTCTGGGTGAAACATAATTGCCAGTTTAGATCAGCGCTTTTTGGCAAATCGTTCGCATTACTGAATGCCTTTTACCGGTAGCTAGGATTCCAGTCTTTACCTAGAAGCAGAGCGTAGTCCTTAGGTGTATATTCCATTTGCCCAGAAGTGGGGTAGTTAGTAAGTTCACCGACCCTCAACGATCCAAAACCGTCTTCAATGAAGTCGACTCTGATGAAATCGGTTTCGATAGATAGTTTTTTGGAAATTTTAATCAATTTTTCTAAGTTTTTGGGCGGGTCCTCTGGTTGTATTTTGCTCCAAGGGGTTCCTTTTTCAAGGTAACTTGCTTCTATCCATTGCCAATTTGCATGATAGTACGCGTTAGACTTTTCCGAAACTGATCCCGCTTGCTTCACAATTATTTGTGGATTCCCATCGAAGCAGTAAATCTTAAACTCGGTTAGGCCTGAGTCTCCCTTAGATACCATGAGCTCTTCTACCAAAATTCGACGTTTTATGTTTTTGTATGCCCATTCAGGGTTGCGCCCGAGCCACCATTCGTAGTCCATCTTGATCCAACGATTTAGAAGTTTTTCAGCGATATCTGGAGAGAAGTTCTCGGGTTGAACTTGAAAACGCTGCCAACCAACTGAATTGATGTCAATTGGTAGCCTATTTTCTTCTGGTGCTGAATTGGATACAACTATGACACCTCCGCTGCCATGGTTTACCTTGAGTACAAACTCTTCGGGAAGATTTGCGTAATCTATGGCAGATGGTCTTCGATAAACACCTAGTAGAGGCACCAGGTATTCCTCGCCGACCTTATCTCTTATGTATTTCCGCACTAGCCACTTATCTGCATAAATTCGTATCTTTGGGTTCCGATCCCAGGCCATCTTGTAAAAAATCTTTGACTGGATTGTGTTCCCTGGCTCTGGGTGATTACTCTGTAGTGCTTTATAGGCGGATTATTTCTCTTTTTTTAGTTTTGATCTAGTGCTAAATTTCGAACCAGAGACTAATTGCCTTATGCCTTTTGTCCATCTCCAGAGTTTTGTTTTGAGAATTGCGTCCCGTTCTGCAATGATGGCGTCCCGTTCTGCAATGATGGCGTCCCGTTCTGCGTGTGCATGAAAAGAGTTAATTGGTAAAGGGTCAACCCCTAGGGGGTCTAGGACTCCTAAACCCAAACTTTCTGGGTTGCTCTTTATGTAATCCTGACTTTTCACGTAGCCACCAACTGGCCATTGGTGGTATTGGGATTCGCGGTTGTCCAAGAATGACAATTGAAACTGCGTTCCTCTTATGGACCGTAATGCTAGAGGCAGTGACAATTGGTCTCTTTTGGAATGCTCGGTCAGAATCGAAAACCAAACTTTCATCGCAGAAATGCAGTCCGATTGATTGTGTCTACGCGCCAAGATTCCGCCCCAAGTGGGTCTACAGGAAAGATATTCGGGGAACGTGGCAATTGAGAATTTCAGTTGAGTCTTTAGAACAGCGTTGGCTTCAAAGCCCAAATGCGAAACGGACGATAATTCCTCCAGCATGTTGAGGTGAAACGAGTGTTGTATTCCTCCAAACACCACTTCATTGGAGTGGACCAATTTGGACCACAATTGTTCCGGGTCAGCGGTGAGCTGAACAGACGAATCAACGTAAATCGATCGTGAGTACTCACTGAAATACAAATGAGGGTTTATCTTTGGGTGTCTCGAGCTCTTTCGAAAATCATCTGGCCACATGGAATCAATTTTTCTAACTTCCCACCCGTTCGACTCTAAGTCTTGCTGATCGGTGAGGCATACAAAATCTACACTCGAGGATTCGGGGGTGTTGTTTAGCTCTGCCCTTTGTCCAACTAGTACCGTGTAGACGACCAGTCGATCAGCTAAATGCTTTTGTTCCACGTCTTCAAGCAATTACTTCTGCGGGGGTTGATGCGAGGCTTTCGTTAAACATGAGTAGGCTCTTGGTGGCGCTTACGTCTGCTCCGTTACTAGAAGCCCAAGAAGCCCAGGCGTAAATGTCCTTTGGTAGGCACTTGCTATTTGCGGCTCTGCGATCGGGATAAACGAATGTCCACCAAAGGTCAAACCTTGGGTCATCTCCATACACTGCGTCTCTGATTGTGTAATAGTCGACTCCGGCGGCCTCGCACGCTCCATACAGCTCCTGAACTTGCATGAGTTTGTAAAAGATTGCCCTATTCTCCGAGAGTTTAATTACCTCGGCCTCTAGTGCCGTAACCTGCCTGATATTAATGTTGGCGTTGTAAACCGAGGCATACGCCTCTATAACTTCTCTTCTATCCTCCGGTTCTCCGCCGAGAATCATGAAGGGGGGTTGTTTGTTATCGGCGAAGGGATGGTTTTCAGATTCACCAAAATACTCGGGCTGAACTACAATCCTCTTGTTGTATTTCTTGACCATTCGGTCCGCAAACCCTGGATTGGTGGCGGATCGAATAACTAAGACGCGGGCTCCGCAATTTCGTACAGCGTCCTCTATTTCTGTTTCGTTTAAAGCTGGGCCAGAAAGATCGGTTGGCACTGCGATGAAAGCCAAATCACAACCTGAAAGATCTTCTTTTCGGCCACTATATTTATCAAATATTAGAGCGTTGGGGAAAAGTTTGTGCATTCTATTTCCAAGAACGCCGTAGCCGACAATTCCAATTTGAGTATTTGTCAAAACAATGGTCCTATTTACGACCCCGGGTTATTCCCCAAACAAAGGCTACCTTAAGTTTATTCAATGTGGGTTTTGGGCTGCAGGAATACTTTTGTGGAGACTAGGGGGGTCGAACCCCTGACCCCCTGCTTGCAAAGCAGGTGCTCTACCAACTGAGCTAAGTCCCCGGATCGTTAGATCTGGTATTTCTTGGTCGGAACCATCACCTCTGATGAAGAGATGCTCCCTGGTGGGCCTAGGAGGACTTGAACCTCCGACCTCTTCATTATCAGTGAAGCGCTCTAACCACCTGAGCTATAGGCCCATAGAGCTTCATTGAGTCTAATACATTCAAAAA
>Ga0208720_1000243_pt1 | contig 14881 bp, 15 predicted proteins | sample LakMenEpi20Apr10_FD_150716 | JGI IMG/M metagenome (GOLD analysis project Ga0208720, IMG submission 150716) | Freshwater microbial communities from Lake Mendota, WI - 20APR2010 deep hole epilimnion (SPAdes) | ecosystem: Environmental > Aquatic > Freshwater > Lake > Epilimnion/Euphotic zone ...
GCTGATTTGATAGATAAATTGAATTCTGGTGAGTTATCTTTAGACCAAGAGCACATTACTAGGTATGATAAATTATTGCAGCTTACAGAAGCAAATGCTCAAAAAATAATAAACTTCTTACAGAAAGATTTTGAAAAATCTGATTTAAATAAATATAACTTAAACATTGAAAAAATAAATAACTTTATTGATTTAATTAAAACTTTTAAAGAAGAAGATTTAAATTATATTTTAAACAATGCAAGTAACGTAAGAGTACAAAGAGAAGTTTTTGCTCAGTCTAAATTTTACATTCAAGATATTCAAAATGTAGATACGTTAAAAGAAATGTTAACTAATGCAGTTAATTATATGAGAAGTTCGTATAATGCTACGGTTACATTAAATAACAGAATTAAAAACATTAAACAAGAATTAAGTGAAATTGATTCTAAAGAATATAATGAAATTAGATATAGAAACCAAGAGTTAGTAAACATTCAAAAAATATTACAAACTTATCAAGAAGAATTTGATGATTTGTTTGCATTATTTTCTGATACTGATTCTGGTGAAATGTTAGATTTTATTAAAGAAACTATAGGAGAAATAAAATCAGGAATAATGAGTACTGAAGCTTTATTAAAATCTCAAGCATATGAACAAATAAGAAAAGAGTTAGAAGGTGAAAATGGCAAACTAACTAATATAAAAAGAAAATATCAAGCAGATATAGATAATTTAACTCAACAATTAGAAGCAGCTACTTCTACTAGAATGAAAGATTTAATATCAGCTAAGATAGAAGCTTTAGAAAACGCTATAAAAAATCCTCCTTTATCATTTAAACAAATTGTTGATTTATTAGAAACAGGTGATGATAATAATACAGGAGTATTAAGATTGGTAGATGGACCTTTAACATCTTCTAATGAAGTTATACAATTGATTAGTAATCAATTAGTTGATGTATTAAATGAAGTACAAAGAGAGTTTAGTGAAGAACTTAGAAATCTAAAAGAAATATTTCAAGGTAGAAGACAAAATGTTAGTGATACTGCTTATGATAAATTTATACACGAAAATAAAAAATATAAGTTTGTAGAAGAAACAGGAGATTTAGTTGAAACTTTTCAATTAGAATTATTAAATAGTATAGATCAAACTAGTTTTGAAAACGATATAGAGATTTTAAAATATTTAAAAACATTACCGTTTAGTACAGCTATTGCTAGATATAACGAACTAATAGGAGATAAATTTACAAACGAAAAGTTTACAGAAGATAATCAAGAAGAATTTATTTCTGATTTATTAAGAAATTTATTTAACAATCATGCTGAAGATAAATACACAGAAGAGTATAGACAAATATTTGATATATTAAATCAAACTTTATCTGATGGGAAAACTGTAAAAGAAGTAAGAAGTAAATTATACGAACAATCAAACCGTGCTAAAAACATGTTAGATTCTGTAGTAGGTACAGACGACTTTGATTTAGGAATGGAGGTTGTTAGAAGTTTTGAAAAAGAAATCTTAGAATTAGAATTATTTTTTACTAGAGATGGAAATAAAAAAGAAGGAGATGCTTTATTAATAGCTGAAACTATTGCTAAATTTAATCAAGCTAAAAAAGAAGCTAAGGAAGCAGGTAGACCTATTTACATTCAATTTATTACTAATACTGCTAAAATAAACTGGGAACAACAAAAAACAAAAATAGACGAAAAATATCAAACTGCTTTTAACAATAAAGAAAACGATTCTGATACTTACGAAAAAGTATTAAAAGAAAGAAATGATTGGTATGCTTTAAATGTTACTGTTAAAGAAGACCCAATGTTTATTGAAGAAAGAAATGAAATATTTGCTGTAATAGGCGATGTTTTAAAACAATACAATAATCCTGAGTTTGATGAAATAAACAAAGAGATTGCAGATATAAGAAAAGTATTAAGTAGTGTAGTAAGAAGAAATACAATAGAAGGAACTGTTAATGGAAACAATGCTACAGAAGAAGAACAGTTATTTGTAAAACAACAAGAAGAACAATTAAACTATTTAAAAAGATTTATAAAAGAAAGAAAAGAAAATCTAACTAAAGAAGATTATGAGTTAATTTCTGAATTGTTTGAACAATTAGCTCAAATACAAGTAGAGGGAGTAACTGACCATTGGTTACAAGCATTAGAGTCTTTAGGTACTAACAATACTCCTCAGCAACTTTATGCTAATCAATGGGTTAAAAATAATACTATTGATGTAACAGATAATTATATAAACGAAGAAATTCCAGAAGGGTTTTTAGCATTTAAATTAAATGGTGAAATGCGTGTATTTGCACCTACTGTATTGTGGAGAAATACTCTTCCTGTAGAAGAAGTTTATAGAAACTCTAGATCAGTAGAACCTTCTTTTAAATGGATGTCCTCTAAAGTAAATGAAATTTACGAAAACGAAAAAAGTATTACTAAGAATAGAAAAGTAAAACAAAGTTCTCCTTTATATTCTAATTTAAAATATGGACAATTAAGTTCAGATGAAATTGTATTTTTAGAAAGATTAAGAAATACTTATTATAATGACCAATTGTTATTACCTTTAAGTATGAGAATGGGTGACGTATTACCTTTTATGCAAAAAGTAGGTTTACAAAAAACTTTAAAAGGTATTTCTAATATATTTAAAGCTGACACTTATAAAAAGTTATCTAGAGAAAACTTCTTAGGTAAAGAATTTAGAGAAGAGACTTTAGGAGAAGGTAAAGAAGATAAAGGTAGAAAAACAGATATTAGTTCTTATAGTTATAAATTTAAATACGGAGCTGACAATAAAGATATGTTAAGTCAGGAAAGAGATTTATATAAACTTATTGGAGCTTACAAATACGAAAGTATTAAATACAATCGTATGAAAATGTTATTACCTGAATTAAACAGTATTAGAAAAGTAATAGTAAAAAGTTTAGCTAAAAGTAAAAACAATGCTAACTTATTAAAAGACTTAGATGTATTTGTAGAAAGTTATGTAAACAATAAAGTAGCTAAAGAATCAGGCATGTTAGCATCTGTTATTAGAAAGTTTAATAATAAAATGCGACAATTTACTTCTCATTTATATTTGTATATGCCTTGGTTATATACTGGAAGTATAAAATCATTTTTAGCAAGTATGTATTCTGCTTATGCTAATCATAGTATATTAAAAGGGTTTACAAAAGGTTCATTAAAAAAAGGATATATAAAAGCAGGTCAAACTGCAATTGATTTTACTTATAACGAACATAAATTAATTCCAAGTAAAAGAACTGCTATTTTAAAAAGACTACAAGTATTTCAAGAGTCTAACTTTAGAGCTGATTTAGATGCTAATACAGATTTAATGTTAAAGATGGCTAACAATGCAGGTTACATTAGTTCTTTAGGTCACAGACAATTTGCTGAAAGATATGTTACTTTTGCTATGTTTGAAATGTACAATGATAATTTAGAAAAAGACATTGAGGAATATTATGAATATGATAAAAAAACTGGTACATTAATTTTAAAAGATGAATCTTTAGATGAAAATAAATTATCTAGAGATGTTAGAGATATGGCACAGTTTTCAATAGGTAACTACAACTCATTAAACAATCCTATTGCTAAACATACTATTATAGGTAGTACAATGTTTTTCTTTGGTAATCACATTATAAATGGTTTAATAACTAGATTAATAGGTAGAACTACTAGAAGTGGTGTAGAAATATTACCTTATATGGCTTTATGGAAACCAGAAGTTAGAAAAATTTATTTGGATTTATTCAAAGGATTGATGTCAACTGACGCTTTAACTATTTTAAATCATAAACATTTAACAGCAAAAGAAAAAGATATGTTGTTTAGATTTTATAAAGACTTTTTATTAATGAACGTAATGGGAGCAGCTTATTATTTAGTAAGTAAAGCAATGCAAGAATCTGGTGACGATGATGATGAATTAAGTTGGTATGCTTTAATGGTATTTAGAAAAGCTTATTCCGAAATGAGTTATTTTAATCCTGTAGAAAAAGTAGGTATTCCTGTTAGATTAGTTACAGATACTGAATTTAGTTATAAAGGTAATACTATTGAAAAAACTTACAATTACTTAATTGGTAAAAAAGCAGTAGAAATGTTAACTCCTTCTATATTTCCTGGAGATTACAGAGGTTTAAGATTTTCAACTGAAGATATTAAAACAAAAGATCCTTATTACAAACAATATAAAGATAATCTTTTATTATATAACTTCCACAGATATACTAGAACTAAAGGATTCTTTGATTATAAATATGGTAAACAATCACTTAAAGGATTTGAATACTTTGACAAGTCAGTTTTCCAATACGAAGAAAACTAACTATTGACTTTAATTTTTAAAGAACTATATTTGTAAGATTAGAAAGATTATTCTTTGTTATATTTAATATAAGGCTATGAGCGAACTAAACGAAATATCAAAAAAATTACGCTTTATTGAAAAAGCGATTTGTTGTGTATCAACAAGTACATTAACTATTTCAGAAAATGTACCAACAACTTCAGTAACTAGAACTGCAACATTAACAGGATCTTTGGTAGCTTTACCAAACGAAGCTTGTATTATGGTTGAAATTTTTAATTCTGATACAACAGCAATAACAGTACAAGCAAACGGAGGTAGTAGTAATTTATTATTACCTAGTTCTGTAAACGTATTTTATACTACAAACACTAATACTATTTCAGTAAAAGGTACAGGAACATTAATATACACTGTAGTTAAATAACTATTTTTTATGTTCGGTATTGAAAAAAGTAGAGTATTGGGCGGTGGTGGAATAGATGTAGATTTTCAAGCAAATCTATTAATAGCCAATGCAGGTCAAACTATAAATTTTACTGATTTATCTGCCATTACACCTGATAGTTGGAGTTGGAATTTTAATAATGAGGGTCAAAGTATATTACAAAATCCCTCTTTTACATTTTTAACTGCTGGTCAAAAAACAATTACTTTATTTGCAAATAAAGGTAATAAATCAGGTATAGCTATAAAAACACTTTACATTCAAATTAATGCAAGTTATTTTTCTGATTTATTTGGTATGCCTGATGCTTGTTATTCTACAAGAAAATTAACTCCTACTGCAACTAATTGTATAAGAGTAAGACGTTCAAGTGATAATGCAGAACAAAACATTGGTTTTACAGCTAATGCAATTAATAGTCCAATAGACACAGTTGCTTTATTAGCATTTGTAGGTGCTGGAGATGGTTTTGTTACAATAGCATATAATCAAAATATAAGTGGAACAAATTTTACTGAAACAGATGGTTCTTTTCAACCAAGAATAGTTAGTGGAGGAGTTGTTGAATTACATAACGCATTAACTTCTATTTATTATAGAGCAACATCAAGAATGATGAACAATTCTATACATAATCAAGGGTTAATTTCTGCTTTTAGGGTGCAAAATACTTCTGATACAAGTTATGTAGTATTTAATAGTTCATCAAGCAATTATAGTTGTGTTGCAAGTCAAGGTGATGGAACTACTGTAATATCATCATTACCTACTCCAATACCAAGATATTATATTAATGGTAATATACCATCGCCTTTTTCTACAAGAGGTCAAGTATATACTGCTCAAAATGGAAGTAAAATAATAACTGAATTAATTAGTACAAGAATATTTACACCAGCTCAATTTCAAATAAGTGGGTATTCTGGATTTAATATACAAGGAGATATACCTGAATTAATAGTTTACTTTACTGATAAATCAGTAGAAAGAATAGATATTGAAAAAAACATAAATAATTATTGGAATGTATTTTAAGTTTAACACAAAAAAAGAAGCATTAGATTTTTGTTTATTAGTAAACAAAGAAGAAAATATAAATATAACCGAAGAAAATACTACTTTAGTATATGCTCAACCTATTGTTATATTTGGTTTTTTTTATGTAATTGCTGATGAAGTTACAAGTAAATATACGGATTTAGAGCCTATTGATTTATTTGCACCTATTGATACTACTCCTCCTCAACCAACAGGTTACGGAGTTGTTATTCCTACTGAATATTTATGGGCTTTTCCAAATAATAAATTTATACTACATGGTACTGGTTTTGAAATACCTTTAACAGTTGGTAGTTATGGTAAAGCGGTAGATGCTGCTTATCTTACATGGGAAGCTTTTTTAGTAGAGATTTGGAAACCTGAAAATAAAACAGTGTTTGACATATTAGAACCAGTATGGTTATATTGTGAAACAGAAGCAGATAATAATAGAGTAATACAATTATAATGGATATTATTAACAAAAGTAGAATAATGAGTAGCGGTGGTGCTAAAAACGTAGTACTAACTGATAGGTTCGGTAATACGTTACCTAGTACTACTATTGCTAATAATGCAAGTATTGATTTAAGAACTTTAAGTCCTTATGATTATGCTGATATTTATTTAAGTAGGTTAACTAATCCTCCAACAGGTGCTCAAGAAACTGCTGTAATTACTTTTTTTACAAATATGATGAGTGCTGGTATTTTTCAAGGCTCACATAAACTAGAATTAGCTATTGGAGGTAATGCAGCTGACCATGCTTGGAACGCTCGTTATCCATTTGATAATAATTCTAGTATGAAATCTGAATATATAGGAAGTCCTACGCATGATGCAAATGGTGTAAGTTTAAATGGCACTACACAAGCAGTAAGAACTAATGCATATGCTAGACATTTAAATGATTTTGATAAACAGGTAAGTATTTATATTAGAAATAACAATTTTGGAGGTGTATTGTTTAATGCTGGAGAAATTGGGACTTTACAATGTTTTGGTATTTTGGAAGATACTGGAGCTAGTCGTTATAGAAATTATAATGAAGGATTAACAGTATCACCATTTTCAAGTGGACAAACGGGGTTACATTCTCAAGCAAGAATTAGTGACACTACTTTTACTATGAAAAGAAATGCCACCCATCAATCGTTTTCTCCTTACATAACAACAGCAAAATATGATAAAGTAGGAAATGAATTTACAATAGGTGCAGCCATGAGCCATACTCTTGTATTTTCATTTTTTAAGATTATGAACTACTGCTATTTCAGAGTAGGAAATGCACTGTCAGATAGTCAAGAAACTAACCATTATAACATAGTTCAAGCATTACAAACAGCATTAGGAAGACAAGTATAATATGAAATATTTATTAATAAATACGAACACATATAACGGAACTCAAATAGGAGTAAACATTTTTTATGCTTCTCCAATTAAAAGCGGAGAACACATAGGTAAGTTTGCGACAAGTGAAAATGCTTTGTTAGAATTTCCAGATATTTTTAAAACTTTAGAATACTCTTTAGTAGAAATACCTTCTTCAGCATTTGAAGTAAATTTTACACCACCTACACTTTCAAACGAAGCAGTAGAAATTCCTTTAGAATATCAATTACCATTTGTTGATGGTTTTTTTAGACTTAACGATTTTGCAATACCTCTTGAAACTTATCAAAATAAAAAAATAGTTAATGTAGCATATTTTTTATGGAAAGAGTTTAGAGCAGAACTTGACACTTTAGAACCTGATGGAAGTTTTAAATATAAAGCACTTAAAGATAGTCTTATGAAATTATGGGATTATTTTGCAAATGAATACATAAACGGAAGAACAATAAAATTATAAAATGATAACACTCAAACAAATATTTAACTATTGCAAACAAACTTGGGTTAAAAGATACACTCAATTTAAAATATTTATTTATAAAAAAACTGAAGAAGTAACTGCATTTTTAACTTCAAATTTGTTTTTTTAATGTGCTTTTATTTTACATATTTAAAATATTCATAGGAGTAACAATACAATTAGTAGGTGTTTGGGTAACTAAAAAACAATTCAAAGAAAAAATAAGAAAATTAATGGCACAATTTATACATTACATAGGTAAGACAATGGTTAATTATTTAGAAGAAATAACAGCAGGGGGTACAACATTTTTAGTATTAAGTAACATAGATTTTATTTCTGTTATTTATAATTTAGATGTAAACTGGTCTAATGAAGTCATTAGAATGGGTTTTTCTTTAACTACATCAATCGTTAGTGCTTATATAGTAAATAGACTTAAAAACAAATATTGGAATAAAAATGGAAACAACTGAACAAATATATCAAGAAATAGCACAATATTTAGATATAAATTATTTAATAGCTTTTATGGCTATTGCTTATTTATTTAAAGGAGTGTTAATGGAATTAATAATTTTAATTATTAAAAAAGATCTTTATAAAGATAAATTAACTAAAAACATTATTATATTTATTATAGGAACATTAGTAGCATTACCTTTTTGGTATGTTTTTGACCATGATAAAATGAAATTGTTTGTAACATTTTGTGTAGGAACTTCTATACACGATTTGTTAATTAAAACTTTAGGAACATTATATACAGTAGCAATTAAAAAAATTACAAATAAAATAAAATGAAAAAAGTATTTTTAAGCGCAGGGCACGGAGATAGATTAGCTAAAGATAGAGGAGCTAAAGCATCTTATGAATTAGTAACTATATATGAAGGAAATCTAACTATAGATTTAAGAAATCATATAAAAGATGAACTTATAGCATTGGGTGTAAACCCAGTTATAGATAATGATACAAATATATTATCTGATACTTTAAACTTTATTAAAGGTAAGTTTACAAAAGAATGTTTACTTATAGATATACATTGGAATGCTTTTAATGGTAAAGCTAGTGGCTCAGAAGTAATTATACCTAAAGATTTTTCTAAAAAAGAATTTGAAACAGCTACTGAAATATTAAAAGCTATAACTAGTTTTGGATTTAAAAGTAGAGGAGTTAAGACTGAAGATAAAACAGCTAGAAAAACATTAGGGTGGATGAGACCTAAAGGTCAAAACATTTTAATTGAAGTTTGTTTTATGGATAATAAAAAAGACATGGATACATATTTTAAAAATAAACAAGCTATAGCTAAAAAAATAGCAGAAGTTATAAAAAGCAAACTATGAAAATAAACTTAGAAAAGTTAATTATGGTTATTTGTTTGATTTTATTTTCAATAGCTGTTTATTATTATGTAGACCTTAAAAAAGATAAATATATTAACAAAGTACAAATAAATAAAACAGATAGTTTATTAATAGAATATAAAAAAGAATTAGATAAATTAACAAATGATACTGTTTACCAACAAGAAGTAATTAATATTACAAATAACTACAAAAACATTTATGAAAAAAATAATAACATTATTGATTCTTTGCGTTATGAGCTTATCGACAGCATTATCTCAAGACACCGCAAAATTAAACTTGAAAGAAGTTACACACTACTTGATTGAAGGTTTAGAGTGTAAAGAGATATTAATACAAAGAAACAAACAGTTAAGAACTAAAGATAGTGTTATTAATTTAACAAATAAATACTTGGACTCTTGTAAAAAGTTGTATAATGTATTATATTTGGACAATGAAGAATGCAACAAACAGTATTCTAAATTAAAAACTTACAGTATAAATAAAAAGAAAGAAAACTACATCCTAAAAGGGTTTGTAGTTTTTTTGATGATATTAGTGTTAAAATGATAACTTTAGAAGCAAACGAAAAATTAACTTTACAAACAAGTAGTACATCAAGTATTACTTATAGATTTACTTATGGTACAGTGCAACCAATTGAAATAAATGGAACTGTATCAGCAATTGAATCTAGAGTTCTTACGTTTACTAAATCTAATAGAAATATACAAGAAGTTGTTTCTTTCATTACATTATGTAATGATGGATTAACTGATAATACTGTTACCCTATATAAAAAATTAAGTACTGGAGTTAATACAATATTATATAAAGTTACTTTATCTACTGGAGATATAGCAATATATAATATAGGAGACTGGAAAGTTTATAATTCTATAGGAGAATTAAAAACTACTGGTTCTGGAGGAGGTTCTCCACCTGTACCTTCCACTCCATCTTTTGAATGGTTAACTATTACGTCTAATACTTTAGCAGTAGAAAACAAAGGGTATATTACAAACAGTTTAGGAAGAGTAGAAATAACTTTAAACTCTACAAATAGTGGAGCATTAACAGGAGTAACAGGAAAAGATACGGGAGGTTGGCAAATTATTGTACCTGCTGGTAAAATATTAAGATTTGATGAAATTGTCATAGACAACTATCTTGAATCTAATTTATCAACTGATTCAGTAATGATAGTTTACTTAGGAGAAGATATTTATCAAGTAATAAGCAGTATAGGTAATTTAACCTATAATTTATTATCTTTACCTATACCTTAAAATAAAACATAAAATAAAAATATAAATAAAATGGAAAACAAAATGGACTTAGGAGTAACTCACTTATATCATGTAGAGTGCTTCGACCAAGACGGAAACTTAAAATGGGAAGATGGTTTTAAAAACATTGTAGTAACAGTAGGAAGAAACTATTATTTAGATGCAGCAATTAAAACTGGAGTAGCTTCTCCTACATGGTTTGTTGGATTAAAAAATGCAACAGCGGCAGTAGCAGCAGATACAATGTCTTCTAAAGGCTTTACAGAGCTAGTACCTTATTCTGATGCTACTAGACCTTCTTATGTAGCAGGAACTATTGCTTCAGGTAGTGTTGATAATTCAGTATCTAAAGCAGTCTTTAACATTAACGGAACATCTACTATAGGTGGAGCGTTTTTAGTTAATAACAATACTAAAGGTGGAACTACAGGTACATTATTAGGAGCAGGTAACTTTGGAACGGCTAGAGCAGTAGAAAATGGAGACGTTTTAAATGTTACTGTAACTTGTTCTATTACTTCAACCTAATTAAACAACAAACAATCGCAATCGGAACAGTAGTACTTTTAAGTGGTTCTGATAAAGATATTTATTTACAATATATATAATAGTTAATTAAATAAAATATGAAAGTAATTAGTAAAACAGAAACCATTCTATATCTATCAGATGGGGGAGATTGGGCATTACAAGTTGGTAACGAAAGTTTTGAGATACTACCACAAGCAGGTGGTTTGGTATATCAATCGGGAGTTAATCTTGACAATTTAGCTAACCTAATCATAGAGGCAAAAGAACACGCAATACAAAATGAAATAATATGGCAGCAATAACAGACTTATCTGATTTAATTAACAGACAATCAGGCGGCAATAGTGGTACTCCTGAAAATATCTTTTTTCACAAAGTACCTCGTGTTGCAGGTGTTACTGCAACTTCACCAATATCAGGTAGGGGATGTTCTCTTTGGGAGTATGATGGTATGCCTGCAAAAGGTGCAGTCCCAACAATAGGTTCAATACCTGACCGTACAACTCAGGGTGCAATACCTTTTACTGCCGCAGGTGGTGGTAGAGATAAACATTTAATAGGGGCATCTATTACACCATTAACCGCAGGCGTGTATTTATTGTACGATAGGTTATTTCACGAGGGCGGACTTTCGGGAACTTCAACCGCAGCTCAAACTATTCAAGGCTCAACACCAACTCCTGCCCTTACTCGTAATACAGGTGGCGCAGGTAACATAGCATTCTATGAAATATATACAATAATAGGAACATCATCTACAACCCTTACAATGACCTATACCAATCAAGCAGGTACGGGTTCAAAAACATCAACAATAAATATAGGAGGAACAGGTTTTAGAGAGGTTACAAGAATGCAAAGAATACCTTTAGCAGCGGGTGATAGTGGAATACAAGCAATAGAGCAAATACAATTAACTGCTACTACGGGAACTGCAGGTAACTTCGGTATAACCATTGCTCAACCTTTGGCTTGGATACCTGTTGGGGCAGGTGGTACAATGGGGTGGAGAGATTACACAACAGGATTGCCCGGCATACCCGTTATTGACCCTAATGCTTGTTTAGCACTAATGTTTATTCCAAGTGCTGCAACTGCACCTGAATTATTTGGTTCATTAGCAACAATTGAAAAATAATGGCACTAACAGACTTTGATGAATATGTAGAAAAGCTAAAAGAAAATCGTGTTGCAGATTTTCAGCTATCCACATCAATCGCTAGAACTTTGCGATTGAACGCAAGTTGGCAATCTTTTAATCCTGCACCTGCCGTACCTACTACAAGCGTTGCTCTTAATAAGGATTCTGCACAATCAATGGGACCTATCCCTGACATATCAACAGGGCGACTTACATTTTTGGGCGGTAGATTTAATACTTCAACATTTGGCGCAGGCGGTATGCTTTTAGTTGATTTGTTAAATGTTAGCGGAGGACTGAATGCTACTTTAACAACAGCTCAAACAACCAACTTACCAACCGCACCATTAACAAGATATACATCGGGTGAGGGAGTTATGGCAGGGATAGTAGTTTATACACAAGTAGGAAACACAGTTACAACGGTAACAATAAGCTACACAAATTCAGCGGGTGTGAGTGGTAGAACATCTACTGCCACAACAATTGGTGCAGGTTTTTATAGAGAAGTAGGATTGTTAATTCCAATACCATTACAAGCAGGTGATACAGGTGTGGAAAGTATTGAATCAGTAACCGTTACTGCCACCACAGGAACGGCAGGCAATTTTGGGGTGTGTATGTTCAAGCCTTTAGCAATGATTTCATTGGAAAGTGCAACAGGTGCAATGCCATTAGATTCAGTTAGTACAGGTTGCATTATCGGTTCTTTGGCAGAAATAGACCCTGATGCTTGCCTTGCAATTAGTGTATTTTCTGCAGTATCAACATCACTAACAGGTGCATTAATATTATCAGAAGTATAAAATGGCAACAAGAAGATTATTTGATGGCGCACAGATTGAATTAGAACTACTACCAATAGTAAATTCGGGTACATCAAATAATTATGATGAATCTATAATAATAACTTCAGATAATGATTTAGTAGCAACTAGTAATTTAGTATTTAATAATAGTATTCTTATAGATTCGAACAATGATGTTATATCTTTAGTAAATTTAATTTTAAATCAAAATGTTAGTTTAAACATTAATAATGATATTAATAATACAGGAGGATTAAATTTTAACAACATAATAACTTTATTTAGTAATAATGATATAACTAGTATATCAGGATTATTATTTAATAATAGTATTATTTTAAATTCTAATCACGATGTAACAACAAACAGTTCTTTAATTTTAAACGCATTACTTACATTATTAAGTAATAACGATGTTCAGTCTAACGCTAATTTAGTATTAGATGAAGAATTTATATTATCTTTAGAGAATCAAATAAATTCAATAGGTGGTATTCAAATATCAGATAGTATTAGTTTAACACAAAACTCAGATATAACTTCTTTAGGAGGATTAAGTTTTGTGTTAAACATATTACTAACTTCTTTAAGTGATATTGATACAAATCTTTTATTAAATATATTAGGCAATGCTACTATAAGTTCTGAAATAAATGTAAATACAATTAATAATGGTATATTAAAAGGAAATTCTATTATACAATCAAATAATGATATAATAAATAATGGAAATTTAAATTTAAATAATATAATAAATTTACAAAGTGAAAATAATTTAAATAGCGATAAAATAGTACAGATAGCGTTAAGTACAGTATTGCAATCTAACTCTCAAATAACTACAGATTTAATTATACAGTTTTTTGAAGCATTGACTTTACAGACTGAAAATGATATTCTAACTATAGGAGGATTAACTTTTGACGATAGTGTTTTATTAGAATTACAAAATCAAGTAAGTACAACAGGAGGATTAGTTTATAATAATAGTGTAAGTTTAGATTTACAAACAACTGTTTTAGCTAGTTTAGTGTTTTCTATATTTGAATCAACAAATATAAGTTTAGACACAGCTTTAACAACAGCAAGAAGTTTAATTTTAAATCCAGATATAGATTTACAATTAGAAACAAGAATAGTAACAATAGATGGAGTACAAACTTTATCTACAAATTTGATATTTAGAGGAACAACAATAATTAAAGGTATAACAAAAATAAAATAATGGGATTAATAAATAGCATAGGAGCATACTTCAATAAGTTTTTAGGCGGTTGGACATTTGGTACACAAACCGACCAACTTACTATGAAAAATAGTGCCGAAATAGTAGGTACTACAGGTACTATTTATGAACACACTTTTCAAAATAAAAATGGTATAGTAGCACATTTAGACGATATAACAATAAGTTTACCTACAGATACAACAGGTAGTATATTATTTTTAGATAGTTTAAATCAAATGGACACTAATGGTGCTTTATTTAATTATACTACTAATGGCTTATTTGTAAAAGGTGTTTCTGCTCAAAATGTTTTAACATTACTTAATAATACTAATAGTGTACTATTAAGTGTAGAAAATAGTGGTATTTTAAATGTAGGAACTTCTAACATTAATTTACTACAAAATACAGGTATAGAAAATGATTTACTTTATTTTGATATTGCTAATGGTAGAATTGGAATAGGTACATCGACACCTCAAACAACATTGTCAATCAGAAGTCAAGGTACAAATAGTACTAGAGGTTTATTAATAGAACATACAGACAATACTACTGCGTTTTCTCATGCAAAAATAATTGGTTCTAGAAGTAGAGGAAGTCATGGTAGTCCTAGTGCTGTATTAGCAAATGATAGTTTAGTTTCTTTTAATGCTAGAGGATATAAAGCAACAGGTTGGAGTGATACAGTTGGTGGCATGTATGTTTATGCTTCTGAAAACTGGACTAATACTAACACTCCTACATATATTACGTTTAGAGGTGTTCCTTCAAGTTCTACTACTCCTACGGAGTGGGCAAGATTAAATTCAACAGGATTAGGGATAGGTGTAT
>Ga0208720_1000245_pt1 | contig 14747 bp, 11 predicted proteins | sample LakMenEpi20Apr10_FD_150716 | JGI IMG/M metagenome (GOLD analysis project Ga0208720, IMG submission 150716) | Freshwater microbial communities from Lake Mendota, WI - 20APR2010 deep hole epilimnion (SPAdes) | ecosystem: Environmental > Aquatic > Freshwater > Lake > Epilimnion/Euphotic zone ...
CCACCGGACGACAACGCGACATAAGGTCTAGCACCCCTGCCGGGGTGCCAGCAGCTTTTTTTATACCTTATGACCGGTGGTGTCGCTTCGCTCAACCACCGGCTACTCGCTTTGATGCCTCCGGCATCATTCTGATACGATGTATCATGTGTGGCCGCAACAACTATAAAGCCTACATGATTAAAATCTTGGCTCATGCCGGATATCGGGGTGGTCTTCTCCAGCACAATCGTTTTTGGGCCAAAGGCCCTTTATTCTAGAGCCCAGGCCAACGGCGGCTAGCGCCCCCTCGAGCCTTATAAATGGGGAAGTTCCTGTAGGGTGGGGTGAAGCCCACCTTTCGCAAATCCATGTGGAATCTCTGTACAATGAATCATCGATTGCGTTTCATGCACAATAAAACACATGATTTTCAACTCACGAATGACCGGATAAATCAACGTCATCCGTTCGCGCCACGAATGGTGGGCTTCACCCCACCCTACTGCCCCCTCAAGCCTTATAAATGGGGAATTTTGCTCTGGAGTCTCCTCCGGAGCCCAAAAGATCATTGGTTTAGGGTTTATGGATGTCCAGAGGAGATGCCTGGTGCCGCCCGCCTACCCAACAATCTTGACTTGACGGAGCACTAGGTTCATACAGCCCGGTTATTTCTCTTCTGCGAACCGGGGGCTAGCGCCCGGCGGCTAGATTCAAACCAAGAAACCGATGGCTATCGCCTCTTGTCTAGCCGGTCTTGGCGCTAGATCAGACCTTTGCGTCAGGTTTGAATTCAGGGCTCATCGTTCGAGCTGGATTTTGTTGCGGAACCGCTTCACGATGATTCAAATAAACGGATTCCAGAGGAATTTCAAAAACAACTCCAGATTCGGATTCGTCGATCTGCAAACTTTCATTAGGCCCAGCCCATTGCAGATTAAGGCTTTGCGTCTGGTTAAGATCCTCTGACAAGTGCACTTTAATCTGAAAGTTGTTTGATCGATCCGATGATTCTCGAGCGGATTTTGAAAAAAAATAAATCCGGTGGCGAAGGTCATTGTCAGCCTGACCTTCACGAATCTGGCTGATCGGCTGATGTTCAAAACCCCAGACCTGAATGAATCGCTCTCGAAAGTGATAGGGATAAGGACCTGTATAAACCAAGCCAAACCAGCGGGCAGAAGGAGTTACATCGATGGCAACGGCGGGCGGAATGATGACGAGATCGCCACGATTGACAAGAACTCGCCTGCGATCGGTGGTCAATTCCACAGGCCCGTCAAGACAGATCGCGTAAAGGGTTCCGTCTGGCTCATAAAGTCGCTCCAGAGGATCAGCCCATGGGCCGACCCAAAAGACTGGTTCGTAGTCTCTTAAGGCATTTTCCAATTCATCGCGATTCGGATCAGCCATCTGTTTGGGGACCCATTAATCAGGGATCGGCTGTTGGGCCAGTGCCATCAGATTGCGCTCAATTGTTTCACAGAACCGTTCGAGCGGAAGGTCGTTATCGTCTTCGCCGAACGGGTCTTCAATTTCGACGCCAATCTCTTCAATTCCGAAGAAGATGAAGTTCAGAATCATGCATTCTGCAACAGAGGTATACCAGTGAGGGCTGATAATACCAAACGGCAGTGCCATCGAAAAAACGACGAGGGCTCGTCGCAGGTGCACCATGTATGAAAATGGCAGGGGAGTGTTGTGAATCCGCTCGCAGCCGCCCAGAATATCGATCAGCTCTTTGACCATGTTATCCATAGTCAGATAGACGATATCGGTAATTTCTTGTTCGTCGTTCGCTTGCTTAAGCAATCCCGTAATTCGAGTGGCTACTGCAAACGGGACATGATCTGTACTCAGAACCCATTCCACTTCTTTGGACGGAAGCCGCCGGGCCATCGGGCCAATGCCTTTGCGTTTCCTGAGCACTTCGATTGTGGAATAAGCAAATACAATAATCCAGACGACAATTTCTTCTTGTTTTCGACGATCATTAATCAGATGAATCTGGGTGGATCGAGCCAGATTTCGACTGGTATTGATCATGCCGCCCCAGAGTTTCCGTCCTTCCCAGTAACGCTCGTTAGAAGCATTGATCCGAAACACCAGAAGGAACCCGAGAGCCGAACCGATAATCGTAACGATAGAAGTGGTCGAAGAAAACGGGATATCAAATTGCCCGTATTCGATCACAAAAGCCCAGATTGTCATTGGCAACACGCGCGAAAAAATTCGCTCGATACGCGTTCCGCGTACCTGAATGATATGTCGCCAATAAAGATCCGGGTTGTAACTGATCATGCACTAGGTCCATGCGATGAACCAGATTTCGTCCATCGAGTCACGAATAGGGCTTCACCGAAATCACGTTCCGGCCAATTATGCAGCCGGGCTGTTCCAAGTTCCCCTGTTCGGGGATCTACAAACTCTTGAGGGACAAGGTGTGGGAACTCTTTGAGAAGTCGGTCGGCGACGGAATCCGTCTCGTCTTTCGTCAGCGAACCAACGGCATAGACCAGTCGGCCACCCGTCTTTACAGCCTTCTGACCAGCCCTCAGGCGGGCATCAATTTGACTGACCACACCCTTCAAATCTCGTTCATCAGATCGGATTCGACGTTCTGGGTCGGTTCGCCATTTATCCATTCCCATGCCGGCTTCATGAATCAAAACGCCGTCATAAGTCCCTGACTTACCGGGGATAACATCACCGGTCATGGCTCTGGTATTGATGTTATGACATCCGCACCGACGCGCCAAAAGCGCAGCGGCTTTCAATAGACGTTCATTCCCAGAGGCGACCACCACCAGGCCTTTGCCCTTCATTCGGTCTGCAAAGTCAATCACAATCGCCAGTTCCTGAGGATCGACCACGCACCAGCGTTCGCCAGGATCAGGGTCGCAAACCTGTGCAATGACCTGATCGCTGAAGTCTTGAGCAATCCATGGCCATGGCTCTTTTTGCTCAGGTAAATCAATGTAACGTGGCCATCGCACGGCTGTTGTCATTTTTCGTGATCGCCATGGAGCTTGCCCAACAGCCTCGGTCAACTTCTCCAGGGTCTGCTCGACCGTCTTGTTTTTAAGCACATCACGAAGCCGGATCCACTGAAATGGCCTCTGCTGAAAGCCTTCCAGAATGCGCGAGTGCCAATTCTTGGCAGATTCATCGGACGGGACTTCAGGCAGATGGGTTCTCAGCCAGCCAGGAACCAAGGCCCAGGGATCCACGTTCGCCCGGTTCGAACCAACCAGTCGGCGATAGCCTTCGCCCCGAGCTGTCCAGTTAGGCGCATCTCCAAGGGCTAGAAGACGTTCAGGAGACAAGTCACACCTTCGAGCCCAAGCTCGGTGCGTATCATCAACCTTGTCCGACTCCAAAATCGCGCCCAGCAAGAGCGGCCATTCTACAAATCGCTGAGTGTGGCCCTTCAGCCATCCATGCCAGCGGGCGAGCGATTCCAGATATGATCGCAGCCGATACCTCTGAAAGTCGTTCAGAAGACCAACTTCTTGAGGGTGCGATCGCATGATCGCCGTCAGGCTACGACCTCTTGGATTACTCAGCTCATCCCAATACTCGCGAGCCAGTTGAGTAGCCACGTGGCCAGCGGCATTGGATACGGGAGCGGCTGTCTCTCTCGATGCAAATGGTCGACGTACACCTGTGCCTGCAGGTTTGCGTGCTCGGGGATTGGTAGAGTTCGGACGCGGGCGGCTTCGGTTCATTGCGAATCAATCGATCTATCTATGCAGGCTGGAGTTGCGTACTGATTGGAATCACTGCTCAACGACCGGCTCCCGGCCGCTTGCGTGCGGTTTTCCGTCCCGGACGATACCCGACTGTACCCGGTTTTGTCGAGTCCATCGGGCGCTGGATCGTCTCTCGTGGACGCTCGTTTTGTGTCTTGCCGGGTGCTGATCCGGCTCTGGCTGAAGTCTGGCGAGGCGCGTCGATGGTGTGTACGAATCGCCCCTCACTTAACGATTTATTCGCCTCTTTCATGCGTGCCATCACCGCTTCTCGTGGCGGATTAGACGGGATCAGGCAATCGCAGCCCGCCCCAATCAAGTCGCCCCGGCCGGCTTTCATCAAGGCATCACGCACCGCAAAATAGTTCTCTGGCTTGAAGAATTGGAGCAAGGCCCGCTGCATTTTCCGATCCTTCAAGTGCCGATCCACATGCACTTCATCGCCTGTCATGGGGTCGATACCCGTATAATACATGCAGGTGGCGATGTCAAAAGGCGCAGGTATGAAGTCTTGAACCTGATCCGGCCTGTATCCATTCCGCTTCAGGAAAAGGGCCAGATGGATCATCGAATGGACGTCGCTGCCTGGGTGACTGGCGATGAAGTAGGGGACCGTCGTCAGCTTCTTGCCGGCTTTTGCAGCCGCATCACGGAACAGTTTATCGAAGCCGGAGTAATCTTCAATGACCGGTTTTTTCATGCGTTTCAAGACTTCCGGATCGGTATGCTCCGGAGCCACCTTCAGAGTCCCGCCCACATGGTGAGCCGCCAGCTCTTTCATATACTCTGGTGAAAGCTGTGCAAGATCCATCCGAACGCCTGAAGCCACAAGCACTTTGCGAACACCTGGAATATCGCGGCTTTTCTTCATCAAGTCAATCAATGGCTCGTGATCTGTACCCAGCAGCTTGCAAACCTTTGGATGCACGCAGCTTAAGCGCTTGCACTTGGCCTCAACCTCAGGCTTCGTACAGCGCATCTGATACATATTGGCTGTCGGGCCGCCGATGTCAGACACGACACCCTTAAAGTCTTTGTCCGTCGTCATTTGACGCAGCTCTGCCAGGATCGACTCCTGACTCCTGGACTGAATGATCCGACCCTGGTGCGCTGTAATCGAGCAGAATGTACAGCCCCCGAAACAGCCACGCATGATGGTGACCGAGTCTTTGATCATCTCAAACGCGGGAATCTTTTCCGTATACATCGGATGCGGCCTGCGTGTGTAAGGCAGACCATAAATGCGATCCATATCCTCTTGACTGATCGGAAGCCCAGGCGGATTCACGACCACAGCCTGACGATCATGAAACTGCACAAGTCGTTTGGCATTCAGAGGATTAGTCTCTTGATGAATAATTCGTGTGGCCGTTACGAAGGCGTTTTTATCTGTTTTTACCTCTTCATAACTCGGCAGTTTCAGAGCATCTTCCGGAGGTGTTTCACGAGCCCCCAGACAATAGGCCACTCCTCGCATATCTCTCAAATCTTTCACAGTCTCGCCACTGGCAAGCCTGCGTGCAATGTCGACAATTGGTTGCTCGCCCATCCCGAATACGACGAGATCTGCCTTGGAATCGAGCAGAATCGACTTCCGAACCGTCTCGGACCAGTAATCAAAGTGAGCCAGTCGGCGAAGGCTTGCCTCCACACCACCGGCGATGACTGGAACCCCAGGAAAAGCTTCGCGGGCCCGCTGGGAATAGACCAGAGTGGCGCGATCCGGACGCAGTTGGATACGCCCGCCAGGGCTGTATGCGTCGTCGTTTCGCACCTTTTTATTGGCGGTGTAATGGTTGATCATGCTGTCCATATTCCCTGCCGAAATGGCAAAGAAAAGACGCGGACGACCAAATTCACGCCAAGGTTCAGCCGTCTTCCAGTCAGGCTGAGAGACGATCCCCACACGATAACCGGCAGCTTCCAAAACCCTGCTTAGAATGCCTGTGGCAAAGGCTGGATGGTCTATGTAAGCATCGCCTGTAATAAAAACGACATCGACACTGTTCCAGCCTCTGGCCTGCATTTCTTTATGCGTGGTCGGAAGGTGGGGCAGCACTCTCGGGCCGTCAACCAATATCGGAAGCATTGTGGCGGCCGTATTTGGCTCTTGCCCTGGGCGGGTCGAACACGGCATTTGGCCAACGATAGGCAGAGTCATTCAGGCTTATTTCTATACAGGTACACTTGTCAGGCGGATCCAATCACACCATATTATGACCGAAAAAGATCTTCTTGACAATCAAATAACTGTTCCAATCCATTATATGTCTCGAATCAGACAACCATAGCCGATTTTGAATTCGCTTGCTTTATCGCATCTAATCCGTTTTTGAAAATCTTCGGAAATTCTGGTATTTTTTAACGCTTCTTTCCTGGAAATGAACTCGTTCGGAAGCCCCCCTCGCCTTAAAACCAACCGGGGCTAGAGCCAAGATGACTAGTGCCCCTTCAAGTCGAGCTTTTTGGGTAGCCTTCATGGAAGCAATCTTATGTTTAATAATATGCCGAAAATCCTGGTGCCACCACGATTTATCAGGCTTGAGTGGGCACTGTAAGCAGGTGGGCTTCACCCCACCCTACATTTCAAGCCCGGGTTGGTTGAACATGCGGAACTTATTCATGCTTAAAACCTGAGTTAACCACCATAAATCATTCTTGCCAAAGCTTTTGGATGAGTCACTGCAAGTCTTGCCAATAACTGCCAATTCTCATTGGCTGCGTTCGATAAAGCCGTTTTTTCCAATTTACGATCGCCCCGTCTGGCGGCCTCATATGCTCGGTTAAACCAGGCCTGTGTCATTCTAGACCGAATTTTGGATTCTATCAAAGGCCGTTCTGTATCTGTAAACGGTTCGCCCGCCAATATCGCCCTCATCAACCTCGAATTCTCTTCCAGGTCGATCGTCCCTTTGGCCAGCTTTTGTGTCTCGCTCGATGCATGCCATCGCTGACTCGCTAAGACTTTACCCGTCAGCCCAACTGCCGCCAATTGGCCGATCCTGTGCCAGAAATCCCAATCCACCGCATATTTCCAACGTCCATCAAATCCGCCCGCCTGTAAATGCAAATCACGGCTGATACTGGTCGAAGGACATCTCATTGGATTCGATCGCACCAAAACACGACTCAAGGCATGAATTGGCCACACCACAAGATCGGCTTCAGGCCACTGAAACTCTTCGTCTGTATGGACTTCAATCAAATTACCCAAGCTGTCAACCAGTGGAGCAGGGCCAGTCAACATCCCAATATCCGAATTTAATGCAACCACCTTACGATGAAACTCGATAAAATCGGGCTTTAATAAATCATCCTGATGCAAAATGGTCACCCATTCGCCATTCGACTGCTCCACACACCTGTTCCAATTTCCAGCAAGTCCGAACGGATTTCCTGACAAATTTGGGATGATCCTGGCGCGTTCACCACACAATTCAGCAACAATCTTTAACGTGTCGTCGCTTGAACCATCGTCACAGACGATCAGTTCGAAATTCTGATCCTTCTGTGCCAAAACACTCGCCAAGGTCTCAGCCAGATACTGCTGACCATGATAAGTAGGCAGTGCAATTGTCCAGTTCAAGCCCAATGCAATTCCAATCCATCATTCGGTTGATGCGGCCTTGGCTGCTTCGCAAATCTTTCGAAGATTTTCCCAAGTAAAAAGCCCAGAGGAATGGCCATCCGTCCAAGCGATTTTCAGAGCATAAGATCCCACTAGATCCATCTCTGAAATTTTGATATCTGGATCAATGGTGGCTGGATCCAGGATTCTCGCCCCAGTCCATTCATCTTTACAGCCAGCGCATGGACACTCTGCCCTGAGATTTGTGTAAGGGAGTCGGGTTGTCCAGGAATTTTCATCCCAAACCAGTTCCAGTAAACCTTCAGATTGACGAGCTTTGATATCGGACGGCGGTGCAGTCATGCGTTTTCTCCTGAACATGTTCTAACATATCAGGACCAAAAAGCTCAATGCGCTGTGCCCTGAATCAAGTACACTGAGACAATTCCTCAGACAAACAATTCTTCCAGAGAACGCCCTGACGAGATCGGCAAAGGCCTGCCCAGCGTATCGACCATTTCTGTGGCTGGATCAATCCCCAGGCTTTTGAAAATTGTGGCAGAAAGATCGTCAGGCCGAACCGGGGCAGTCGTCGGAAACGCTCCCGTCTTATCGCTCGCGCCGTAAATCAAGCCCGCTTTTGATCCTCCTCCGGCAATCAAAGCCGTATAGCACATCGGCCAGTGGCCACGTCCCTGAGGGTCCTGATCGCCAATCTTCGGAGCACGCCCCATCTCGCCCGTCCACACCAAAAGCGTATCATCGAGCATCCCTCGCGAGGCCATATCTTCGATCATTGTGGGAATGGTTTGATCCGTGATCGGCATCAGCCTGTTTTTCAAATCCCTGAAATTCTGCTTATGCGTGTCCCAGCCGCCATCTCCACCCTTCCCACCGTTCCCAATCGACCGTGCAAAATAAACTGTCACAAACCGAACGCCTGATTCCACCAGCCGCCTTGCCAGCAAACAACTTTGACCATAAGTTGTTCGGCCATAAGCATCTCTTAATCTATCCGGTTCCTGTGATAAATCAAATGCATTTTTGAGCTTCGAAGATGTCAGCATCGAAATGGCACGATCCTGAAACCGATCGACCCCAGAGGCTGCCGCTGAAGAATCCAGCAACCGTGCCTGCTGATCAATCATTCGCACCAGCCCACGACGGTCATCAAGCCGAGAAAGTGGCATGTTCTCTGGCAAGCTCAACTCAGGCAAGCGAAAATCAGGCCGATTGGGATCCTGGCCAATATAAAACGGGTCGTAAGCCTTGCCTAAAAAGCTCGCGAATTGGCCTGGAGTCTGGCTCCCATCCGCTATTTTATGAGGATATGAAACGAAACTTGGGAGAGCTGGATCACTCCCAGGCCGGAATCGGCTGACTACGCTCCCGATCGCTGGGTAAAGCTCCTGACTGTCGCGAAGCCGCTGGTCGTCGATTGGTGGAGCATGACCGGAAATGCAATAATAACCTGCTGCATTATGATTCTTGATCCGGTGCTGCATGGTCCGAATCTGCGTGAAATGATGCAGAACCTTGGAAAAACGAGGCATATGCTCGCAGATGGTGACTCCGGGAAGCGACGTGGAAATCGGATTAAAATCGCCTCTCATTCCCACCGGTGCATCTGGCTTCATGTCAAACGTATCAATATGACTCGGCCCACCCCACTGATGCAGAAATATCACCGACTTTACGCGCGGTGCCGGGCCTTTTTCTGGACCAGTTTCATCCGCCTTGAGCAGATTCGGCAAATTCAGTCCAAACAGTCCACCAAAACCAACCGTCAGCAAATGTCGACGATGAACTGGCAATGCCAAGGCTGTTTTACGAATCTCATCGTCATTTATTTGCATTTTTCTGATTCCATCAATATGAGATTGAGATCCAAACTGTCATTGTATTTCGAGACTGAGGTTCGATTTGCGACGGTTCATCAATGCCTGAACAGGAATTCTTTGGCATTAAGCGTGGCCCAGACCACGTCTTCCCACGCTTTTCGCGAATTTTTCGAACTTTTCAAGTACCCTGACAAGCTCTTGATTTCGGTCGCAGTCGGCCGTCGGCTCAGGCTCGCCAGAAACAGTTCGGTTACTGCCGATTCCGGATCCGTTTCCGAGAGTTTCAAAAGCTTCGATATCCGGTTGCTGCCAGACTCCAGAGCCTCGCGCACAGTCTCTCCATTGATCATCTGAAAAGCTTGTGCCAACGTGGTTTCCTCACTCCTCTCGCACTCACACGACAAGAGACGCTCGGGTTTACCAAACACTTTCATGAACTCTTCGCCACGCGTGTTAGCCACCGGCAACTGACCTGCCCTTTGACCGGTGGGGCCCTGAGAATTTGGCCGAACATATCCCGTAGACTGATCCACAATATCACGCAAAACCTCTGCTGACAATAGCCTTACAGCAGATCGACCAAAGTCTGCCTCTGTCGCAGGATATTTCTCCGATGGATGCGAACCAAGCCGATAAACCGTGCTGTTCACGATCCGCTTTGCAAGTGGCTTAAGTCGATATCCACCCTCAACAAAGGCTTTTTCAAGCTCGTCCAGAAGTTCGGGATTGGATGGCGGATTCGAGTCCCGAAAATCGTCGACAGGGTCCACCACTCCACGGCCCACCAAGTGATACCAGACCCGATTGGCCAGATTTCGCGTAAATTGGCGATTATCATTCGTCAACCATTCCGCCAGATGCTCCAGAGCCGCATTCGGTGATTCGTCAGTATCAGGCACCAAATCACCACCAGGAGGCTTACCCAGAAGCGTTTCACCTGTCCTTGGCTGAACAATCTCTGCTCTGCCCTGAAGATAGACCACCACGTCGCCATTCACCTCATGCTTATCAAACCTGTCCCTCCGCACATTATTCACATCTTTCCGGCGCAGGTTTGCAAAAATCGCCGCCAGCCCATAATAATCGTTCTGTGTCCAAACATCGGATGGATGATTGTGACATTTGGCACACTGAAAACGATACCCCAGAAAGACTTGCGAGAATGTTTCAGCCGCCGTTGCCGGATCGCGATTCGTCCTGTGAAACGACGATGCAGGAGCAGTCCAAGTGCTACCCGTTGTCGTGATCAGGTCGCGGGCAAACTGCTTCATGGAAACATCTTGCGCAAATTGATCCCTCAGCCATCGCTGAAACTGCCAGTTGCCCTTCTCGCCCATCACCTTCGGCTCATTACGCAGCAAGTCGGCCCATTTTAAAGCCCAGAAATCAGCGAATTCCGGCCGTTCAATCAGTCGATCGACAAGTTTCGTGTATTTATCCTGCGACTGGTCTGACTCATAAGTACGGATTTCATCAGGTGTTGGCAAAACTCCCAACAAGTCCAGATAAACCCGCCTCATCAAAACATCATCTGCCGCTTCCACAGATGGTAATCGCCTCAATCGCTTCAACTTATTAAAAACTGCCGTGTCAAAACGAGTTCGTTCCAGAGCATGATTCCAGACATATTCCGGATGATCCTCCAAAAATACCAGCCGACTCACACCATGACCACCCAGATATCGCACCCCAACAACCCACTCGCCCGCCCTTTCAGCCTGAAATTCTCCTAACGCGTTGATCGTCGCACCAGACGTTTCATTGATATCAAACACCGATAAATGAGTGACATCCACCGTGGATCCATCCGACCATTTGGCCAAAACTTTTATCTTTATATTTCTGGGCTGGCCAGCTTCCAGCCAGACTTGCTCAGGAGTCACCTTCAGCCCCGTCAGTTTTTTCGACCCGACAGCATCCCCATCGTCTCGGGCCCCTTGAGCAATCCAACCTGCCAGAATTTCATATGAAGAATCGCCGGCCTTGAACCGGATACCACCCTCATGAGCCAGTGAACCCATCGGTTTCGCAAGTAAAAGACTAGACTGCGGAAGACTTGTACTGACGCGTCGCCCAAACGCATCGTGGGTCAGCGTAAGCCAGTCTGACGGTGCATTTTCGCCCCTCAAACTGAGCTTCAAGCCGCCTTTACCCGTCAAATTTCCATGGCATGGCCCAGAATTACAGCCAAGTTTCGTGAGCAGAGGTAACACCTCACGCCTGTAACTGATCTCGCCATCGGCTGCCTTGGCCTGAACCATAAAAAACGATATCGCAAACACAAGCCAAGCCGTGCAAAATCCACCATCCACAATGTTTAAGATTCGTTTCAAGCTCGCCAGAAGCATATTCAGGACCTACTGAACGAAGATTGGGGGTTAGCTCGACCGTGAAAGGCTTCAGATCGACTTAAAATTGATTTGGTGGGAAGGACTAGAAACATCATACATGAAAATTCCAGAAGAAGAACAGGATTGTTTTCAGAATATTTCCAGAATTCTAAAGATTTTGATCTTCGCCTCTCATTCTCAATCATTTTCTGCCACTCAACCCCACGCTCAAAATATTCCATAGAACCAAGTTTTCACTTGCATATACACGGCTTTTCTGGTCTAAATCGTTCATATTCAGATCCATTCAAATCACCAAACTCGACGAGAATCAAAAATGCGTCTCCATCTCCTTGCCATCGCTTTGCTCAGTTCCACTCTCCTGGGGACAACCCTAAAAGGCGTCGAACTCGAAATTACACCAGACGTCGTTTATGGTCATAAACACGGTATGGCACTGACATTTGATGTCTTCAAGCCGAAAACGGAAGCCAATGGAGCCGCAGTTCTTTTCATGGTCAGCGGTGGATGGTACTCCAGCTGGACACCCCCGGAACAGGCTCAGGCCATGTTTAAGCCACTTACGGACAAGGGCTTTACCGTATTCGCAATCCGCCACGGCAGTAGCCCGAAATTCGGTATCGCAGAGGCTGTGGATGATGTCCGTCGTAGTGTCCGATTTATTCGCCTGAATTCAGAAAAGTTTCAAATCGACGCCGACCGGATTGGTGTTTATGGCCTTAGCGCAGGCGGGCACCTATCCCTGATGCTTGGAACAACGTCCGACAAAGGCGACGAAAATTCCAAAGATCCTGTTCTGAAAGTCAGTGACCGTGTCGCAGCAGTCTGCGCCTGGGTTGCCCCAACCGACATTCGAGAAATGGCTTGGAGCAATCCCGACCACGCCAAAATGTACGACAGATTCCCTGCTCTTGAACTCGATTCCAAAACAGCGAAACTGGTTTCTCCACTTTTGGCTGTCACTTCCGACGATGCCCCGTCGCTTCTGATCGCTGGCGATAAAGACGACCTTGTCCCAATCAAGCATAGCTATGACATTAAAAAAGCTTTCGACTCAGAAAAAGTCGACTGCAAACTGGTTGTCATCGAAGGGGCAGGGCACGGGTTCCAAAAGAATGATGCCCAAAAAGCAACCTCCGAAATGGTGAACTGGTTCGAAGCCAAACTCGCCAGAAAGAATTAATTCTTCATCTCGCGTAAATTCCATTGACTCATAACAGATCTGACTTTCGAGATATTCCATGCCATCAGCGAAAATAAAGACCATCATTTTCGACTTCGGAAATGTGATCGCTTACTTCGACTATAAAATCGCTGCCGGTCGACTCGGCAAACCGATCGGGCTTGATGGAGTGGAACTTATGGAACGAGCCATGAGCCTTGGTTTTCATGCCATGCTCATGGATCTCGAAAGCGGACGTGTGGACGAATGGACATTTCTCAAAGAATTAAAAGATCGGCTTGAACTGCCTCAGTCTGTCGAGCAGATTGCATCCGACTGGGCTGATATTTTTTCAGCAAACACGCCTGTTCACCAATTGGCCCATAGCCTGATAGATAACGGATATCAACTCGTATTAGGATCAAATACAAACGCAATTCATGCACGCCAGTTTACATCACAGTTTACAGATCTCCTGATCCGGTTCAATGCTCTGATCATGTCTCATGAAGTAGGTGCCATGAAGCCTGCTCCGATTTTTTATGAGCGATGTTTCCAATCAGTAAATGCTGCTCCTGGAGAATGCGTTTTTATCGACGATATGCCAGAAAATATCGAAGGGGCCAAGGCCACTGGCTTGAACGCTTTGCATTATCGAGATACCGAAACTTTGAGATTGGAACTTGCCAGACTCGGCGTGGTCGTTTCCTGACCATTTGACAGAATCACTCAAGGATTAATTCGTGATCACTTCTGGAATTGATACATCTGCAATCATCAGAACTGTATTGTCGGAATATTCATTGCCTGCAAGAGGCCATCACGGAGTAGTTCACTGGGCCAGAGTTTTGGAAAACGGCCTAAGAATGGCAGATGCCACTGGCGCAGACCCAAAGATTGTCACACTTTTTGCATTATTCCACGATTCTCGACGAGTGAATGAACATAAAGACCATGGCCATGGTACTCGGGGCGGAGACTTTGCACGCACGCTTCGCGGAACTCTGTTTGAATTAAACGACACCCATTTCGAATTATTCTATAAAGCTTGTTGCCTGCATACAGACGGGCACTTGAAAGCCGATATCACCGTGCAAGTTTGCTGGGATGCGGACAGATTGGATCTTGGAAGAGTTGCGATCACTCCCAAGCCTGAACGTCTTTGTACAAATGCGGCACGCGACATATTGGAATGGTCACACGAGCGAGCCATCCATGGCGTTGAACCTGATTTTGTAAAACTCGCCTGGGGCATGTAATCTACGTTTTCCGGTTTTTTATAAATTTTCTATTTCGTGGAAGTTTATTCCAAGGTCTTTTAATCCCATCCATTTTGAAACGCCTGACTCATCAAATAAACCCCAATGCCGACGAGCATGCAAGAGCCATCCTGTCAAGCCATGCACGGGATGAAACACCAGAGTTGCAAGCGTTCTTCTGGTCCGATTTAAGCCTGAGCTTGCAGGGATATCCGTTGGTATTTGAAAAATCGTATGCATCTGAATGGAACTGCACCCGAGCAAGCCATATTCAACAGCCGTTCTGCCTGAATCAATATCGCCAGTGCCTGATATTTCGATATCTGATTGAGTGACTTCAGACCTGCATTTGGCAAGTACGGCAAGATTTCGATCACTTAAATCAGGCCCTCCATATGCGACTCCAGCCACCCCTTCAAAAGTCTTATTGGGATTAAACAACCGATTGGCATAAACCAGAAAGTCCGGCTTGCATGAGTCATCAATGCACATCCTTAATATTTCATTTTGATATTCATCATCTCCGACAAAGTTAAACAGCTTGATTCCCAAAGCTAATTGCTCTGATGTTGCATTTCGAATCATCGAGGTGATCTCAGTCAGCCAACGCTGAATGAGCTTTTGCTGTTGCCCAAGACGATCGCCAGCAAGCGTCGGCGAAAAGTCTTTTTCGAGAGGCAATAACGATTGACTTCCCGACGCCTTCCAAGCCTTGGCCAGAGCATTCAAGGTGTACTCATATTCTGTTTTTTCCCATTTCTCATCCACATGGGCTGGCAAATGAAATTTCACAGACGGAGCGACGATCATACCGGTTTCCATGGAAATCTCAAAC
>Ga0208720_1000247_pt1 | contig 14678 bp, 19 predicted proteins | sample LakMenEpi20Apr10_FD_150716 | JGI IMG/M metagenome (GOLD analysis project Ga0208720, IMG submission 150716) | Freshwater microbial communities from Lake Mendota, WI - 20APR2010 deep hole epilimnion (SPAdes) | ecosystem: Environmental > Aquatic > Freshwater > Lake > Epilimnion/Euphotic zone ...
TATGTTTTTTTATTTCTTCAATAGGTAAGGTTAAAATTACTGAATGCTCGTCTATTCTGTCTTGTGGCTCTTTATATTCCATACATAAGAAATCGAAAATGTCTTTTTCTGTTTTGAATAATAAATTTTGAATTTTTTCTTGCTTTGCTTTTGTTGTGTGTATTACTTTATAAAATCCATGTTCGCTTAATGTTAAATCTAGATTTAAGGCATGTTGTCTTGTGGCGGTGTTAAAATCTTTTGATCCTGTAAAATAAAGTAATGTAAAAGCGTACTCTTCTTGTGGGGCATATAGGAAATCTAATCGGCGCGGAATAGATCCTTCTTTTAATAATTTTCCTATTGTTAGGGTTTTTGTTTCTCCACTTGACAATGCTTCGATTAATATATTTTTTGAAAATAATTTTTCTATGAATTTAGTAAAAACGGTTTTATTATTATTGTAAGACGTGCATATTAAATCAATGTCTCCTGAATTCTCTGCTTTTCGTCTGTAACTGCCCGCAATTTCAAATTTATGATTTTCTTCTAATTCGCCATTTTCAATTATTGTTTCTCTGAATTTAGATTTAAACAATGATTTAAATTCGTTAATTTCAGTTCTAGGAATTCTTTTTAATAAATCATTGTAATATTTAAGACCTATTTGTTGCTTCTTATTTAATAATGGTAATTTATTTTCTTGCAATTCATTTTGTTTTTCTTTAAGTTCATCTAATGTTTTAATATTTTTTGAATTTACTAATTCGTTGGCTTTTACATGACCAATACCGTATATGTTTGCAAAAATATTTATTGGATTGGCTCTTTCTTTTTCGATTGCTTCTAATGTTCCGGTTTTTAGAAATTCTTCATATTTTTCCAGAATTGTTTTGCCTATATTTGGTAAATTTAGTGATTTTAATTCGTGTGCTGAGTTAATAGGACTAGCGTTTTCCGATGACATATATTTTTTAAGCTCATTTATTGCTTTTGTATATGCTAACGATCTAAAAACTTCGCCTTTATTTTTCATTATTATTGAAAGCTCATTTAGAACTTTCATGAATTCTATAATATTGCTTCCGCCAAACATAGTATTATTATTAGTATAGGTTAAATCTTTAACTTTTTTACTTAATGTCAATTTTTTATATTTTTGATTTGTTTTTTTTGATTTGTTTTTTTGATTTGTTTTTTTTTGATTTGTTTTTTTGATTTGTTTTTTTTTATTTTATTATACTATATTAAGTAATAGTGTAATGAATATAAAAATAAAAAACAGTGGTTCAATGTTGAGTATGTTAAATGGAAAACCTATTGTACATAAAGATTATATTGTTGATGTAGATAGTAAGAGAGAGAAAGGTAAAAAAATAATGGGTATGTTTAATGATAATGGTATAGTGAATAAAATAGAAGAAGACACATTGCAAGGTTATATGAAAAAAATGAGTTCTAAAAATCAATCTCTTTTTGATATATTAAAGCAGGAGCATGGAGTAGTAAATAAAGCATTAACTATTCCTAAGAAAATGGCTACGCTTATGCCCAAGAAATTATTTGGTTCAAAGTCAAAAGAAAAAACAAAAAAGAGAGCATTGCCTCATAATGGTATTTCTTCCAAACTATTTAATTTCTCAGCTCTAAATGCTATTGCTGAAACTGCGCCTAACCCAAATCCTAAATTAAGTCATAAGATGCATACACGTAAGAAAAGAAGGAGAAACCGAACTCATAAAAGGAAAAGAGCTAAGAAATAAGAAATAAGAAATAAGAAATAAGAAATAAGAAATAAGAAATAAGAAATAAGAATTTATTTTAGTGATTTATATACTTTAAGAGCTTTAAAAATTGTATTATATTCAATATGCTTTTTATTTTCTTCTATTTTTTGCAGTATATCTTTTTTGCTATGTAAATTAGCATCAAGATTATTAATATATTTCTTAGAACAATATATTAATTTATTATCATTATAAATATATTCAATAGCTAGTTCTTTTATATGTATTATTAATTCTATAATATTAACTATAGCATTTATTGCATCATTGTCTTCGCTATTTATTTCGATGATTGTGCTACAATAATTATTTTTTACGTAGTTATTTATACCGCTTAATTCATAATCGTTATATAATAATGAATTTGGGATGTTTGATGCTATATTTTTTAATAGTTCATTATTGTATGAAATTTGATTTGTATTTTTAAGGTCCGTTATAATTGAAATAGAGTAACACATGTTATTATATTGATTATATATTGATTATATATTGATTATATATTCTTTGTATTGTTATTTAATTAATATAATAACATTATTTAAATAATAGCTAGTAATAATATTATTATTATTACATTTATGCTTGATCTTGGTTATAGCAATAGCTGTGCTTATTCCAATCTCTCTAACTCTTTAAATCATTTTGATAAATATTCTGTTATTGTTTGTGATTATAATAGTATGGACTATTATGATACGGCTTATGGATTTAGGTATGGATTTATGAATAATGAGCAAATATATATATATGCAAAAATTATATTTAATATTGTAAATTTTAATAATATATTTAATATGCTGATCCTTCTTTTTATTTTTGTTTCCTCTTTATTCTCTTCAGTTGCGTTTGTTTCGCGTTATGTATATTCAAGTATGATAAATCAATTTGTCGACAAGTATAATCTAAATAAAGAATTATATGACTATGATCCTTATTTATTTGAATATTTAGACGAGTTTAATGCGTTGAAAAGTTCTGTATTAGGTGTGGATTTTTTGAATTCGCTTAAATATAAATATGTTAAACTTGTTACTCCAAAAGGAGAAATAATTATGACTTATAATTATGATTATTCAAATTTTGAATATTATTGTAAAAAATCGAATATTATTGATTTTACCTATTTGGACGTTGTGTCGCGGATTTTTGTTGTAAAAAATGACTGTAAAAATATATATATTGATAAATGTGAAAATTATGATTACGGGCTTGATTGTGAAATAATTGATGATAATGCTGATGCTGATGCTGATGTTGATGCTAATGATGCTGACGTTGATGCTGTCAAGGAAAAAGAAAAAGAAAGTTGCATTTTTTATAATAAATTGAATAAAAACACTAATTCAAAAGATGACGTTGAATATGTTTCAAATAAATATAAATATAAAGGCACTATTGAGGATTTTTATAGCTATTGTGAAATTAATAAATATAAAATAAGTTATAGCATTAGTGATAGTGATAGTATTAATAATGATTGTTCATGTATTACATTTTCAATTGTTAAAGAAGAAGAAAAAATTAGTATTAAGACATGTGAATTATATAAAACACATATTGGCTTTAAAGAGTTTAAACAGTTTCAAAAATTTTAATATATTATTAATATATTATTAATATATTATTTATATATATTTTATAAGTATGAAAAAAAATTATTTAAAAATAGATAATTATTTTTATGTGTATTTATTTTTAATAACACTGTTATCTATTGCATCTCAATATTTATTTAAAAAAATACAGCAAAAGGATTTTAGTAATAAATATTTAATTTTTGGAGTATCAATGTATGCATTATTGGGTTTTTGTATATATCAATTATTGCATTATGGCAATATATTAATATTGAATATTATATGGCATTTAATATATTTTATTATTTTGTTTTTGATGGGATATTTTATATTTCAGGAAAAAATAAATAGCGAAAAGATTATTGCATTGATTTTTGGGTTAATAAGTTTAGTCATATTTATGCTTTATGGGATTGATTGATTGCTTGCTTAATTGCTTGCTTGCTTAATTGCTTGCTTTGTGTAATTAATGTAACCTATTGATTTTTCTAATGAAAATGACGTTTCAAGTTCTCTAATAGAAATTGCTAGTGCTTTATGTTCAAGCGGGCTTAATGTTTCTATGTAATTTTTGATAGTATTGTTTTTTGATTTTAAATTTTGAATTATGTCTTCGTAGTTTGTAACATTAACGTCCATAATATAAATAATTATAATATTATAAAATTATTTATAATATTTATTAATTTTTCAATTTTTCTTTATATTGTGTTATAAAGTAATTTTAAATGAATATATTATTTTTTTGATGTTATTGTTGTTGTTGTTATTGTTGTTGTTATTGTTGTTGTTGTTGTTATTGTTGTTATTGTTGTTATTGTTGTTGTTATTGTAATCAGTTATTACGTAATTATTATTTATTAAAAATTCAGTAAATTCATTTAGATCATCTAAAGTTAAAATGTTGCTATAAGAGAGATTATATGAATTGGCATTTGAATTTGAATTAGCAGTTAATAAATCTTTCTTTATAACAAATGCGCATTGTGTTGTTATTAAATCACGTGATGAAGGTTTAGTTAGTGAGGTTAACTTTGTGTATGTTTTTAATAATCCTTCTGGGTTTTTATTTAATGTTAATATATTGTAGTATAGCGCTTGTATTGGATCATATATAATTTCATTATATAATAAATATAAGTATGTTTTTTGTGGTGCTAAGTCTGACATGTAATATAATAAATTATAAGTATAATAAATTAGTATAATAAATTAGTATAATAAATTAGTATAATAAATTAGTATAATAAATTAGTATAATAAATTAGTATAATAAATTATAAGTATAATAAATTATAAGTATAATAAATTAGTATAATAAATTAGTATAATAAATTAGTATAATAAATTAGTATAATAAATTATAAGTATAATAAATTATATAATAACATATAATAAGTATGTCTATATATCAAGCCGACGCTCCAACTTTAACATCAAGATCTACATTTTTAGGAGAAGGAAGTTATGGCTGTGTTTATTATCCGGGCATTAGTTGTGCGGGAAAACAAAATAAAAAAAGATTAATTACTAAAATACAAGACATTAACTTTTATAGTGACAATGAGAAGTCTATTGGAATTTATATAAAAAATAATATTGCAAACTATAAGAAATATTTTAGTCCAATTGTTAAATTTTGTATTGTCGCATTTAACACACTAGAAAAATCACATTTAGATATTGCAAAATGTAATATTCTTTTTGAGGAGTATAATGAAGAAAATGCGCATGCTGCGTATCATGCTGATCATGGAAATCATGTAAATCGTGTAAATTATAACAATAGTATTGTAAATAATAAATATATTTTGATGTATTCGCCATATATAAAAAGTTACACGATCAAAGATTATTATATTGATCATGATTTTGAATTTACTTTTAATATTTTAAATCACATTTATAAGACATTATATTCAGTGAGCTTATTAAATAAGGTTGGAATTATTCATAATGATTTACATATGGGTAATATACTAATAAATTTGAAAAATAATAATCCTATTATTATTGACTTTGGTTTATCTTTTAATATTAATAATTGTTACAAATTAAGTAAAGATTATATTGATTTTCAATATATTAAAAAATTTACGTTTGATTATAGAAATGATAGTTATCATTTTAATATTGAAAAAAGATTTATTAGTTTTATAATTTTTAATAAGCTAGAAGACTTTACTATGGAAATTTATGATAATAATGATAATAATGCTGTATCAAAAGAAGCAATAAATTACTTTATTGCTGATACTTATAATAGCATGATTGATAATGAGGAAATTAGTAGATTTTTTAATAATGATGAAATGAGTGACTATAAAAAAGCGTTAGCCCGATTTTATTATCAGTTTTTAGATAAGCACAAGTATCCTAAATATAATAGCATTGTTAAATATTTGTTAGATTACGTCTATGCATATAATGACTTATATAGTCTAACTATTAATTTAGTGTATTTATATCATTTAAAAGATATTAAAACAATAGAGCGGGGCGGAGAACGTGCTCGCTTTTTCTTGAATAATCAGGAGCAAGAGATTATAGAATTTTTTATACAATTATATAAAAAGGTTATTTATCCGGACCCTGCTATGCGTTTAAAAATTGGTGAAGTATTGGAGTTATATAAATTTATTATAAGTTTTATTCAAAACTATGATTTGAAAACTGCGAAAAATACAATTAGGCTTGATTTTATTAGTGCGCTTGTAAAATTTTTGAAGTCGCAAAATATAAGTATAAAAATTGTGTTTTACAAGAAATTTGCTTTTTTAAATTTTAATTTACTATGTTCGCAGTCGCTATTTGAAACAGTAAAACATTCTTCTATAAAGTTTTAATGTTTTGCTTGCTTTTTTCTTTATATTCTTTTTTAAAGATTATAAAGAATGAATATAAAGAATGTTAGTTGCTAGTGTTGCTAGTGTTGCTATTTGAATAACTAAATAGTAATATTTCTTGTAAAAGTAGTTCGTCTTCACTTATTATGTTGTTGTTATTGTTTAGGTCTGTAAAATCTTCGTCATAATTAGTATTGGTAGTTTCTTGGGTAGTTTCTTGGGTAGTTTCTTGGGTAGTTTCTTGGCTCTTATTATCATTATTTATTTCTTTATAATCAAATTCATATCTGCATACGGGGCAAGTATTCGATTCCTGTGTTAACCATTTTAGTATAGCTTCACAATTAAAATTATGATTGCATGGTAATTTGATTATTTCTTCGTTTTCCTCAAAGTTATAACATAAAATGGGGCATTGGCAGTTTGTTTCAGTTTCTGTTTTTTTTGTAAATTTTTGTGGTTTTAATTTTTCTAATTCATCATCACATATTACTTTTTTGAATTTTGTGTTGTTATTATCAAATGTGCTATTTATGAAATTTTCTAAAAATGTGTGCTCTTGTGTTGTGCTGTTTTGTGATAGTGTTCTCATGAAATCTACAAATGAATATCTTCTTGTATAATAAGTACCTGGGGCTAAATCGTTGTATTCGCTAGTGTTATAATAATCATAGTTACGTGGAAAAATGTTATATGTTAAAAATGATAAAACATTGTACGATAAATCATTGCTTATTAAATCATTGTTGTATGATAAATCATTGCTCATTAATTCATCGCTCATTAATTCATTGGTTATTAAAACATTGTCGTATGATAAATCATTGTTTAATAAATCATTGCTGTATGATAAATAATTGCTGCTATTATCAAATAATCTCTCCATTAAAAGAGAAAAATTTGCATTATTATAATTATAATTATTATTATTATTATTATTAGAAATATTATTAGAAATATTATTGGAAATATTATTAGACATAATGTTTATACTGTTATCGTAATAATTGTGAAATATTCGGTTTACAATATTTTCAATGTTGCTATACATATTATAATATATGTATTTATGATTTTATATTTTTTTTAAATGATTTTATGATTTTATGATTTTATGATTTTATGATTTTATGTTTTTTCTTGAAGTGTTATGATTTGCTAATACGCAATTTCTCTTTATATAGTATTTATTATTCTTATTTGCCACAATAATTAACGTGTTCATGGTTGTAAAACATACATTTTTGCTATATTTGTTTTGTTCAATATTTAAATTTTCAAAAGTTGAATTTGTAATACTAGTTAAATTGTATGTATTGTTTACATTTGGATTGTTTACATTTGTATTGTTAAATAACTCATATAATTCGCGTGGGGATTTTTCTATTGTAAAATTTAATAAATATTGTAATTTATAGCCTTTTAGCTCTTTGATATTTTGTATATAATGTTTTAATTCGTTGCTTGATAGTTGTTTATTTGTTACATTTATTTTTTTTTCAATACAATTTGTGAATGTTTCGTTTTCTATAAATAGTACTAATAATCTTAATTGTACTATATTACTTTCAAAAGCTGTTATGTCATCTTCAAAAGCTCTTATACTATCTTCTATACTATCTTCTATACTATCTTCTACACTATAGAACATTATAAATATAGTTAAAAAAATAAATAAAAACTTGTTTTTTATCATATTAATAAACATTTAGGACAATAAATATTTAGCGTCTTCTCCTTCAGAATTATAATCACTGTCGTGTTCATGGTTACTATTAACATGACTATGTTTGTGTATTTCTTCTAAAATGTAATTGTCTTCTTCTACCATTTTCCGTATTGTTTCTTTATAATTGGCATAAGGCGAAAGATCTCCTAATATAGCGTTAACTTCGTCTCTATAATTATTCCAACGACTTATCATTGTTTCAATTCCTTGTTTGTATCTTTTTTGTTCGCGCTCTTTGTTCAGAGCATCATAATTAGAAGAATATGAGATTTCTATTTTTTTGGTAAATGGATTTCTTTTGATTAGTGAATAACCATTTTTCAAATAATTTTCAGTTGTTATTAATTTAGTTGGCTGCTTTGTGTTATTAATAACATGACTATTTTGAATTTTTGCTGAATAAGTTGCGCTCATTTATAGTTTCTAATAACAAATAAAATAATTATAACAATTAAGTCAATTTTTTCGGAATAAATATAATATTTTATTTTATATTATTTTATATTATTTTATATTATTTTATATTATTTTATATTATTTTATATATTATACATAATATACATGTCTTATTGTGCTAATGCTAAATATTGTGTAAATACTAATTATAACAATTATGCCGGATCTGGTGGATCTATGTTAAAAAAAAAGTATGCTAATAAATTTAATAAAGTGTCTTCTAATAAAATGTTTTCTTTAAATGGATATGTTAATCATGGTTATATTGGAAATAGTAATACATTAACAAGGAATGATCCTTTTAGTAATATTTCTGAAAATTCATGTTGTGCTAATAATGATTATGGTGATAAAAATACTAAAGGCTTAAGTGTTAAAACTGCAAAAGGTTATTTGAATAGCAAAATGAATTCAAATAACTCGGCGCAATGTTATAAAGATGTTAACTATGCTTTGGTTACAAATCCATTAAATAAGCATTTTAGAAGTGAAAATCGCAGTCAATCTTCGTATATTGATGGTGTTAAAAGCGGTTGTGCTATAGATAAAACAGAATATTTAAATGAATTGTCTGGTAATGAGTTATATGGAGCTAGTACATGGGTGTCATGTGCAAATAAAGTAAATAGAATTGCGTCCTCAAATGCTAGAATACAATATTTAATAAAGTGCAATAACTCGGTAAAGGATAATAATTTTATTAATGGATTTACACCGGGTTATGATATTTATTATAATGATGGAACCTTATTTAATAAAAAAGCTGCTTGTAATCTATATAATCCGGTTGATGCTAAAGTTATTGCTTGCTAATGCTTGCTAATGCTAATGCTGTTTTTTTATTAGTGTTATTAGTGTTATTAGTGTTATTAGTGTTATTAGTGTTATTAGCGTTGTTATTATTATTTTTGTTAATGCTAGATAGTTTTTTTAGATAATTAGCCCCAGAGCTAACATGGTTTATTGTTAAATCTTTTGGGTTGCAACTCATAAATGTATTGTCTTTATGACTGAATACAATACGTTTTATATTTAAATCTAATAGTGTGGCTAAACAATTAATACAAGGAGTGGAATCTAAAAGATTATTGTTATTGTCGCAACGCACCACATATATTGTTGTTTTTTTATATAGTTTTTTTATATAATCTTGCTCTTTATTCTTCATATTTGAATATTCGGTGATCGCCTTTTAGCGAACTACTTTGTTTACTACAAGTATGGAACATGTTACGAAGGGACGCTATTTCTGCATGACATGTGCAAGAATTAACAATAAAGTTGTCCCTGGAGTGACTTCTATAATGATTGTAACCGCGTCCCATAATTTTCCTATTTACAACCGCTACAGCTCCATGACGCATAAGCACGGGCGACTTTAGAGCCTCGTTAAAGGCATAATTAATAAATGAGTGATCGCTATTTGAGAGCAGCATTGTTTTATATACAAAATAATAGTATTGTTTTACATTTATGTTTTATATTTCAATTTTTATATAATATTTAAAAAAAATTGAAATATAAAAACTAAATGTTATATATTTAACATGTGTTCAGCTATGTCACATTATTTAATGGCAAGCGCTTTACAGAATTTAGAAGATTATAATAAGGATTATGGTGCTAATCAGGAATTAAGTGTTAAACCAGATGTTAATGATGGTGATTATTACAAGTTATATATTTATGTACATGATGCCGAAACTGAAGAAAATAGTGTGTTAAAAACTATGTATGAAGATAGTAGTAATAAACATAATGCTAGTGTTGACAGTTATTTGCAAAGTAATAGCTCTAATTTATTAACAGAGAAAGAGGTGGAAGAAAATAAATTTGTAAATTGTTACGACTCGGGTTTTGATTTATTTTGTCCTGAAAATATTGAGTGGCAAGATTTTAGCATTAGCAGTTATATGTTAGATCATAAAATTTCATGTGCTATGACTTATAAAGGTAAATTTGTAGGATATTATTTATATATGAGGTCTAGTACTCCAGTGAAGACACCTTTAAGGCTTGCTAATAATGTTGGAATTATTGATTCGGGTTATCGTGGTGCTATTAAAGCATATTTTGATATTAAGGGATCTAATTTTAATTTTGTTAAGGGTCATAGGTATATGCAAATTTGTCCTCCAAATATTGGCTTGCCGATGAAGGTTGTTATTGTTGACGCTATTTCTGTGCTAGGCGTAAATAATGCTAGAGCTAGTGGTGGTTATGGATCTACGGGAAATTAAGCCAATTGTTGTTAGTGTTGAAAAAAATTGATTTGTTATTTTTTTTCTTGGTTTCAGGTCTTCACAAAGCAAATAAAAGCAAAGCCAATCAATCGCTATGTTCTGCAAAGTTTGCTTCGATGCATCCAAGTCGGACTACAAGACCCACAATGTTAGGGACAGTGCGTCCAATGTTGTGTGTCCGCTTTTGCTGAATACCAAGTGCCGGACGTGCGGATATTTTGGTCACACCACCAAGTATTGCAAGAGTGCTGGTAATCCTGTTGTTGCTACCAAGGCTTACGTCAGGCCTCTGCGTGTTCAAGTTCAAGTTCCTGTTCAAGTTCCTTTAAAGAGGGGTGCCTTTGCTTGCTTGGATGAGGAGATTTGCGAGGATGCATGTGATGACAGTGTTGAGGCTTGCGTTGCTGAGGCTTGCGTTGCTGAGGCTTGCGTTGCTGAGGCTTGCGTTGCTGAGGAGCTGGATTTTGACAAGGAGACGATCATTTGGGGGGTTGGTTTCAAATCGATGATTGGCAAGCGCTGGGCTGATGTTGTTGGGTGCTAAATGCTAGTAGCATGTGTGTTTTGTTGTGTGTTTTTTTTCTTGTTATTTGTTATTTGTTATTTGTTATTTGTTATTTGTTATTTGTTATTTGTTATTTGTTATTTGTTATTTGTTATTTGTTATTTGTTATTTGTTATTATTTTAGTTAGTATAAAAACTAAAATAATAATAATAATACCCCAGACGGGACTTGAACCCGCAACTTCCAGATTAGAAGTCTGGCACGCTATCCAATTGCGTCACAGGGGCTTAAAAAAATGATAGCACGGACTTATGCTATTATATGATTGTATATAAGTCTTTAAGTTGTTTTTTATTATTTTTATTTTTGTTTTTTATTTTGTTTATTATTTTGTTTATATATATAAATGGAAAAATATGATAATAATGAATATATTCAACTTATAAAGAAAGTTGAAGTTTATTTTGCAGAACAATATGATGACATTACGGCAGAATGGGCTGATGACAAACAGTTTGTGCACTTTAAGATTTGTTGTAGTCGCAATGAACGAATTAAGATCCTGGCCTTTGGGTATATTATAAGACATAATCCTGTCTATCATGATTTAAGACTAGTAGATATATTTATTGTTTTAATTTACATTTATTATTCATTGGCATATAATGAGCAACGCTGGAATTGGTTAAATTTAACTAATTTAACTAATTTAGTAGAAGCGATTGATGATAATGGAGACCTCTATCCCGACGAAAGAATGAGTTCTGGAAAATCGTCTTATGCAATACAGTTATATTTTGATATAGCAACAAAAGATATTTTTGTTATTATTCCATATGGACCACAATATGAACTACAGCATGGAATACAACAAATTAATCTATCTTCTGAAATCAGAAATTCTATGCTTGATTTGGCACAAGGGAAAACTTTGCGTCATAAAAGAAAGGCTATAAAATCTAGGAAGGCTAGAAAGGCTATAAAATCTAGGAAAAGAAAATAGAAACTTTATAAATAATATGTAAAAACTATTACATATTATTTTTATATTTATTTTTTAAAAAAATAAAAATAAAATAAAAATAAAATAAAAATAAAAAATAAAAAATAATAAAAACGCTCCGTACTGGGATCGAACCAGTGACCTCACGATTAACAGTCGTATGCTCTAACCAACTGAGCTAACGGAGCAGAAAAAAAATGCTGAGAGTGGGGTTCGAACCCACGCATCTTTCGATAGACGATCTTAAGTCGCCCCCCTTAGACCACTCGGGCATCCCAGCATTAAAAAAGCTCTTGCCCAGATTTGAACTGGGGTTGGAGGATTCAAGGTCCTCAGTGATAGCCGCTACACTACAAGAGCTATAAAAAAAAAATTGCTCCCAGGCGGGCTCGAACCGCCGACCTTCGGCTCATAAGACCAACGCTCTAACCAACTGAGCTATGAGAGCATGTAAAAAGTTTTTTTTGTTTTTTTGTTATACTCTATATAGAGTTGTTTCTTTAAGTTGTTTTCAAAATCAATTTTAAGTTTTATTTTTGTTTTTATTTGTTTTGTTTTTATTTTTATTTTGTTTGTGCGTAAAAAAAATTGATTTACTTATAATTCATATTTTATATGTTATTATTAGCTAATTAGCTAACATATAAAATATGAATTACATGCTTATGAACGCGTGGTTTGTGTCAATGGTTGTATTGTTGATGTGTTCTAATGTTATTCCTGATGCTTTTAACATTGCGTTAACAATCTTTTATGCTCCGATTGTGGGTTTTGTGTTTTATGTGCTATTTACGATCGTTAGTCGTGACATGTGGCTGCTTTTTGGTTTAATGTGCTTATTTCTTTATAATATGTAAAATATTATGTAATGCGTTGTGTAATGCGTTACGTAATGTGTTGCGTAATGCGTTGTGTAAAAAAAATTGATTTGCTTGCAATATAACTTTTTTTTTATAACGCAGAAAATAATATTAATATGATGCAGGCTCTATGGACTGCGTTAATCGTTGTCTTGTTGTTGGTATCTCATGTTATTCCTGATGCTTTTATTGGTGTTCTTATTGTGTTTTATGTTCCCATGATTTTAGGAATTATTTATATGATTGCACAGCTTATTGGTCCGTTTTGGTTTAGTGTTATGTTAATGTGTTTAGGACTTTGTCTAGTATAAAGTCTTATAATGGGATCCCTCCTCCTCTTTAGTTTTGGTTGATGCTTCGTATTTTGCTAAATCTGCAATTCCTTGCTTAGTACTAGTGCGGTCTATCTTTGTATTATAATTTTTTATTATTCGAGTTTTTGTGCGAAGTCTTTCTGTTAATGGTCCGCTCGATAATGCAATGGTTGCCAAAACAGGCATATGATCTGAATATAAATCGTGTTCTTCAGATTGTTCATTGGTCGGAGTTTTCATTTCTGGTGGAATGCCAATTTTAAACACGTTTTCTGCTAATATATAATCGCCTGTGTCTGAAAAATGAGAATATAGGTGACCTTTTTTATGCCAACAACATGTTTTTAAATGTGCTTTAGCTTGCTGTTGTGATAGTCCATGTGATAATTTTTTATCTTTAATTACTAAAGGATTGTCTTTTGAAATTAATGTATTACCATCATTGGCGTCGACTAAAATAATTATAGGCCCGTTAGATGAAATATGTTCATTAATAATCTCAGTTATTGCATATATGTCGCTTTGCTTATTTATCCATGGAAAATGTGCTACAATAAGATTAATGTCCTTACTTGTTGTAACAATGCAACAAGTTCTAGCATCGCATTTATTATCTTTATCTGGTTTAGCTAGATTAATGGTTTTACCTGTTTTCATTGTTCCAAGTGTGTCTGTATTCCAAATAAGAGCGCACCCTGAATATACTTTTGCCATACTATTCCATGTTGCGCCTCTATACCATCCTGTTAAAGTTGTTTCTTTCATTATAGATGTAACTAAATCTACGTGTTGTACTTCTTGAATACCTAATACGTCAAATTTATGTTTTTTATGTAACTCTCCTATTTTTTTTATTGCCTTTTTATAACAATCTCTCTTTTTTTCTTTACATTGTTCTACAAAATCTGCTTCAGACCCGTCTATTACGTTGGCTTGCGACGCCCATGATAAATTGTATGTTAATGCTTCTAGTGTTCTGGGAATAGTACCTCCGTTTTGTATATGTTTTGTTCTAGTTTTTGTTCTATGCTTTGTTCTAGTTTTTGTTCTATGCTTTGTTCTATTGCTCATATTATAATATATTAAAATATAATATAATATAATATAATATAATCTAATTTTAATAAAATAATAATAGTGATTACGTTGTCTTGGTTGTGTTATGACTATAAATCCATAATCCTACATGATTTGGTATATATTCTAAATATACAAATTGGTGTTGTGTTAATATTTCATGGATTGTGGCTTTATAATTTAATAAATATGGTTCGCCAGATAACATTAATTTTGATGGACTATAATTTGGGCTAATGTCTACTATTAGAATGTCGTGTTTTGTTATTCTTTTTGTGTTTTTTATTATTTTATGGTG
>Ga0208720_1000252_pt1 | contig 14559 bp, 11 predicted proteins | sample LakMenEpi20Apr10_FD_150716 | JGI IMG/M metagenome (GOLD analysis project Ga0208720, IMG submission 150716) | Freshwater microbial communities from Lake Mendota, WI - 20APR2010 deep hole epilimnion (SPAdes) | ecosystem: Environmental > Aquatic > Freshwater > Lake > Epilimnion/Euphotic zone ...
AATTGCTTGCGGATCGGTGTTTTGCAACTCCACGGGGACTTGAATATTCTGGCCGCGATAGGCTGTCAGATTCTTCGGCAACCGGATCACTGGATCAAGGCCCGTTGTTTGCGTCACGCTGGTCACCGGCGGGGCCGACAAGAATGTTACAGGCATATTGACCAGATAACGTTGTAAATACAACGAATCCAGCGCATTCACCCGCCCACCGCCGGTGATATCACCAATATACGAGACCAGCTGAATTCCCTGGTCGATTGTCGTTGTGATCTCGGATTTATCACTCCTGTAAAGGTGAATATTGTTTACGAAAACATTTTCGCCGTGTCCCCAAGATTATCTGGAAGCGGAATCCACTCTCTTCTGTGGTTTTCCAAACGATAAATCGTCATCTGGATTTGACGAACAGTGTCGGCAGTTGCTTCTTCCTGCTTGTATTCGGGCTCAAGTATGAAATCTCGCACACGTCCAAGATCGGTCAAGAGAACGACAGGGTGGTTCAGATCTACCCGCAATCCACACTGATTCAGGTGGGGCATTTTTACAGTTATCTGAACATCGGATGTACTCGATTCGATGACCTATAAAAACCAAATCTTTCAGGCTGGATACCGCGACAGTTGGGAAGGGCCGCAGCAAAGCGGACTCAATCACGGGCCCGATTGGTACACAAATCATTCTTTTTTTTGGGTATGTCAAGCAACATGCTTACAAACGAACAAAAGCTGCGGATTCGATCCAGCAAGTACCGACAGATTCGCATATCAGAGGAGCCATCGATGGCCTGAAAAGAATGCAAATCCATTCATATGCAAATGAAGCAGAAAAACGCAATCGGCTGGGAGAAATTATTCAAAATGTCGAGGCAATTTTCAATTTTCAATTGAATAATATTGATTATCAACACTGGGGGAAGCGTGCGCTGGAAATCTCAAGAAACACACGTCTCTTTAAATCGACCAATAAGATTTATGAACAAGACCTTGCAAGTCTGGCAAATCGTTCCAGAAATTTGCCATCGCCAAACATATTCAAAATTGCGGGCAAAGATTATTCCGGTGTCGAACGTTATGATGAAGCAAACAGAAGATTGGGAGCTCTCAGACAAGCTGCATCCGATGGCGATATTTCCCCTAAACTGCAAACAGATTTTGCAGCGCTCACCGGTGTAGGCAATTGCGGCGAGCTATCGATGATTGCATATCATTTTCTGGACCTGCATAAAATCCATCCCATCGCCCGGTTTTGCCTGGACGGTACGGGCGATCATGTCTTTTTGGCCTTGGGTGCTGATATGAATGAAGTGTGTGATCCTGCCAGTCGAGTCCAAAATCTCCCGCTTCTGCAATCCAAAATCAAGAGAGATTTTAATGACTGGCCTGCTGGAATCTACATCTGCGACCCCTGGGCCAATATTTTTTGCAAAGCTTCGAATTACCCATTGGAATTCCATCATAAAATGTCCTCTTGGAGTGTGAAAGGAAAATTGGTTTTGTATAGAGGTCAATGGATTAAGCCAACGGACCAAAACTATCATTTATCCGTGGCTACCTACGACAAGCGATGTACAAATGCAGTGCTCTAATCGATCAGGACCATTTTTGAAACAGAGACTTCCTGATGGTCACTTCCCGCTTCAACATCACGCAAAATTCCGTCAAGATTTTTGATAGCACCTTGAAGCTGCGTGATGATCAGATCGCGGTTCGCCCAGGAAAACTCCTGACCGATTTCGCCTCTAAAATCATGATGCTCCTTGAGCCCACAATCTGTTTTGGCTTTAGGCCGAATGCGAAAAATCCAACCATGTCAGACCTTCAAAAAGTCGCTTGGTCGAGAGGCCGGTTTCTCCATTTCACGGTGTACCAATACACAGAAAGATTATGGATTTTTCGTCGAAAATCTCACGAGAGTCTCTGTCAGAGTCGAGTTTTTTGAGTCAAAATGGCAAGATTTGTGTCCAAAACGATGGCTTTTAGGGTGGTAAAGTGTCAAAAAAGTCGAAAAGGCAGTGGATAACCTGCTGAAAATCCAGCCATTGAGGAATGAGTCGGCCTCAAGTGACTCGTTTTATGGGGTCAGGCTCTTCCGCGGATGTATACGCTCTGAGAATCGATATAGGACAAGAGGCATGCACTTAGTGTACATAAGAGCATGCAAAAACATTGCCTGAAATGGGGGGGCTGTGTACTTTTGTGCCGAGCAGGGTCAGGATACCTTAAATTAGCCCTGGAATCGGTTTCCACGAGGTCATGATCTGGCTGAATTCGCTTTGGAGGTTCTGGATCAGTCGGACTTGGCCGACGTCTACGGTTCTGTCGAGAATCGTCGCGATCAATTCCTTGATTCCGACCGGTGTATCAGCCGGCGAACTGGCGTCTTTGGCGGATCGGCCGATCACCTGACCTGGCTTAAGTCCTCCGCCATAAAGGAACAGGGGGGCCAAGCCGCCCCAATGGTCACGACCACCGTTGGCGTTGATCCGGGGCGTTCGGCCCATCTCTCCACAGGCGACCACGAGGATTTTATCGGACAGCCCGCGTGCCTCCAAATCTTCCACAAGTGCTGACAAGGCATAGTCCAATGGCCCGCCCATATAGGACATGCCTTCGGTCATGGTGGCGTTATTGATGTCGGCATGCATGTCCCAAACGAAATTTGTAGTGACTGTCACAAAACCGGCTCCGCGCTCGCATAGGCGGCGGGCCAGCAGAAGGAGCTTACCGAGGCTTTTGGCGTTGTCAGCGTAGTTCTTGTGGTTGTTCCACTTTTTGTTGATTGAATCTGGCCTGACCAGCGGGGCGGTATCGTATCTGTCCACCAGATGGGGCGATTCTTTACGAATGTCGAATGCATCTTCAAGACCACCTGCCAGAAGTCGGAAGGCTTGATCGCGTAAAGGGTTGTCGCCTGAAACGGTGTCGAGGGAATGTTTGAACTTATCGAATTGGAGGGAGATCAGCCGCCGCGATTCCAGGCGTTCGCGCGGCACGTTGGTTGTGAGCTGGCGGAGGTCCCCACCGGCTCCAGCTGGGTCGAACGGAGCGAATCCGGAATTGAGTGGGCCAGTGGCTGCAAATTTTCCGAACCCCATCTCGCCTGATTGAGTGGAGGGATCTACCGATTGCGGGAAAAGCATCACATTGGTCGGAATGCCGGTGACTGGGTGATTTGGGCCAGCCAGACGTGCAAAAATCGAGCCGAGATTGGCCCCAAACGTATCGCGGCCGACGATCGGCTTGATATCGTGATTTCCATCGCCGGTTGCGAACGAGCGAACGATCGAGAACTTGTCGTTCAGGCCTGCGAGTCTAGGAAACGTACCACCGAAGTCGATGCCCGGGATTTTGGTTTTGACAGAGCCTGTTGCGCTACGTATGCCCTCTGGCATACTCATCTTGGGATCAAACGTCTCAATCTGGCTCGGGCCACCATGGAGGAACAGGAAGATCACGGACCGCCCTTTTAGGAGCGGATCTTCTGTTGCGGCAAACGCTTGGCCTGCTGAATGAGAGAGGCCATAGCCGGCGAGGCTGGAGGCTCCGACTCGGAGAAACGACCTGCGGGAGCCACGATGATCATGGTCATAGAACGTGAACATCCTGATGGGGCTCCAGTTGTGCGAATTCAGGCTGAATAGGATCAATCACTTTTTGACCGGCCCATAACCTTCCACAGGGTTCCCGTCAGGGCCGAGTTTACCAACCGACCAGAGCAGGCCACGTGTCACAATCTCTTGATAGACAGCATGTTGCATGGTTCCATTGTTGTGACCGAGAGTGGTGGCAAAAACTTTGGCCTTGCCGGCGTTGTTGAGCCAGATCACCGGGTGATCTTTCTTGGTGTCCTCGCCGTAAGCGACGGCCAGAGGGGTGGCGGATGGCCAGAACTGGGCTGGAACGTAGAGTTCATCCTTGAGGTCGAGCCATGTGGGAGGCACTCCAGCCATGATCGGATGCTCTTTGGCCACTGTGCGAATGGTCAGATCGCGATTCTTCTCGTGGTAAAAGCTTGACATACCAAGAGTTTCACGCCAAGCGTCGGTTTTGGCAGCACGATAGCTGTGGGTGGCACAGTGCAGCATCACGGCAGGTACGCCGTGCTTGAGGTGGGCATTGGCGATCGATTCCACGAACGGGACGTCTTCGATCTCGCCAAAGCATTCGTTGTGGACGATCACGTCGTAATTCTTCCAAAAATCAGGGTTTGCATAAACACTGATCTTGTGGCCTCTTGTTTTGTCCCCTTCATGAACGATGTCGAAGACGACATTGGCACGCGAAGTGATGGCTTCGCTGATGATTTTCTTCTGATTTTCGTAGTCGTGGCAGCATCCACCACAAACCAGCAGGGCCCGGATCGGCTTGGTATCAGCCGCCTGAGCTGTGATCGAACTGACCAGAAACAGGCCCAAAAGGATACGCATCATGGTGTTATGACCTCTGCTGATGATGAATTTATTTCGACGTTGCGGGTTTCAACTGCCAGGCTTCGTCGAAGAAGTCGGCTGCTACGATCTTGCCGGGCCAGAGCGGGTTGGGCGGGGTGTCCAGATTCACAATAGCCCAGTCAGGCAGTTTGGGAATCTGGCGAGCGTTGTTCAGGTGGGCGAATTCGCGGAACGTAAACCCACTGTTCAAAACCACATAGCGAGATGGCGACTCTGGATTCGGGTGGATCAGAATCGGGGCATGATTGGCAGCATCATACGATTGAACGCCGACCGTAATTTTGCCATCCTTGGTCTGAATCGGCAGTCGATCGGCCAGTTTGGCGATGATGGTGTTGGAGGAAGCGTCGCCCCAAAGGATCAGGTTCTTGGTACGCATGTCATCCGCAGTCACCTCCGTATCCGGTTTGATCGGAGCAACTCCCCTGAAGTGCCTTCGCCAATGCTCCTGAGCATGAGCCATTTCGGCTTTCGACCATTCGTCAACCTTGGGCGAAGCCGCTTTGCCGGATGGACTCACGAACAGAAAACTATCCATAAAAGCATCGTCTATAGGGCCTTGCAGCCCGTGGCGTTTGGCCAGTCGGGTGACGGGGCCACCTTCCACCCAGGAAGCGCCCTCTTTGCGAAAGCTGGCGGACCAGCTCCGATCGCTTTGAATCGAAGGGCCAGACAGAGAGACTCCGTCGATCACCACCTCGTGGCCTGTATCGAATGGGCTGTCGCCGGGGCCAAAGTCGATTTTCAGGCTCGTGACGTTTTTGGTCATCAGGCGGATCCGCTGGTAGCCAGCCTCGATCTTGCCTTCAACCGACGCCTTTTCCCAGTGCTCGTCAAGGCCGGTGACGGTCAACCAGGCGGCCTTGGGATAACGCAGGGTGTATGTCACAAAACTGAGATTTGTGGGAACGCGGTCGCGGCCTTGTTTGGCAATCGCATCCATCCGTCGTTCCACTTCTTTGGCGGCTTCAGGCTCAAATTTATGAGCGGTTTTAGGCCCGATAATATGGGTCAGTTCGATCCCGATTTTTTTCAAGGCTACGGCCATGATATCAGCGGCTTGTTTCTGGCTGTCAATCTCTCCGGAATAGGCCACGGTGGGGATCATCCGAAAATTCTCGGCCCATTCGTTGCAATCGTAGAGACGAAACAGCTTTCTTTCCCAGTCTGTCGGCTGTAAGGTCTCTTTTTGAAAGACTTTGAGGAAGTCAGGAGTTTCGCTGAAGCCGGCTCCGGGATTGGCTGCGGCGAAGGCGGTGGGGTTGTGGGCTGCAAAGTGCCAGGCGGAGGCTCCGCCCATGGAGAAGCCGCGAACGGTGATTCGATCCTCGTCCACACGGTGGTTGGCACGCAGCATGTCGAGTGCTTCATAGGCATCCACTTCGCCGGCCAGTTTTGAGGCGTTGTTGTATCGCCCATAGGGATGAATCACGATGGTATCGGCGGGCGTAAACTGGCCCTTCTGGGTGTGCCTCTGATTCATAAAGGCCAGCTCTGACATGACTTCGCCGCGACCATGGAACCAGAAGTCGACTCGGTGACGGGCAGATCCATCGGGATCGTAGGAATCAGGAATAACGAGTCCGACAGGCTGAACGGAACCGTCAATTTTTGAGCGATATCCGCGCACCACCGGCCCCTTGGCACGCAGCCAGGTGGGGTTGCCGATCATCAGACCGGTGGCCCGATCAAGGCCGTGCTGGATCCACGACCTGGCGATTGCAAACTCTTTGACATCAAAGAATTCCTGATATTTCAGAGCATCGTGCACTGCCTTGTAATAAATCTCCACATCGGGCAGAAGTTGCCGGGTCTGTGGGTTGTTCATCCGGGCGAGTGCATCAATCTGCGTTTTCAGCGCTTTGAGGCCTCTCTCAAGCTCGTCGCGGACATCGGCGGGAACTTCGACACCAATTTTCGGAATCCGGCGGACGTTTGCAGGAATATTGTCAGCCGGGCCGTCGGCGATTGCCAGTTGGCTGAAACCAGCCACCAAAGCGAGCAACGCGAGGCATAGTCTGGCGCGAAGATTCATACCTGAAATCCTTCCATAATAAGAAGATATGCGGTGAGCTGTACAGGGGGACGATTCGGAGCGATCCTCTCCCGATCGGATTGTCAAAGTTCGCCATCCAGGCCGAGTTGGTGGAAGTAGTGCGTGGTGCTGTACTGATTGTCCAAAAGCTGGTCAATCGTAGGCTCGCCACGCATGGCTTTGCGGATGACTTTAACGGTGGCTTCCCGGTGAACTTCAAAGAGGGACTGATGGTCGACCTTTTCTTCGTCCAAAACGGCTGGATCGAGCCAGACGGAGTAGATGATGCCGAGGTCGTTGGCTTTTTCCCGGGGGATGATGCCTTCGCGAACAGCATCCAGAACACCGTTGGCGATGGCCGCCTGAACGGTTCCCATCAGTATATTGGTGTATTTGGTCGATTTGACGGTCACTTTACTGACCATAACGGTGGCGGGGCGGACTTGCATGTCGCTGTTTAGGATGGCAAATACGCGTGAATGGCCTTTGACCTGATCGCCGATCAGATTCGCCAAAGCGATCCCAACAGGCCCGTCAAGCTCGCCGATCACCACTTCAGGCTCTGCACAAAGATAAGAAGGTTCGCGTTCGACAAGAGCTTCGCCGGTGCGAAGAATGATGCGCTCGGACATGGTGTTCAGATACCTTTGAATCGCAGGAAAAGGCTTGATTGTGAGCGAATGGTGAGAATTCAAATCGCCAGATTTACAGACGCATGAATTCTTGAGGCAGGAATAAAGCAATTATGACGCGAACGAAGGTGAGTTGCCAGAGTATTCAGGCTTGAATCTCGTGGGAATCCCATGAAACAATGAAAAAAAAGCAGCTGGGGTTAACCAGCTGCTGGAATTTCCAATATGAGTCTTGGCCGGAACCCGACGGAATCGGCGGCGACACAGGCGAATTTGATGCCTTGAATCTCGCCCTGAGGCACGCTTTGCCATTGGGCCTGAGTGTGGATGTGGCCAAACACGCAGGCTGTAACACCTGCCTGGCTCATCAGTTCCACCACTGGATCAGGCCTGCCCCAGCGATCAAAAGGAGGGTGGTGCCAGAGTACGATAATGGGCTTGGGCGGTCCATCTACCGGCTGCAAAGCTTTGGCCTGATCAAGCGACTTTTTGAGCTTGTCGACACATTGCTGAGCTTTGCTTTTGGTATCGAGCTTAAGATCTGTTGGATCGTCAGGCGTGGGCTGCGAGCGGGCACCAGCCACGATCACCGCACCGAAGTCGATCGCATTGCCATCGACCGCAAATTGATTATCGCGCAGGATCCGCTTCACACCGGACATACGGCCAAACCAGTGGTCGTGATTGCCAGGGCTCAGGACGTGGGCGATGCCAGCTCGTTTAGAGAGCCATGCCAGGTCGCGCTGGACGCTGGCGTGAGACTTGGCTGCTGAGATGTCGCCTGGGAGCAGGACGATGTCGTTTCGCTTGACCGTTTCCGACCAAGCCTGAGCGATCTTCCGGGAGTTCTTATACCAGGGTGGTTCATTGGAAGCTGAAACGAAGGCCATTTCGGCAGGCATTGAGCCAAAGCTGAGGTGAAAGTCGGACAAGCCCCAGACGCGGGTCGGGGCTTGTACGATCAGATTTGTATTCGGATCCATTCCGGCGGGACTCAAAAAGGAATGGTTCAACGATCAGCGGTTTCAATCGCTCGTGGCACCAGAACAGGGTTAGTCGATTTATCCAACTCGGTGTTCTGGCTGGTCACCGTGATGACGGTTTTGGCCTGAAGCACGGATTTGACCATCTCGTCGACCGATGGGCTCATCCAGGCGAGCAGGAATGGGGTCGGCAGTACACCGAGGGCCACCGTGAAAAAGACGAGCGGAATGGCAATGATGATTTCACGGGTTGTCATGTCAGGATAAGTGCCTGAGTGACTGTCGCCGTGGGCATGATCGTCGTGTCCGTGAGCGGAATGGCCATGGCCATGATCGTCAGCTGCACCGGCAGGCTTGCCGAGGAAGATCCTCTGGAGTGTCCAGAGAACATACGCAGCAGTCAGGATCACGGCTGCGGCAGCCAGAATACCGATGGTTTTGTTGAAGTTGAACGCAGCCAGAACCACGAAGACTTCGGCGACGAAACCACAGAGGCCAGGCAAGCCCATGGATCCAAAGAAGATCAGGAACGAGATGCCTGCATAGATCGGCATGGTGGCGAAAAGGCCGCCGAACTTGTTGAGGTCGCGAGTGTGGGCCCGCTCGTAAATCACACCCACCAGGAAGAACATACCCGTGGAGGTGATCCCGTGAGCGATCATCATGAACATGGCGCCGTTGACGCCGTAGCTGTAAATGCGGGGGTCGCCAGAGATGCTCATGGCGGCCATGCCCAAAGTCACGTAACCCATGTGACTGACAGAGCTATAGGCAACCAGCTTTTTGAAGTCGGTCTGGGCCATGGCGGCCAATGCACCATAGAGAATGCTGAAGACAGCCAGCAGGGCGACAAAGTAAGAGAGTTCCTGAGCCCCACCGGGAGCGAGTGGCCAAGCCATTCGGATCATCCCATATCCACCAATTTTCAGAAGGATTCCAGCAAGAATCATACTGATCGGAGTGGGGGCCTGAACGTGGGCGTCTGGCAACCAGGTGTGGAACGGGAAGCTTGGGAGCTTGACGCAGAAGCCGACCAGGAAGAGGGCGAAGATGACGGTTTGGATCGAGCGACCGTAGAACTCGGTTTTCGTCGCCGCTTCCGTCAACTTCACAATGTCAAAGGTATGGGCTTTGAAACCCGTTTCCTGAAGTTGATAAGAGACAGGGCTGACCTCCATGACGCTGGCTGGACGATCGCCAGGCCAGAAGTAGAGAATCAGGATGGCAACCAGAATGAAGACCGAGCCAAAGAGCGTGTAGAGCAGGAACTTGATGGCAGCGTATTCGCGATTCTCACCACCCCAGATGCCGATCAGGAAGTACATCGGCAGGAGCATGACTTCAAAGAAGACATAAAACAGGAAGAGGTCGAGCGAGAGGAAGACACCGATCATGCTGGCGGTGAGCAGGAGAAAAAGGCTGTAGTAGCCTTTGACCGATTTCTCGATCGGGAACGATGCCAGACACGAGAGGACAGCCACAAAACCAGCGAGCACCAGAAGGCTCAGGCTGATCCCGTCAACACCGAGATAGTACTGAATGTTGAAGGCTGGAATCCATGGAAGCCGGACCACCAGGTCGTTACGTCCATCGTGACCGTTGGCTTTGAACTCAATGGGCTGGTTGTCAGTTCCGTCAGCGGCTTTGATGATGGCGTTGTTCAGAACGCGGTCGCCAAGTGTCAGGGAGGCTGGTGAAATACCGCTTTGATTCGGCATCAGATAACTGACGAAGGTGATCAGAGTCAAGGCAAATGTGCCGAGACAGACACCAAGAGCAAGCCATTTGATCAGGCGTTCCTGATTTTTGGGTACGGCCAGTACGGCCAGTGAACCCGCAAACGGGAGGAGCCAGAGGGAGGTCAGCAGGATATTGTCACTCAACATGGTTCCGGACCATTCGCTTATGGCTTGAGCACGGTAAAACGTGCGACATGGGGAATCGAACGAGAGAGGCAAACCCTAGCAACGCCTAGAATTTGCCGAGCCAGAATGAGATCAACCTTGAATCCATAGATACAGGCCGCAGAAGAGGACCACGACACCAACTGTCAGAACGGCCAGATATTGACGCAGCCGACCGGTTTGCAGCAGTTGACTACGTGAGCCAATCTTGAGAACGGTCTCGGCAACTCCGTTGACCATACCGTCAATCGCCGTGCGGTCAAATACGTTACTGAACCGACTCACAATCATCGTGGTTTTGGCAGCACCATTCACGATTCCGTCGACAACAACCTTGTCGAATCTGGCAATGTTATGAGCCAGAGACATGATCGGCTGGACAAAAATCGTGTCGTAAACCTTGTCGAAATACCACTTGTTCTGAAACAGGTTGTAGAGGAACGCGAAGTTCCGGGCAAAAGGTTCAGCGCTGAAGACCCGCCAGCGGGAGTAGAACAGGGCCGCTCCGCCAATGCCCAGAGAGGCGACCACAAAGCTGACCATCATGGCCGGCATGTGATATTCCGCAAGACTTGGGGTGGCCACTGGGGCACAGTATGAAAGCATCTGTTCCAGAATCGGCTCGCCGAAAGGCAGAATCGTGATCGGATATCCAACGATGACCGAAGGGATCGCAAGTGCGATCAAAGGCCAGGCCATCGCAGGTTCGCTCTCATGAGCATGAGCCACAGGGTCGCCGTGATGATCGCCATGACCATGGCCATGATCGTCATGGTGGGCGCTGTGGGAGGCATGCTCGAGGTGGGCAGAACGAGAGGTTCCGTCAAAGACCAGGAACCACATACGGAACATGTAGAACGCTGTGAGTGCAGAACCGAACGCGGCACAGGCAAACAGGGGGATGTGACCTGTGTCGTAGGCGAACTTCATGGTGGCAGCCAGAATGGCATCTTTGGAGTAGAAACCGCTCAGAAGCGGAACACCCGAAATCGCCATGGTTGCAATCAACATGCAAAGACTGGTAATCGGCATCTTCTTGAGCAGACCACCCAGCTTCGGCATATCATACGTATGGACCGAGTGATAGATGCTACCAGCCGAGAGGAAGAGAAGGGCCTTGAAGAAAGCGTGGGTGATCAGGTGGAACAGGCCGGCGGCCCATCCCAGCGAACCCAGACCAAGCATCATCATGCCAAGCTGGCTGATGGTGGAATAGGCCAGGACTTTCTTATAATCCGTCTGCACCAATGCAATTGTGGCTGCGATGATCATTGTCACGCCACCGGTGTAGGCAATGTACAGCAGGGTTTCAGCTGTAAACAGGGCATAGAATCGCCCGACCAGATAGACACCGGCCGCAACCATGGTGGCAGCGTGAATCAGTGCTGACACGGGCGTAGGCCCTGCCATGGCATCCGGCAACCAAACGTGCAGAGGAACCTGAGCGGACTTTCCGGCACAGCCTGCGAAGATGCCCAGACCAGCGATGGTCAGCATGAGATAGGGAATCGACTTGGTGACTACGTCGCCCTTCTTGCCATCTGGATCGTTCGATGCATTGATTTCGACGGTGATCACATCGCCAGCTGTGGCCCGTGTGATGCGACTGTCGTTGTCTCGAATCCTTGGGTCTGAGAGAGCTTTATTGATATCGGCGATCTGGAAGGTTCCAAAGTAGGACCAGATCAATCCGAGGCCGATCAGCATCCCGACATCGCCAACCCGGTTCGTTACGAACGCTTTAAGGGCTGCGCGGGCGTTGTTCAAGTCTTCAAACCAGTAGCCGATCAGGAAGTAGGAGCAGACGCCCACAAGTTCCCAAAAGACGAAGACCATGAAAATCGTTGGGCTGGCCAACAGGCCAAACATCGAAAAACAGAACAGGGAGAGGTAGGCGAAGAAGCGTGGATATCGAGGGTCGCCCCTCATATAACCCATAGCATAGATGTGCACCAGCATCGCGATGAAGCTCACCATGGCGAACATCAGGGCCGAGAGCAGATCGATATAGACACCAAGTGTCAAAATGAGCGGTTTGCCGAGCAGATTTCCGCCCAAGGCAGACCAGCTGAACGAACCTTGCCATACCAGAGGGCCGGTGCTTGCGGAATGGCCGGCTTCCGCACCAACGGAATCTCCGCCACCTTCGCCCTTGTGGACTTCGGCTTTAGGTGCATGTGCATCAGCAGGTGCATGATCTTTGGATGCCGGGGCTGGAGCATGATCGTCATGGGTGGCCGGTGCATGAGGCTCAGCGGCATGGCCGTCATCATGAGAGCCTGATTCGCCGCCTTCATGACCACCGTGGTGTCCGTGAAGGGCCAGGAAAGTTCCCACGCCGGGACCGGTCGTGATGTAGCTGAAGAGTCCAAAACAGCTGAGGGCAAAGCATGTTGCGATGGCCGCTGTGGCCACGTATGCGTTTTTATTGCCCAAAATCCGCATCCCCAGAATCTGGATCGTAAACGATGCCAGGGGAATCAGAACGGCGGCGACATATAGCCAGGCTTGCCAGTGTTCCATAGGAGATTGGCGAATTACGCCCCGATACGGCAGAGTGTCAAACGCCCGAAGGCATTGTGACTGAATATGTTGAGTGGAATGCGGCGGTTTTGGTCCCGTCGTCTCGCCCGTTTAGAGTTCGTGCATCATGGCACAAAGCACCACCTGATTGCAAGACCCATGTATCTATTCTGGAGAAATTCTGGCGGTCGCCCAGTTGCATCCGGAACAATTTCCTGATCATGATGATTTCGGAAGGTTGATCAAGGCCCTGAAAATATGCAGATTTGGATGGATCCGATGCCTCATCAGAGAATCTCTTTTAACGTCATGGATCGTCTGCCATTTATCTGGCTGCTGATCGCTTGTTCGATTGGCCTGAGTTTCAGTCGTCAAGCCAGTGGGCAAGCGACGGAGCCTGCTTTATGGATGAGGCTTGTCGAGCCAAAACTTGTCTGGCAGCAGATCATTAGTCTCTGTGACGGCACGCCTTACACCTCCCCAGCCATGGCCCTGGCCGCCGCCAAACATGCCGGCCTTAAGCCTGCTGGAGGCAACAAAACCATCGAAGCTGCGATTGCGTTTCTGAATCAGCCGGTTCTGCCCGATCTCAAGGTGCTGGAACAGCTTGTGATCTCGCTTGACCCCGACGTCCAGAACCGGAAGATTGACTGGAGGGTGGCTGCCCCGGCCGACGATGGAACGGCCGATGCACTGGTCACCGCCTTTGCCCTCGATCACAGCGAGCCTCAGACCAATCTTGGAGCGGCTCAGGTCGAGCGGTTGGGGCCAAATCTGATGGTCGCCAGATCCGCTGGCCAAGTCTATTTCGGGCCTGATCGAAGGGCCCTGGAACGTGGCCTTTCCAGCCAGATTGACCCGAAGTTGCTGGCCCTTGCCGCTCCCGTTAAATCTGGCCTGTGGATGAGGGCCGACCCCCGCCAGTGGCCTTCAACGATTGGCAGGACGGCTCAGGAACGGGTTGCGATTGAGGCTGTTCGAAGGCTCTCCGGTGGTCATAGTATCGAGTTGCGAAGCTTTCCGTGGGGTGAATCTGCCCAGACTGAGTGCATTGACCTGCTTCGACTGCTCCCCTCAAGCCCTGTCCAGCCCCAGTGGCTGGCCAAGTGGGAGCCTGCTCTGAACGGACGATTGATGGCCCAGATCAGCCTCGGACTCGACCCGCGCAAGCCGTTCTGGAGTCAGGTTTTTGAGATCGCCACGGATCTCGAACGGACCATGCCGGGCCGAGAGCGGGTGGCCAACCTGCGTGACCGGATCAACATCGCCTCTTTGCTAGCCAGAATCAGCCCTGAAACCGACCTTTATCCGAACCTGATCGGCGTGACGATCGGAGCCGTTACGCCCGACTCCCCCAAGAGCGAGCCGACCATCGTGGCCACTCTGCATGCACGCGATACCAGAGCGACTCAAATCCTTGTAGAGAAGGTGCTTGTGCCGGTCATCCGGACGCTGGGCGAGGATCCCAGGACGCCCAAAGCCATGCAGAGTCCGCCTCGATCCGACACCAATATCCGTGGCCTGGCCATCATTCAGGGCCGACCGATTTTCCTGTTTCTGGATGCCCCTGATATCTGTCTAGTCTGGGGTGCCCGTAACGTGGCTGAGGCTGTGGTGGCCCGATCCAGTTCCGTGCCGGCCCCCGCTGAGACCATTCCCATGAAGTGGTTACAGCAATTTGCCCAAGGTGGACCGGTCCATCGTGCGGCAGCGGTTTATCCTGAGGCGGTGGTGCGATGGAGAGTCATGATGGGCGAGCCAGCTTCGCCCTGGACAGACGCTTCCAAGGGGCTCCCACCGGTCGTCTGGCTGGGCCGAAGTTCAGGCGGGGTCAGTCGCGACATCTTCGCCTTCAGTGGTTTTCGAGGCTACGTCCAATCTTTGATCGCCCGGATTCCGCCTATGAAAGAGGCCTCCGAGTGAGTCTCCCGGAGGCCTTGGATTCAGTTGTTAAGGATCAGGCCGAAATAACTTCCGGTTTTTGGGCCAATCGAGACCAAGCAAAACTTGGCTGTTATCTAGCCGGTCTTGG
>Ga0208720_1000254_pt1 | contig 14530 bp, 4 predicted proteins | sample LakMenEpi20Apr10_FD_150716 | JGI IMG/M metagenome (GOLD analysis project Ga0208720, IMG submission 150716) | Freshwater microbial communities from Lake Mendota, WI - 20APR2010 deep hole epilimnion (SPAdes) | ecosystem: Environmental > Aquatic > Freshwater > Lake > Epilimnion/Euphotic zone ...
CCGCCGGGCGATAGCCCCCGGTTCGCGGAAGAGAATTAACCGGGGCTAGCGCCAAGACCGGCTAGACAACAGCCACAATTTGCTTGGCCAAGGTTTGCTAAAAACCGAAACTTTTTTCCTATCCGTTCCTAAGCCGGGGATAGTGCCTCTCAAGCCTTATAAAAAGGGTAGCTTGCTATGAAGTCTCCTCTGAATTCAAAAAAATCATTGATTAAGGGTTTATGGATGTCCAGAGGAGATGCCTGGTGCCGCCCGCCTACCCAACAATCTTGACTTGACGGAGCACTATATTTATTCATCGATGTCTCCTCTGAAGCCCCATCATTACAATACCGGAAGCTATTTCTCGCCCGTTCCTTATTCCGTCACAGTCTTCAATCCACTACAATACGCTTCAGTCGTATCTGCTGATTTCGGTTCATCAAACATCATCGAGAAGGCTTCCAGCAAATGGCCGTTTCTTTACAACAACAGTTGCTTAAAGTCATAGAAACGGTAGATCACTCCGGCAAATTCTATTCGACCGGAGAATTGCCAACCACACATCCCGGCTTGATTATTGAAGGAATAGGTTTGGTTGGATTACCGCTTGATAAACGTCAGGCTCTGGCATTAAAGAAAAAGGCCAAACAAGCCCCATATGGCAAGGGAACTCAAACGGTTGTCGATACAAAAGTCCGTCGAGTCTGGGAAATTGATTCGGAGGAGGTCCTTTTTGGAAACGCTCAATGGAAAACCGTTTTACAACAAGCCCTTGACAAGACTCAAAACGACCTCGGACTCAAGGAGAATAAGCTCGAGGCGCATTTTTACAAATTGCTTATTTATGAAAAGGGCGGCTTCTTCCTGCCTCACAGGGATGGCGAAAAACTCGATCGAATGGTCGCTACACTTGTAATAGTCCTTCCATCTGCCCACGAAGGAGGAGAGTTGATCATTCGCCATGATCAAACCGAAGTCACTGTTGATTTTAGCGCCAAAAGCTCGTTTGACACCCAATTTGCCGCATTCTTTGCTGACTGCGAACATGAAGTGCGTCCTGTAAAAAGTGGAGTCCGACTGGCCTTGGTCTACAACCTGACCATCAGCAAGAAATTAAAAACCGTCAAGGCCCCTACCATTGGTGATCAAATCACCAAATCAAGCGTTCTGCTGAGCCAGTGGAAGGAGACATTACTGACAAAATCTCTTTTAGAGACGCAAGCGAAGCCCTCAAAACTTGCGATCCTGCTGGATCACAAATACTCTGAAGCAGGGTTATCCCAGGAAGCTCTCAAAGGCATTGATCGGACCCGAGCTGAGACATTGTTCGCCGCTGCCAAAGCAGCCGATTGCGATGCATTTCTGGCTTTGGTTACCTATTGGGTCAGCGGATCCCCCGAAGAAACCGGTTACTCCAATTACGGTCGCCGTCGACGTCGCGGTTATGGCTGGAACCACGATGAAGACGAAGATGAAGATGAAGTAAACGAACACGTCATGGATGAAGTCTATGAGACCAGCCTGACAGCGGAACATTTTACGGATTCCGACGATTTTAAGTTGACCTTTGGCAAAATTCCAATTCAAGAAATCGAGATTGTCTCGAATAAACCGATTTCCGATGGCAAGCCCGACCAGGAAGAATACGAAGGCTATACCGGCAATGCTGGAATGAGTCTGGAGCACTGGTATCATCGTGCGGCCATTCTAATTTGGCCAAAAGAACTTCGTTTCAACACGCTTTTCGAAGGCGGATTCACAAACACAGTGGGCGGGCTGGAAATGATGGTCCGCCAATGGTCTAAAGCTCCCAAGTTGAAAAAGCCGAAATTGAAGAAATCGTGCCAGGAATTTGCGGAACGGATCATCGCAAATTGGCCGGAGGAAAAGTATTCTGGCCAAATCAATTTCAATCTGGAAGAGCCAAAAGAAATCACCCCATCCACGCTCAAAACGGCTTATATGTCAAATTATATTGTCATCGATCAGTCGCCGCAATTGCTACTGGAGCAAATCGCCGAACTGGACGACACGTCTCTGATCTCCCAATGGATCATTTGCGTACTGGCAAAGGATGCAACCGTCAATCCCGGTAAACGGCTCGGACAACTCCTGAATCAGTATGGCTGGAGCCCATTTCAAAAATCGCTGCAAACTCTTTACTCTAAAACGGATCATGAATCGCTCGAAAGGCATGCATGGCTGCTGGCTGACTGGGCCTTACAGGCTGACAAAAATCCGGATCGCAAAGCGATCTGTGCCAAACTGGCCGATCTCTATTTGAAAAGCCTGCTCAACTGGAATCCGAAGTCGCGTAACACCGATTATGATATCAGGAAAGTCGATTGCGCTGAAATATTACCTCCTCTGACCCTGACTTTGATGACTCTGAATGAGATGATTCTGCTCGATCAGCTGGTCGTTTTAATTCAGTGCAATCCAAAAACTTATGATTTAATCAAGGTACAGGTTCCTGTTTTATTAAGTCTGGAACCATGGTTTAAAGAGAATGTCAAAAAACAAGCTGCCCCGCTTGGTCGATGGATCAGAATTGTGGCGAATGAGTTGGAAATGCGCAAATCAAACCCACCCAAAGAACCACTCGACTGGCGTAGAGCATCAAAAACCAGCTGTAATTGCGCTGATTGTGCAACACTGAGTCAGTTTCTAAACGATCCCGCTTTAAATATCGCGAACCTTCCTCTGGCTGAAAAACGCCGAATACACCTGCAGGAAGTGATCAAACGAAACAAACTCGACATCAGTTACAAAACCGTTCGAAAAGGCAGCCCATTTACACTGGTTTGTACAAAAACCCAAGGTTCCTACGAGGCTGCGGCGAAGTCGTATGGGCAAGACTTGACATACCTGTCGAAAATCCAACGACTACTCGACTGGCATGACCAGCTTTAAAAATAGCAAGAAGGCCAAGAATAAGTCCCGAACTGAAAGCCGGCTTGGCAAATAAGGGCGTGAGAATGGGCCTGCTAATGTCCTTCGGAAATACCTATGAACAGACGTCTCCGCTGGAGCCCAATCACCACAAAACTGGAAGATCTTCCCCACATGTTCCTGACGACCATTTTCGATAAAATCCTGATCATCGAAACGACTTACGATCACTTTAAATTCAGGCCATGAATCGTTGACCAACTTGCCCTTGATCGTTTTCGAGATCTGTGGCACATTGCCGCCATTGTCTTCTAGATAGTGTCGGTAGTGTATGCGTAGAAGGAGTCACGCTACGATGGTCAAAGCACATGGACGACGCCTGATCTGGTCACTTCTTGGCTCGCTTGGCACCGCCGCTGCTGCGGTCATGGTCAGCCCAACCGAGGCCAAGGCTCAAAACGCTCAGGGAATTCTCAAAGATTTCAAGCCAACCCAGGCCGCTGCCTCGGAATACGACACCCCTGCAACCGCCGAAGCATTGGCGGCCTGCAAGGTGGAAAAAGCCACGAAGCCTTCCGGATGGGTGGTTCGCGATGGCCAGGGACGAATCCTCCGCAAATTTGTTGACGCCAAAGGTACTGGCAAGCTCAATCAGTGGAGCTATTATCAGGACGGCTTTGAAGTCTATCGCGAAGTCGATTCCGATGGCGACCAGAGCCTCGACGAAGCCCGCTGGCTGAACAACGGTGGCTCTCGGGTGGCCCAGATTCGTGGGAATAAAATCGTCGGCTGGACTCGGCTCTCCGCTGAAGAAGCCAGCCGCGTCATGGTTCAAGCCTTGGTCACAAAAGATGCAGGCCTTCTGAACTCGATCATGGCCCAGCCCAAAGAGCTTGCCGCACTTGGTCTTAACGCCGACTCCACCAAAGGTCTCACCGCCGTTGCTGCCAAACGTGCAGAAGCCGTGGAAGCACTGATGGGCCAACTCACCGGCTGGACGGAAACCACGAGCTGGCTGAGATTTGACGGCCACATGCCGCACGTCATCCCAGCTGATGCTGCTGGACTGCCGGCTGACATTATCACTTACGAGAACGGCGTCGTATTCGTTGGCTCAGGCGCCCAGGGGGCCCAGTCTGACCCGACCAAAACCAGCTATCTGCAAGTGCCTGAGATGGTGAAGGTGGGCGAAACCTGGAAGTTTGTGAGCCTCCCAAGGGCGATCAATCCCGGTAACAACGAACCAGCCACAGGTGCCGATGTCGAAACCGTGCGTTCCATCGTCTATCGCAACTCGGCCACCCCAGGCGGCCCCGGCGGTAACCCTGTTCTCGAAACCGCTCTCAAGGCACTGGCCGACTACGACGCCAAAAATGCGGCGGCCCTCGGTTCAGGCAATCGTCAGGATGCTGCCAAATATCATGTCTCCCGGGTGCCTGTCCTGAAGGCTGTGATGCAGGCTGCCTCGGACACGGATAAAGTCACATACTTACGCCAGATTGTCGACAGCCTTGCCGCTGCCGCCCAAACTGGCCAATATGAAGACGGATTCAAGGTGCTGGATCAATTGGCAAAAGAGGATCCTTCGATCGCCTCTTATGTCGACTTCCGCAAAATTTCCGCCGAATTCGCTCTGGCAAACGAAGAGCCGGGCGCGAACCTGATCAAGGTTCAGCGCGACTGGCTGGCGAATCTCGAAAAATTCCTGACCGCCTATCCAAAAGCGGCCGAGGCTCCGGAAGCCCTTCTGCAACTGGCGTCCATCAATGAATTTAACGCCGATGAAGACAAAGCCAAGGTCTACTACAAGCGACTTGCGGAGCAGTTCCCTGAAAGCGACTTCGGCAAGAAGTCAGCCGGAGCCCTGCAGCGTCTGGAAATCGTCGGTCGCCCACTGCCTTTAAAGGGCAAGACGACCACCGGACAAGCCGTAGACCTTTCCAAGCCAACGGCTGGGAAGAACGTGGCTGTTGTCTTCTGGGCCAGTTGGGCTGAGCCTTCCCGCAAGGATCTGGCTGACCTGACCAAACTTGCTGCCTCAAAAGCGGGCGAACTGGAAGTGGTCACCATCAGCCTGGACAACACGTCTGAAGACCTCCAAGCCTTCCTGAAAACCAATCCAGTCACCCTGCCGATCATTTTTGAGCCAGGTGGGATGGATGGCCGACTGGCGCAGGAATACGGCATTATCAGCCTTCCGACGGTCTTCCTGATCGACGGCACCGGCAAGGTCACCAACCGACTGGTGCGGACATCGGCTGAGATCGCCAAACAGCTCGACCGGAACGAAGAGCCAAAAACTCGTGGTGTCGCCGCCGGCAATGTCAACGATCAGCCGAAACGCTGATTTTGAAGCGATTTGCTGATAACACCGGCAATCAACCAATAACGTAAACGACCGAAAAGGGCGACCCATTGTGGTCGCCCTGATCATTTTTACAAACAGTTTCGTTATGATAATATCAATACGATTTCGCGAATGATCAAAACATCCACACTTCAAGACCATTGAAAGCTCAAACTCATGCCTATTGACCTTTCCCCTGCCCCCCTCAGTCTGGCCTGTCTGAATGGAGTGATGATGCCTGCTGATGAGGCCAAAGTCTCTGTTTGGGATCGTGGTTTTGTGTTTGGGGACGCTGTTTATGAAGTCTGCCGAATTTATCAGGGCCGGTCGTGGCTCGAGGAAGAGCATTTTGCGCGACTTGAGCGAAGCCTGGGAGAGCTTGAAATCAAGGGCGTGGACATGAAGACCCTGCGTGGCCGGACCATTGCGACCATCAAGCAATCCGATATCCTCGAAGGCACGGTTTATATACAGATCACACGCGGAGTAGCGCCCCGGGCCCACGCCTTTCCGAATCCGCCCGTTCCGCCCACAGAATTTATTGCCGTCAAACCTTACGACGACTCTCCCACCCAAAAGAATCGCCAAAAGGGTGTGACAATCCTGTCGCATCCCGACCTCCGCTGGGGCCGATGCGATATCAAAAGCACCAACTTGCTGGCCAATTGTATGGCCCTCGAAAATGTGAAACGAAAAGGCGGTTTCGAAGCCGCTTTGGTTGACCGAGATGGCTTATTGACTGAAGCCACGCACAGCTCGATTCTTTGGGTGCGCGATGGCCGGCTGGAAGGCACTCCGCTTGAAGAGAATATTCTTCCCGGCTGCACCCGCCTGCTTGCGAATACTCTGACCGATCGGATCGGCATGAAAATTCACGATGTAAAAATTGACTTGAATACTTTAATGCAAGCCGATGAAGTCTTATTGATGGGAACCACCATCGAAGTCATGCCGGTGGTGAAAGTGGACGAAACCGTGATTGGAACTGGCGAACCAGGGCCGATCACGTGCAAACTTCAGGAGTCGTATAAAATTGCACTTCGGGAATGGCTCGAACAAACCGTTGTGATTCGCTGAGAATTTAAAATCATGACTAATCCATCGACCGCAACTGAACCTGAATCTGCTCAAATGGAAGCACTTGACGCATGGTCCGCAAAACTCGTGCGCGAACCCATGTTAAATGCACCAGTGGATGTGATTTGCATTTCGAGCGATTCCGAATCCACTTCAGCCGAGAAATCGTCAGGCGTAGAGACCATCCGCCGCAAAGGGCGGCTTGGGAATGTCATCCATATTTACGTGGATGATTCCAGCGAAATCGGGCCTGCCATTCAATCAGCGATTGCACAAGTGCAATCTCCACTGGTTGTATTGACAGATACCAGCTCCGAGTGGAATCGCGATATTATTGACCGCCTCCTGAGAGCCGTCGATGGCTGCGACCTGGCAATAGGAGCCCGGCCAACGTCAAAAAAACTCACCAAATGCAATCGGACGATTTCTGCCAAAATCAGGGGCTGGATCTGGGGGGCCGGTGTACTCGACCCATTGTCTCCATATAAAATTGCGCGTTCAGAATTCCTCAAGAAATTCCCGATTCAGTCTAAGTCTTATTTTGCCAATGTCGAGATGATCGCCAAATGCAACTTCCTGGACGCTTTGATCCATGAAGAGCTACTACCGGCTGCGCCTTTATGGACAAGCCCTCAATTTGGCCGAAGGGTTTCTGCGGACAAACGAGCCTTGTTTCAGAATCCACTTTTCAAGATGCAATCGGTAAGCGAATCAGTTGAAGAAGAATGATCAAGAAACTCAACGGCGGTTGACTCAAATAAAATGAATCAATGGCCTTTGAAATTCCATCATGATTTATTGAACCTGTTTTATTTCACAGATTCAATCTGCACGCCCCTGTTCTGGGAATTCGACTTATATCGATTCTCAAGTCGTTCCATTTGCCTGAAACTGTTTTGCTGATTAATTCCGCGCAGGTTCTGGTCGAGCGATTCCGACTGCATGCCCTGACCTTGAATCTGAGGTTGATTCTGCTGACGAAGTTGAACAGCGGCAGGTTCAAACGATTGTTGGAATTTGCCACCAAGCGAGGCTTTGCCTCTGAAAAACGCATATCTGCCGGCCGATTGACGGACCACCACGGTGACGAGTCCGCTCAGCCCGTCGGCCACGTAAACGCCTCGCATGTCTGTCACACCATCTCGCAAGCCACCACCAATACTGGCAGAAAGTTTCACTTGCAACTTCGGCAAGGGCTTGCCTGTCACTGACTCGCGGGCGGCCACTCGCACACGGCCTGCATCCGGTTCTTCCATCACTTCAAGTTCAATGGGAGTGGCCAGAACAATGCCTGACGCAAATAAATCACCGCCCCGAATCATCACCAGATAAGCCCCTTCACCAGGCACCTGCAATTGCAATTCATGGGATTTATCGGCGAAGTCTTTGCCATCTCCAAGAGTTACGGTAGATTCTGTCAAGGGCTTGATACCTGCCAGATCCACTGCGCCGATTTGATCGAGATTTTGCTTCGACAAATACAATCTCAGCAAATCGACTGGATAGACTTTCAAATCGAGATTTTCAATATTGCGGTATTGGATCTTGATTTTTGCTCCGACAGGTTTATTTCCCAGAGCAGTTGGCACCATGGTCACTTCTGGAAGGCTCAGGGCCTTGCGTTCCAGAGCCTTGACAGCCACAGAGGCGTCTGGGAACTGATCCTTCACCAGTCGATATTGGTCAAGTGCTTTGGGAAAGTCGCGCCGGGCGTCGTAAATCTGGCCCATGATAAACAGGGCCTGATTGCGGTTCGGGCTTTGACGCTTGACCCCGCCTGGTTCTTCATAAGTGGTATCGGCAATTTTTTGGGCAATGCCGATCGCCTGATCCAACTCGCCCAATTGATATAGGGCCAAAGCCTGGCCGAACTGGAGGCTATCGAGAAAACGGCTCTTTGGATAAAGTTTCACAGCCTGTTCCGCCACCCTCACCACAGCTTCATTGGCCTCCAGGCTTGCCAGATCGCCAATCAAGGCCAAATTCGCTTCATCGCCCAACGGATCGTCTGGAGAGAGGGTCAAAAACAGTTGAGTGAGTGCAATCGACTGAGCCAAAAGCTCGGAACGAGTCACCTCTGCGCCCATCAATTGCCGGCGAATCTCGGGATTTGTCTGTGACTCCATCGCCAGCTGACTGATCCATCGCGACAGGCCAAAGAAATCGCTTTGCTGGCTGGCTGATCCCGGATAGCTCCTCCAAGTGTTGATCAGATAAACAGCGGCCTCCAAAGGTCGACCCGTCTGCTTTAAAGTCTGCCCGAGCTGGGATTCATCGAGATAACCTGTATCCAAAACGGCCCGCCAGACCATCAGTGCCCGTTCCGATTCACCGATCGCTGCATAGGCATCGCCCACAGCCCTGATTTTCTGGATCGGCAGGACCAGATCCGCAGCTCGCAGCTTGAGGACCTCAAAATCCTGAACGATCTTCCGAGGCTCGTTTGAAGCAATATGGGCGTCCAGCAAGATCCTGGCGGTTTCCCGGGCAGGTTCATCCTGTAGCGAATAGCCTGTCGAAAGTGCCTCCAAGGCCTGGGCTGACTCCACCAGCCGACCCTTCTCAAAGTGCTTCCGGCCTCGTGCATAAAGTTCGTCGGGGGTCGGTTTGTAACTGTCCGTCGATTTGGATCCAGTTGAAAGTATTGTCAGGCTGGATTCCGCTGATGCATGGGCCAAACCAGACTGGCTGAGTGCATAAATCCGCGTGGGCCGGAGCCGGGACTGGCCTTCAAAGGCTCCGAAAACCTCGTACTGAATGGTTGAATCGCCAAGCGTTCTGGGATCCAGATAAAATCTCAATAGGCCCAGTTCCTGCTCTGTTCGAAGCACTGCACCTGTGATGGAACCTTCCACCAAACGCACTCCGGATGGCAGGTATTCTTCGACGACGACCAAATCGCCACCGTTTAATCCCACATTCATTCCAGGTGTCCGGCGTACGTGCAACGCAACGCGAGCCTTGCCACCCGGCAGGATCTGTGTGACCTTGTTCTGGAATTCCGTTGGATTCAGAACGGTGCTGAAGCCGGTGGGTAATCGCATTCCGTCAAGTTCTGGATCGGCTGCCAAAATATCGCGGCTCTGCACTGTAAATGGCTTGCCTTCTGGCTTTTGATCCATGCTGTAATCGCGGCTGAAGCCAGTCAGTTCGACTCCGTAGCCATATCTGGCTCGACCCTCCACATCAAAACTGATCTTGTTCTGGCCTGGTTTAATTAAGCTGACAGGCACGTTCCAAACCTTCACAGATGAGCCATTGGCTCCATCCACAGTGAATTGGTCGAGCGGCTGATCGTTGACCTTCACAGCCATTCGATAGCGGTCTTCAGCGGCCTTAGCTCGCCCATGCCATGCCGCAAGTGCTGCCACAGCGGCGCCTTTGGTTTCATAGGGCAGCCAGCCGGGCCCGAATCGGCGGGCGTGGATCCATGCCACTGCTTCTGGAAGCTGATCAGCTGCCGGACGCACTTGCGCCAAAGCCCATGCAGCCCATGCCGTCGTGATCTCCGGGCCGACCACTCCGGCAGGCCAGTATCGCTGAACCGGCTTGCCTGGCCCTGTTGGTGTTGTACGACTGCGGGCCATAAGTGTGGTGATCACCTCTTCGGCCAATGGACGGCGGTCGAGCTTCACCCAAGCCAGTGCCAGAGATGCAAGCTCCAGGCTGTCCAACTGCTGGCGATTCCTGCTCAGGGCATTCAGCTCTTCAAATCCAACCTGTCCGGTATATGCCAAACCGAGTAGCTGCCAGGGTCTGGATTGACCTGCCGTTGTTTTGACATAAGCAGAGGCTTTCGTGAGGGTCTCGCCGGGATCAACCACACCCGACTCTTTCGCCACAGCCAGTGCCAGTAGAACCTTGGCAGATCCCACAGGATCGCTACCCATCTGGTCGGTCGGGGCCTGAAGCCGCTTGGGGCCAGGAGCGGTCAGGGGCCATCCACCATCTTCATTCTGGCGAGCGATCAGTTCGGCAGAGAGACCACGAATTCGGTCGACAAGCCGCCCTTGATCCACCGCATTGGAACCACCCACCTGTCGGAGGTAGTTCAGGGCTGAGGTGACGGCCAGCAGATCGGCTGCGCGGTTGCTTGTGGTGTTCCACGGAGGCGGCATTACGCAGCTCCAGCGGTCGCGCGGCATCGGCCAAAGCTCAGCCCCCAGGGCGGCTTCCAGCACCTGACGCTCCAGAGTCGGGGCGATGGTGACCATCATCCCCAGATTCTCGTAAGGGCGTCCTTCGGGTAACTCGATGAAAACCGTCTGATCATCACGCCCGCTGCCATGAGCCGTCGCAAGCACAGGCGTACCCCATAGGTTGGATGGGACCGTGATTGTTTCTTTATCCGTCGTTTCACCCGCTTTGGCGGTCACTTCGAAGCGGATCTCGCGAGTTGCCGGCACGGTCAATTCATCAAAATGGATCGTTGTCACGCCGTCGGTTTCGAGCTTGACCGTTTTGGGATCGCGCACGGATTGTCCATTGGCATAGCGTTCCAGAGTGATCGCAACTTCGCCCTTAACTCCAGTGTGGTGGAGCCTTGCCGAAGGCTTGATCTTATCTGATTCCGTCACGTGGTTCGGCAGAACAAGCTCGACAAAGAACGGCTTACGAACGGCCAGCTCGGAAGTTGACTGACCGACAAGCGTCTCTTTGGCGGTCACTCCCTTGCCGTCAAACTCATATTCGCCCAAAGCGTTTGGGGCATTGATCGTGATCCTGGCTTTACCGGAAGCATTTGTGATGATCGACGGATTCCAATATGCCGTCTCGATGGTCTTCTCGCGTGCTGGCGGAGCTTCGCCCGGCTTTCCACCAAAACCACCTTCTGCTAAGAAGTTTGCACCTGCCTGACCGGGCATTCCAAAAGCGTCGGCTGAAGCCTTATCTTTTGATAACTCGCGCTTCGCCGATTTTCCAGCCGATTCCGCGAGCTTCTGATCGCTAAATCCTTCATCCCTTTTCTCGCCAGCAGATCGGTCCTGACCACCACGTCCACCGGCACCCATCATTCCACCTGCAACATAACCACGGGGCGGGGCTGAAGAAGCTGGTGCAACTCGTGCAGGAGCTGCTGGTTTTTGAGGACGCCCTTCAGCATCGGCCATCATCGGCGGAACTGCTGCAGCAGCAGGTGCTTGTACATTGAGACCCAACGCAACCGAACGCTTTCTGGCCTGATCCACGCTCGCTTCATTAGCCATCTGGGCTGACTCACGTTCAGCCTCTTCCACAATCGACTCTGGCACCCGAACCGTTGCTGGCATGTATTTAAAGACATTGGTTGTAGTGGTCGCAAATGCCCCGATCCGCGATTGATCGTAGAAAAAGCTCTGCAAATCCGGTCGATTTTCGCCAAACAGCCTCAGCAAGGCCTTATCCACCAGACTCAGTGAAAGTTCCGCCTCGACCGGCTGACCATTCTGATCCGTGGCCGTCAGCTCCACTTCCACTGACTGCCCTGGCTTGACCTGATCTGTGAGAGGCTTGATCGAGACCTTCAAGCCACGCTCCACACGCACATCCAGCCGGGCACTATCCTGACGCTGATCCCTCATCCGAGTGGCGGTGATCGTCATGTTCGGAAACTGATTCTCGATCACTTTCCAGCGAAGGCTGTTATCGCCTACCTTGATCGGGAGAATTTTATAGCCCAGCATTCGGTCCGCTTCAAAACAGATCAGAACCTGGCCTGGCTGATGACGTGCGTGAAGCGTCACGCTGGCGTCCGTTCCGAGCTTCCACTGACTCTCTTCGGAGATCAATCTCAACCCGTTGGGGTCGTCGAGCCCGGAAACTTCCAGAACCAGTTCGGATGTCACTGGCCGGCCAAACCGATCCGTCCCGAGCACTCGAACCACATGCGTTCCGCCCCTTTTATCCTCCACTTTCAACCGTCCCACAGCATTGCCAGTGACGGCATCCGTCTTGATCGTCTGGCGGCTGATCTCCTGCTCAATCACTCGCCCTGATTCATTCACCCTTCGCGACAGCACCAGTGCCAAGGGTTGGCCAGTGGGCTTGCCCAGAGCATCGGCGGTGTTGATCCTGACAGGAATGGTTTCATCCACCAGATATGTCGAGCGGGTGGTCGATAATTTGGCTGTGAATGAAGCCCCGGGAATCGCAAACTGGGCCGCTGTGCTCACGCCTTCGTCAGGCAGAATGGCGCTGATGCTGTATTGACTGTTTTCGAGAAGATCGTCGGATGACATCTCGAATGCCACGGAACCAGTCGCATCCGTCGTAAACTCGTTGGTGCGGCCATCGGGAAAATGAACCTGTACCAGCCGGCCTGCGAGTGGAGTTCCGTAAGCATATCGGGCCACCACTTTTCCGCTGATTTTCTCTCCACGTTCGAAAATGCTCCGTGGGAGTTCCAGGTTCAGGACCACTTTGGGCAGCTCATATTCTTCGACCATAAACTGGCCGCCAAAGCTCGATCCACCCTGCTGAAAAAGTCGAACTGTGTATGTCCCCAGCGGAGCGGTTCCGTCGAGCGGAACGGTAGCCGAGAAGGTCCCGAATTTGGAGATCGTGACTGGCCGACTTTCGAGCCTTCGCCCGCGACTATCAGCCACTTCAAGCGTATAAACCGAACCTTCGCGGGTCTCAAACCGACTCTGATTGATCTCGCGGATAATCCCCCGCAACTGAACCGTCTGGCCTGGCCTGTATGCAGGCCGATCGGTCAAAATCATGGCCTTGGCAGACAAGCCCCGGGCAGACACATTGGGTGTGGTGGCGGCTGAAGTGGTGGCCACATGAGGGCCGTCCATCACCAGAACACGGTGGTTCGATCGGTTGGCCTGAGGATTCACCCAGTCTTTCAGCAGGACTCCATCGGGGCCAGTCACTTCGTCGATCACAACCTTGTTGCCATCGCTGATCAAAATGCGGGCCGCTGACTTGGATTCGCCCTTCACCATGTTTTGTACATAGACAAGCAACTGATCGCGTGAAGTTTTTACAATCGCGTCCAGATCGGATCCAATCACCATCGTGGTGGCCTGAAAAGTCTTGTCGTCGGTAACTTTCACCACCCAGACACCCGGCAGTGCGATCGATTTCAGGTCATACTCTACATCCACAGGCTTATAGCGAGCCTGACCAGGTACTTCCACGGACCATTCCGCATCGGGCTTCACCAGACCAATATCGAGCTGTTCCACATTCCCCAACAGGTGCTTTTTCCGAAAATACGTCTCAGGATCAATTTTATAAGCGGTAAAACTCAGCTTTTCGATATTCCGCGTACTCACCTTGAGCTTAGCCGTTTCGTTCGACCGAAAGACTCGGGGCGTAATTACGGACAGACTCTTGTTCTCCATGATCGAAACCCGCTGAAGGGCCATTCCCCTCCACGGTTCATTCACAACCGTTCGATAAGTTTCAATTGCAAGTGCCAGATCACCGATCTGATTTTCGTATGCCAGAGCCGTTCGATAACGAGCTTCGTCGGCCTCAATCGAGCTCGGGAACCGTGCAATAAGCATCTTCCAGGCGGTCACCGCTTCCTTCCAGTTCTTTTCAACGGTGAAAGAATCACCGACCCGAAACAGGAGTCTTGGAACGCTGGGCTGCAAAGGGTTTGATGCGACAAATTGCTTGATGGAATCGCGAAATCCGGAATAATTCTTGTCACGAATCAGCTTATTGGCCCTGTCAATTTCAATGTCGATCGCAGCCTGAATGGCCTGGGCGGAGTTTGACCCATCCGGATACTTTTTGGAGTAATCCAGGAACGACGCCTGCGCCTCATCATATTTCTCAATCGCACGTAACGATTCAGCCAGTTTAAAAGCAGCCTCAGGCTTAAATTTAGACAGATCTTTTCGAGCGGTTTCCGATTCCTCTTTAAAACTTGTTCCAGCCAGAAATTTTTGCCACTGTAAAACGGCTTCGGCTGGCTTCTGAGCAAGCATGGTGCCAATAACGAACGAAGCTCGCACAGCCCTGGGGTTGGATGGATCCGCTTTCAGAGCTTTTTCCGTGGAGGCCACAACTCTGGAAAGATACTGGGCATTACCGACCGGAAACGGCCTGACGGGCGTGCTGGCCACATTCGGCTTGAGTTCCAGCTCCCACTCGATCATCAACCCATAAGCCATGGCATTTGCATACAGACAATCGGCTTTCAGGGCCGCTGCTTTGGGATCTTTCAGGGCATCCATCTCCAGTTCGCGAGCCAGATCCGACCACGTTCGTCTGGCCAGATCAAAATCGCCA
>Ga0208720_1000255_pt1 | contig 14527 bp, 13 predicted proteins | sample LakMenEpi20Apr10_FD_150716 | JGI IMG/M metagenome (GOLD analysis project Ga0208720, IMG submission 150716) | Freshwater microbial communities from Lake Mendota, WI - 20APR2010 deep hole epilimnion (SPAdes) | ecosystem: Environmental > Aquatic > Freshwater > Lake > Epilimnion/Euphotic zone ...
TATTGACCCTTGGGATCTAGTTCCCGATTACTACAACCGTTAGCGAAAACGCACCTGAACTGAATTGCCAAGATTAGTTGGCTGGTAAAGCGCCAACGAGGAAATTTGACCACTCAGTAGCAGTGCAACTGAAGCAAAGACACCGGTGTCGCTCGAAACAGCAACTGCTCCGGTTATTCCTAGCAAGCTAGAGCCTTGAGCGGGAACTGAAACAACTGTTGCAACTCCGGTTTCCAAGCTAGTAACAGTTGCACTCCTTACTTCATTGATCGGGTTGGCAAATACCAGATAAGAAGCGCCGTCTGGCGGAATTACCGCAGAGGTCATAATCGCTCGCGCCGCGGTGAGCGGCTCTGCTGCTCCCAGCCAAGTGAAGTCGATTCGTGGGGTGCCGGCGTCGTTACCGATTGCTGCCTTGGCAGTTGCGAAAACTGGTTGGTCTGAGCTGACAAACACCGAGTAGTTACCATCTAGCAGATCGGTGATGGGAAAATCCCGCACCGTTCCAGGCTCAACGGTTCCAGTCAAAACCGCGCCGAAAACCTCTGCGCTGGTGGAAACAATCTGGATTGTGACGTTTGCTCCAGTTGGAGCGAACACTCGGATTGAGTGCCCCGCATCGGCAATACCTTCTGTCACAGCAACTTGGTTGATTGCTTCAGTCCCGCGCACCACAAAACCAGGAATTACCGATTCCAGTTGAGGTGCAAGAGAAGGATAGACATAATCCACTCCCAAAGACTCGGTGCCGTTCATAACTCGGTGTTGAATCCAGGCCGCAAGCTTGGCACCCGATGTTTGAACTTGAACTGCCAAAGTCGAAACCGTTGGGGCAAAGCTTGCAAGGGAAAGCACCGTGGTGGAATTTGCCAACACTGATATTCCAGAAAGGCCAGCAACTTCTATCTCTCCTAGATCTGAGTAAATAGTTAGATCGGCTGTTGCATCATTTGGCGTTGGGTTAGTCAAAATCAATAGCGCTTCACGTCCGGCAGCTGTTGATCCACCAACCAGCCAAATATCTCCACTTGGCTGCTGGCAGCTAGCTGCTGCCAGTCCTCGCATGGAATCGATGGCAACAAGCTGAGTGGTGCTGCCAGTTGCCACCATGGATCCTTGTGGGGACCCCACACTCGCCCCGGTATTTCTAAGTTCGGTGGCGTTTGTGATTTCACCAGCGGAGTAAATTCTTCCAGAGCCAAGGGAAGTCACGAGCGGGTCTTGGATGGCAATTGATTTAACTTCGAGTGCTCCGGTTCCCTCGGCGCTGTAGCGAAGTGTTGTGGAGCCAGTTCTTTCAAAAACTCCAAGGTCTGTTCCACTAGCACCTCCGGTGACAAAAAGTGGGCCTGGGCAAACCAAACTCTGATCGGCAGGCTTGACATCAAAACTGCCACTAGCCGAACCTAGATCCACTGAAAGCCCTACAGGTGGAGCGAAAACCAAAGCGCCTGCCAGTAAAAGAGTTGTCGCTACGAAGGCAATTGCACGAGTAATCATTAGTTTGCCTCCTCGGAGTCAATGAAGATATCGCTGTCTTTGGTTTTTCGCCTTTTCTTGCTTCTTGCAGGAATTGCAAACCAAGCGAATAAAGCAAGTACGGCGAGTTGTCCAAGTTTTACCAAACCAAAATCAAGCGGGGTTGCTTGGATTCCCGCTGGAATGTTCTCTACTTTCCACAATTGGCCATAGTCGGTTAGCCCAATTGATTCCAGCCCTCTGGTGGAATCAAGGGCGAGTTGAAGATTTCTATCAACTGGTTTCACAAGGATGTATCCAATGCCAAACTTTTCAAGAGTTGGATAAATCTCTGCACCGTTAGCGGAGGCCAAATTGGCAACCAGTTGCCCGAGCTCTTGGTAATCAGGGTTTGCTTCTGGGTTTGTGGTGCTGGAAATTTTGTAACCACTTGAAATGTGGTTTAGCTTTACTCCCGCTCCAGTGAAAACTTGAGCAACTAAACCACCTTCACTGGTTGATTCCAGCTGCAGGGTTCTCCAATAACTTCCAGAACTTACATCGGCTTGAATAATTGAGGGCACAATTTGCCCATCGGAGTAGCTCACATTGGGGGTAACTGTAACCATTTGATATGCCGCCGGTAGTAATCCAACTAGGGCAACAGTTGCAAGCGCACTGACTCGAAGCACAAATGAAGTGTCTGCAACATGAGCCAGCAGAAGCGTTAGTGCCAAGCCAAATAAGCCAAGCAGAGCACTGGCGTCTATTCCAAGGCTTGAGCCGTTTCCTAAATCAAAGTCGATTCCAACTACTACCCAACTAGCTGCAAGAGCCAGCAAGGCAATTGCCCAAAGCGGCAGGGTGTTTCGAAGCTTGGGAGCTAGCAGGGCAAGTAGGGCAAAAACCAGCGTTGGGACCGTAATAAGTAGTCCCCAGCTAAGCGCATCAAACCCGAAGCCAAAAAATGCCAGCGTCCAGTTAGCTTCCAATCCATCCGTCACGCTCAATCCAGGATCAAGTAACAGGCTCAGCCAGTTACCCGAAGCAATGCGCTCAATTATTAGCGGCAGGAACCAAGCGATAGCTAGCAAGGTGGTGGAAAGCAATGGCACAATCTTGCTTGGTCGAACTATTGCCGTGATTACTACCAGAACTAGTAACACTGCTCCTAGAACCGGCGAGCTGGCGGCAATCATGGCCAGCAAGATGGCAGCTATCCCGACGTGCGTTCTTGGGAAACGCGTGGAGTCCTTGTGGCCGATTCTTGCCACTCGAGCCAGCGAGTATAAAAGCCAAGGCAGCAAAGCAACTGCCAGCACTTGCGAGAACTTAGCTTCCGAAACCGAAACTGTGAGGGCAGGCCACAAAGCAAAACTCAATGCTGAAACTATCCGAACCAAGTTTTTTGAGGCGACCAATTCGGAAATCTTGAATGCACCCGCGAATGCGATGGGGGTGGCGAGGAACAAAAACAGTGTCACAGAAAATGTCGGTAGGAAAAACAGCGGCGCGCTAAGTAGAGTAAGGGCCCAAACCCAAGGATCCGCTGCCCCCACAAAACCCAAGCCAATGGAATGCGAGTTGGATCCAGCCTGGCCAAATATTTCTAACCAGTTAGAAGAAAGTGGCAGCACACCTGGTCCAGAAACAGCTACGTTCGTTGGAACCCAAGGAAGGTTTAGCGCTAGTAATCCAAGCGCCCACCAAATCGCACCAGAAGAAATAAATCCTGAGTTCGGTGTAACTTGCAACAGTTCGGTTTCGCCCAGGGCGTGAGTGGCAAGCAATCTGGTAGATACTTCTTCATCTTTGGCTTTTTTGTTATCGTTTCTAACTTCTTGCCCACTTGCCCGCAAGGCCGAAAGAGTTCCGATTTTAGCTGTGGTGGTTTGACTAATTTTGGATCTGGATGCAAGCACGCTTGCTAAGTTGATAAACACCAAAAATGCAGCACGAAGCTCTGGGCCAATTGCATAGCCCTTTGATCTGAAGCCCAAGACTAATGAGTTGGCTGCGGCTAGAGGAAGTAAAAACAGCCAACCAAGCCAGAACAACGCAGCGCTTGAATAACTTAGGGCCAGGTGCAGCTCTGCTTGCCTAATTGCAGTTGCTGGGTTGGTGCCCAGCCAGCGAAGCGGCCTGGCTCCTTGCATCGAGAGCATCTTGTGCGAAACCTTGGCATTTGGTGCAACCGCTACTCTCGAGCCTTGCAACCTGGCTCGAATGGAAAAGTCAACATCTGCCGCATAGACAGGTGCTTGGGCGTCGAAGCCGCCTAGGGCTCGGTAAACATCCATGTTGATTAGCGCCCCGGCGGTTCCAACCGCCATCACGTCCTCGGAGTTATCGTGTTGGCCCTGGTCGAATTCTCCACGAACACGACTGAAGAGTTTCCCGCCTCGGGTAAGGCTAAGGCCAAGCTGCCTGATGATTCTGGGGTTGTCCCAATCAACTTGTTTTGGTCCAACAATTGCAAGCGATGGGCTTAGTTCAACTTCACGAAGTAAGTTTTCTAAAGCCCTAGAGTCAGGGGCACTGTCATCGTGCAGAATCCACAAGAACTCTTTTGGGGCTATGTGCGCTACGGCCGCTTCAATGGCAGCAGCAAATCTAGTTTTTGAATCAAGCTTTAGAACTTCATAGCCTTGGCTCGAAGCTGCAAGTTGTTTTGAAGTGTCAACAATCAAAACTCTTGAGGGCGTTACAGATTGGTTTTTGAGATCTGCTAGAACTCGTTCTAGAAACTGTGGTTGATCGTGAGCTAAAACTATTGCACAAACATCGGCTGTCATGAATTAGCTTTCAGCGCAAAGCGCGAGCTAAGCACGCTTTTTTAGTTTGCGTCTTTCTCTCTCAGACAGACCGCCCCAAATACCAAATCTTTCATCGTTAGCAAGTGCATACTCTAGGCACTGTGCCTTTACATCGCAACCGGTGCAAATTCTTTTTGCATCTCTGGTAGATCCTCCCTTTTCAGGAAAGAATGCCTCTGGGTCTGTCTGTGCACAAAGTGCATCTGCTTGCCAGGAAAGTGGGTCTTGTTCGAAGTCTGTGTATGCACCTGAGACACCTAGAAGAAGAGGGTCGATAAACCAGTTATCGGGAACCTGTCCGCGATTTTCCATTTAGTGCTGTTCCGTTCTCTAAGCTGCCAGGCGCTGGCAAGTACTTTCACTGCTGTAATTACACCGCTGTTATTGGTGTCTTGTCAAGTTGAATTCCACATCTTTACTGGCCTGTCTGGGCCATTCGGGGCAAGTATCCTTGGAGAATGAGCGTTCTGATCACTGGCGGTGCAGGTTATATCGGGTCCCACGTGGCCCGGTTGCTAACCGAGACAGGCACCGAAGTGATTGTGGTCGATGACCTCTCTACCGGCAAAGAATCAAGGGTTTCGGGCCTAACCAGCTACCGAATTGACCTAGCTGAACCCTCCGCGGTAGCTGCATTGGAAGCTCTCATGCAAGAGCACAGCGTGGATTCTGTGATCCATCTAGCTGCCTTGAAGCGGGTTGGCGATTCTGTCGAAAATCCCGAGAAATATTTCAATAAGAACCTTGGGGGTCAGGCAAACCTGCTTCTGGCCATGAAAAGTACTGGTGTAAAAAAGCTAGTTTTTTCATCCAGCGCTGCAGCCTACGGTGTTCCAGATGTTGACCTAGTTTCAGAAGATCAAGCCGCTTCTCCGATAAACCCTTACGGCCAAACAAAACTCATTGGTGAATGGATGGCCGCAAACGCCGAAACCTCCTGGGGCCTTAGACACGTAAACCTTCGCTACTTCAACGCCGCAGGCGCAGGATGGGATGACCTCGCAGACACTCAAGTTTTGAACTTGATTCCAATTGTCTTTGAGGCGATAAAGAATAAATCCAAGCCAAAGGTCTATGGTTCGGACTACAACACTCCTGACGGCAGTTGTATCCGCGACTATGTCCATGTTCTTGATTTAGCGCAAGCTCACATTAAAGCACTCGATTATCTAGAACAAGACAAGCGCGCATTCAATACCTTCAACGTTGGAACAGGATATGGATCTAGCGTCATTGAGGTTCTAAAGCAGATTCGAGAAACAACAGGAATTGACTTTGAGTATGAAGTTGTCGCCCGAAGGGCCGGAGATCCAGCCCGCTTGATTGCTGATGCTTCCAGAATTGAGAAAACCATGGGTTGGAAGGCGAAGAACTCTTTGGCAGAAATAATCGAAAGTGCCTGGAAGGCGCTGGGCTAGTCCCCCAAGACCAGAAACACCGTTCCGCTGCCGCTCAGGCTCAGCTTCTTAGCCCCGGAGGCCAAGACCACCTCAGATTTAGTGAGCACTTCGCGCTCGTCCAGGCTGGTGCTAACTGCCACCTCCCCTGAGGTGCAAACCACCATTGCGCTAGCTGGCAGGTCTAGATCGGCAAGTAAGTTCTTTCCCGAAACATCTGCCCGGTAGATGTGAAACTCTGAGCAGTCCACCGGATACTCGATCAGGCCCTCCGCTAGTTTCTTCGGTCTAAGTCTTGGCTCCACAAGTTCTCTAAAATCCGCAATCTCTAGAACTTCAGCAACATCCACGTGCTTCGAAGTTAACCCCGCGCGCAATACGTTGTCCGAAGCAGCCATAACCTCAAGCCCAAGACCAGACAGGTAGGCATGCACGTTACCAGCCGGCAAGTAGATTGCTTCGCCTGGCTCTAGAGAAACTTCGTTGAGCATCAAAGCAACTAGCGCTCCGGTGTCATCTGGAAATTGCTTAAGTAGTGTCGCAACTAGTGCCCTAGCTTTCATGGCAACTGGATTGGATTGGGAGCTCGGTACAGCCTCAGTGAATCGCTTGGCGAGCTCAGAGTTTTCTATCAGTGATTGAAAAATGTTTTTTAGCGATGCATCGGACAGTAACTTCTTTGCCAAAGAAGCAAACTGGGGTTCAGATTTTCCAAACTCTGTAAAGACCGTTATTAGCTCTGTCCGCGGACGAAAGCCACAAAGTGCTCGAAAGCTTGTCAGGGCAATAAGTGCTTCTGGCTTTTGAGAAGCGTCTTTGTAGTTTCTTTTGGGATCACCAATTGGTATATCCCGGTCCTGCTCCAAATCAAATCCAGCTTTGGCCTGATAGGAGTTTGGATGGACCTGAATTGAAAGGGATCGCTCGGCAGAAAGGAACTTGACTAGAAATTTAAGGCGCTTGCCAAGGCTTTCCGAAAGGCTTTGGTTTTCTGACAAACTCTTGCTTTCACCGAGTGGGTGGGTGCCAAACCATATTTCAGCAATCGGCTCGCTAGATTCGGCCAGTCCAAAGAAATCAGGAACCAGCTCTTTTGATCCCCAGGCATAATTCTTGGTGGATCCAGAGATTCGACTAAGCATTAGCTAGATCCTGTTCCATAAAGCAAAGTTACCGTTTCGGTGAAACTGAAGCTACAGCAGGTTCTAAGAGAGCCTTAGAACCTGACCGATTCTAAGGAAGTTGGCATTAGTAATTCCATTTAGGGCCATCAGGTTCCTTGATGTGGTGCCAAAGCGGGAAGCAATGCCACTCAGGGTGTCTCCAGGAACAACCTTGTAACTGGTGGTTGCACCAGAGGTTGAGGCTGGAGCTGCAGGAGCAGCTGCGGCAGCGGCACCTGCAATGGTAAGTACTTGACCAATTCTGATTCGGTTGGCATCAACAATTCCATTGATAGACATGAGGTTTCTCGTGGTTGTTCCAAATCTTGCCGCAATCCCACTCAAGGAGTCACCTGGAGTAACTTTGTAAGTGGTTGCTGGAGCTGCAGGTGCTGGGGTGGTTGGAGCGGGCGCAGCAGGTGCTGCTGGAGTAACTCCGTTAGAAGAAAGCTTTAGGACCTGACCGGCGCGGATATAGTTTGAATTGGTAATGCCATTGATGCTCATCAGGTTTCTTGTTGTGGTGCCAAAGCGAGATGCGATTCCACTGAGTGAGTCACCACGAGCGACTGTGTAGGTGGAAACTGGAGCTGGTGCGGCAGGTGCTGGGGACGCTGATGTGGTTGGAGTAGGGGTAGGGGTCGAGCTAGGAGTCGCGGTAGGAGTCGCGCTAGGAGTAGCGGTAGGTGACGCTGACGGATCAGGTGTCGCGGTAGGTGACGCTGACGGATCAGGTGTTGGAACCGTTACCGCAGTCAGTTTGCCGTTTTCAACAACAAATCTTCCGACCAGAGCTGCCATTGCTTCGCCGGCTACCAGGGCACTCACCTGAGAGCCAGTCATTGTTACAGCGCTAGCGCAGTTCAATCCCCAAGCTGCCACCTCATCACAGTTAGCAAACGCTAGCCGTTGGCTGTTGTGGATAAAGAAGTAACTTCCGTCAACGGCATTTCTAGCAAGAGCGCTCATGTCACTGACTGTGGTGTATCGATCTAGGTGAGCATTTGAAACAGTTCCAACAGGACCTAAAGGCGCAAGGGAAGTAAGTAGCTCTGGAGTTGGGATTCGGAACTTGGTCTCATTGACAATCATGAATACGTCAGCAGCGTCGCCTTTGAGAAGGAAGCTACCGCCAATAGTTGAGCCGAACCAGTCCGTGTAATCGCGGAAGAAGTTTCGGTTTCCATATGCGCTACAAACGTCTCCGACCCCATAGAGGTTTCCCAGAGCGGTTTGGTTAGGCACGTAAGGGGTGTAGTAATACAAAGCGGCGGTTGCCTTGTTTTCCAAGACAAATGATTGAGCGCCACAACCAGGGTTATTGGCCTGGTAGGGGCGATTGATGGTTCTTCCTGGTTTTAGCCAGGTAAAGGAACCAGCCGGGTTGCTGTACCACTGCAATTGTCCAGCACCTTTGTAAAGCTGCCAGAAAAATCCTGCCGATGCCGCGCTACAACCAGCAGGGGTGTCCGGACAGTTCATTCCAAGTGCAAACTCGTAAGCACGGGCACTCGGGTTAGTTGAAGTTACAAGCCCCTGCTCTTTTTGCAACTTGACTAAAAGCACCTTGGGGCTAATTCCACACGCTATTGATACGTCATAAATGATTTCAGCAGCGCTGACGTTTGTCTTTGCAGGAAGCGATGCACATCTTCCGGCTGCTCCAGCTACAGCTGGAGTGCTGAGACGGTAATCCTTAAGACAACCAGGTCTTGTTGGATCTGCTCGACAGGCCGCAACTTTTCCATTTAGGAATCTTTGGATGTCGACGGCAGACATAGTTCCCGAAGTATAAAAAGCGCTGTCGCTAATAATTTGTCCCGGGTTAAACCAAGCGGCATTAGCAGCTTCTGCTGGAGTGCTCTCTGCCTCAAGCGCAACAATTCCCGCTGCCGACATCGCGGCAATAAGTAACATGGACCAGAGTTTTCCTGCTGTTTTAATCATTAGGGAATGATCACCTCAAACTTTTGGGATTCACCGATGTGGTTGTCGGATTTGTAACTAACAGTCAGCATCAAAGAACCTTTCGGGAGGCCTGAAAAACTGACGTTAAATGGGAAACACTGGGTTGAGGTAACGTTGCGCTCAGCTTTCACCGTTGCAATAGCTGTGGCAGTTTCTCCTTGGTAATAGCTAAGAATGCAACTTCCGCCATCTTCTGCAAAATTGCTGACTTCGGAAACCACGTTCAGTACCCCCGCTGAGGTGTCTGAGTAAAGAATGTTCAAGACCGCAGCTGCCATGGTCGGAGAAACTGAAGGAGAGGAAGAGGGAGAGTTAGTAGGTGAAGTAGCTTCCCCTTGGCTATTTTCTTCGCCTGGCGCAACGCTAGCGGAGGCATTCGGATCGATTAGCTCATCGGTTGGGGTGCCAGAGTTTGGGTAAAAGAGGGTACAGCCAGCAAGCACTAGGGCTGTAGCCAAGCCAAGCGCGACAATAAAGGTTCTTCTCATAACGCACTCCTCACGCACCTTCAAGCCTAGGTTGAACTTTCTATAATGGCAACGCAAAACGCAAATGGAACGGATATTGAGCAAAAAGCAACACTGTTACGAAATCGCAGAAAATCCCCAGAATCTAGCTGGTCCCGTAGCGTTTTTTGAGAAATTTCCGAAGGAAATTACCACTGTCAGGAATTTGCCAGCTTCAAATCGACCAATTTTGTTGCGCAAAGCATTGCGGTCGTGAATTTGTGATTTAGCTGTTCTTGATTTGATTTTGCAGCTGAGTGTTTTTCTCCGCGACTAGATCAGCCAGAGAGACTCCGTAGTCAACAAGTTTTTGTTCCAATGTTTTATCGCTGGTGGACAAAATTCTGGCGGCAAGTATTCCAGCGTTCTTGGCTCCACCTATGGAAACTGTTGCAACTGGAATTCCAGCTGGCATTTGAACAATCGAGAGCAGAGAGTCCATGCCATCAAGTTTGCCTAGTGGAACGGGAACACCAACAACGGGAAGTGTTGTTACAGAAGCAAGCATCCCGGGAAGATGTGCAGCGCCTCCGGCACCAGCGATGATTACCTTGATGCCTCGTGAGGCAGCAGTTTTTCCCCACTCAATCATTCGCTCGGGAGTGCGATGAGCGGAGAGTACCTCGACTTCGTATTCGATTCCAAAATCTTTTAACGCCTGAGCGGCATCGGACATGATTGACCAGTCCGAGTCGGAACCCATCACAACTGCTACTAGTGGATTGGTAATTTGAACTCCCGTCGATTTACCTAATACTGAAATATTAGTTGTTTAGTTCGTTCCTGGCAGCCTCGGCTGTCCGAAGACAAGTGTCGGCATTGTCACCAACTACGGTGATGTGCCCTAGCTTTCTACCAAGCCTTGGAGCTTTTCCGTAGAAGTGGATATTTACATCTGGGAATAAAGACATGACTTTGTCACGGTTAGCCAAAAGATCCTGGGAGTTAGAGACCCCAAGAAGATTTGCCATGACCGCCACAGGCCTCACTGGATCTGTTTTACCGAGCGGAAGATTCAACACAGCTCGAAGGTGTTGTTCAAATTGCGAAGTAACTGATCCCTCGATTGTGAAGTGACCTGAATTGTGTGGTCGCATTGCTAATTCATTTACCAGTAGTTCACCGTCGGTAGTTTCAAACATTTCAACTGCTAAGTTTCCGGTTACCCCGAGAGATTCCGAAATCAACCGTGCTATTTTGACTGCCTCCATCGACATTTCGGAACTGATGTTTGGAGCTGGCGACAATACTTCTGAGCACACTCCATTTTTTTGTCTGGTCTCCACAATCGGCCAGCTCACAAAATCACCATTTGGATTTCTGGCACTTAGCTGAGCAAGTTCTCTTTTGAATGAAACTTTTTGTTCCACCAGTAATGACCCACCTAGCGAAGCGAGCATGGGGGCAGCAAGCCAATCGGAAACTTGTTCCGAAGAACTAACCACTCGAACACCCTTACCGTCATATCCGCCGATTGGTGTCTTCACAACAACTTCGGGGCCATGCTCATTGATGAACTGATCTAATTGCAAGGCTGTGAAGACTTCTTTCCAAATAGGGTTCGGTGCACCAATCTTGTGTAGCGCTTGGCGCATAACAAGTTTGTTCTGAGCATGTGCAAGGGCCTTTGATGAAGGTTGAACAGAAATTCCCTGCTGCTCTAATTGCTGCAAGATCACAAGCGGCACATGCTCGTGATCGAAGGTTATGACATCAACCGATTTAGCAAAGGTCAGAACAGTTTCAAGGTCAGTGAAGTCTCCAACAAGTGTGGTGGCATCAGCTGCCGGAGAGTTATCAGTTTCTGCGAGAACTTTTAGTTCGATACCCAGTTGGCTGGCAGGAGCGATTATCATTCGGGCAAGTTGACCACCGCCAATTACACCAACGCGGGAGTTAGTCAACTAAATGATCCTTACAACTAAAGAGTTTTGCTTGCCTCGGCTTCAATGGCGGCGGCTAACTGCTTAGGTCTAGAGTAGCCGCTGACAGTAATCACCTGGCCATCGACTTTGACCAAGGATATCGCCTTTGCTCGAAGTGGTTTGGGGCGCTGAACTTCAATAGACGAAAGCTCCGAAAGGTTTAGCACTTTTTTACGTAATCCAAATAGGCCGGAGCGGTGAATTATCCTCTGGTCAGTAATCACTAGTGATGCGGCCAACCAATTAAGTAAAGGAAGTAACCAAAAAAGCGAAACTGCCACGATGGCCGCCCATAAGACAATCTGATATAGATCGGGGGCAACCAATTCAAAAAAGTAGATCACTGAAAATGAGCTAGCGGCTAAAACCAAAGTTGGAAACAGTAAAGCAGCTGCCCTTGGGCGAAGTCGCACCAATTTAGTTTCAAAAGTTTCAGTCACTATCTAATCTTCCCACTTTGCAGTTCTGAGGTGTAGGACATCGCCGGCAGAGACAGTTAGTGTCTTGGTAGCACTCAATACTTGCAACCTGCCACCTTCGTCTATTCCGATCGCCTCGCCAACGGCCGATGAAGCATCTGGAAACAAGACCTCAACAAGCTCTCCGATAGTTGCCGATGCCTCAATGATTCTTGCTCGCAAGCCACTAGCTACCGCATCACCACCAGCTTCAACAAGGTCTAAGTAAAGGTGCTGGAAGTGACTTAGGGTTCGTGCCAGCAAGCTGTCTCTATCGAGATTGGTTGCACCTTCTACTAATAAAGAAGTAGCGGAGCCAGTTGGCAGCTCTTGTGCGCTTTGATTCACGTTGATCCCAAAACCCACCACCACAGCCGATAGGTCTGAGTTTGCTTCAGCCAGTATTCCGCTTATTTTTTGACCATTGACCAAAACATCGTTTGGCCACTTGATCTTGGATTCGATACCCACTTCGGCGAGCGCGGTTTTGATCGCCTCAGCCATCACCAAAGTAAGCCACCCGATTCCTTCGTCCTCTTTGAAACTGGGTCGAAGTAATACTGAGGCCATGACGGAACTACCGGAAGCTGCCTGCCACTTTCTATCCAGGCGACCCCGCCCTGCTGTTTGAAACTCAGTTATAAGGGTAAAAAACTCTGGATGTTGATTCGAGGCGGCTAGGGCAAGTAAGTCTTGGTTGGTGGATCCAGTTTCCGCAACCGCCAACAGGCCGTTAGCTACTAGAGAGGTCTTTGGGTATTCCATGGGTAAAGCCTAGGCCAGGGCTGGTTTGTAGGAATCCTCACCAATATGGAAATATTCTCTGCGTAAAGCTGCAATAACATCACCTATGACCTCCTATAAAGTTGGTCCGATACTGCCAAAAAGCAAATGGAGAGACATTGACTGAAAAGCGCTCGGAGGCAGACCTTTCCACCACTGCCGGCAAAATCGAAGACCTTAGAAACCGCTACCACGAGGCGGTCCACGCCAATGGTGATGCCGCTGTAAAAAAACAGCACGCTAAGGGAAAAAAGACTGCTCGCGAAAGAATCGACATCCTTTTGGATAAAGGCTCTTTTGTTGAGGTAGACGAGTTTGTTCGTCATCGATCTAATGCTTTTGGCATGGACGTCAATCGTCCCTATGGTGATTCCGTAGTGACTGGCTTTGGAACCATCCACGGCAGGCAAGTTGCCGTTTACTCCCAGGACTTCACAGTATTTGGCGGATCGCTTGGTGAAGCAGCTGGAAACAAGATCATCAAGATTATGGATCTGGCCATTTCAACAGGCGTGCCGATAATTGGCATTTTGGATTCCGGTGGAGCCAGAATCCAAGAAGGTGTTGTGGCTCTTGGCAAATACGGCGAGATTTTTAGAAAAAACACCATGGCTTCAGGTGTGATTCCTCAGATTTCAATCATCATGGGGCCCGCTGCAGGTGGCGCTGTTTACTCCCCTGCACTGACCGACTTTGTAATCATGGTTGATAAAACTTCAAACATGTTTGTTACCGGCCCCGATGTGATCTTGACCGTGACGGGTGAAGAAGTTGGCATGGAAGAGCTCGGCGGTGCCAGGGCACACAACGAGACTTCCGGGGTGGCTCACTACCTAGCCAGTGACGAAGATGATGCTCTCGACTACGCACGTAACATGCTTAGCTTTCTGCCGCAAAACAACTTAGGCGAAACAGTTGTCTATGACTCACACTCTGAGCTTGAAATCACCGAGCTTGACAAGAAACTAAACACACTGATTCCTGACTCACCAAACCAGCCCTATGACATGCGCACCGTAATTGAACACCTGGTTGACGAGGCAAACTTTTTGGAAGTTCAGCCACTGTTTGCACCAAACATCTTGATTGGTTTTGCACGAGTTGATGGCCGAAGTGTTGGAATAATTGCTAACCAGCCATCAGCTATGGCGGGAACACTAAACATTGACGCGGGTGAGAAAGCGGCGCGATTTGTTCGCTTCTGCGATGCGTTTTCTATTCCTATTCTCACCCTGGTGGATGTTCCAGGATATCTTCCTGGAACCGATCAGGAGTGGGCCGGAGTTATCAGGCGCGGGGCAAAGCTGTTGTACGCATACGCAGAAGCAACCGTTCCACTGGTAACTGTGATTACTCGCAAGGCTTACGGTGGCGCATACATCGTCATGGGCTCAAAACAACTTGGGGCCGATATCAACTTAGCTTGGCCAAGCGCTGAAATCGCTGTTATGGGCGGTCAGGGAGCTGTGAACATTTTGTTCCGCGACAAGATCAAAGAAGCAGAAGAGGCCGGTAAGGACATAGCTAAAGTTCGTGCCGAGCTAGCTGCCGAATACACCTATAACGTGGCCTCACCATTCTTAGCAGCTGAGCGAGGTGAGCTCGATGGAGTTATTGAACCAGCAGCCACCAGAGTCTCAATCATCAAAGCTCTTAGAGCTCTGCGCACCAAGCGCGCATCGCTACCTCCCAAAAAGCATGGAAACATTCCGCTCTAATGCCAAACTCTGAAGACAAAGATCTAGCCACTGAGCTAGAAGTCGTTTCCGGAAATCCAACCGAGCAGGAGTTGGCAGCAGTAGTTGCCGTTTTGCGTGAGACAGTCAGCACAACTGAATCGGCACAACCAGAACCCAATTGGGCAAAAGGCGGCCCGATGCTTCGCGAGAGCAGCGGCCCCGGAGCTCTAGAGTGGCGATCAGATTTCAAGGGTGAAATTTAGTCCCCCAAAATGGGGACAGCTCAGACCGAGTATTTTGCAAACACCAGGACGGGCATTAACTAAGTTAAGAGAAGAACCATTCGGTAGTAGCTATCAGGGGAAAGCTTGAAT